>Ga0209639_1000956_pt1 | contig 33775 bp, 30 predicted proteins | sample EPASupsiteHSE605_FD_187268 | JGI IMG/M metagenome (GOLD analysis project Ga0209639, IMG submission 187268) | Bioremediated contaminated groundwater from EPA Superfund site, New Mexico - Sample HSE6-05 (SPAdes) (version 2) | ecosystem: Environmental > Aquatic > Deep subsurface > Groundwater >... | reverse complement strand
TCCGAGAGAAAGAGTTCCCCAACCGGGTGTTCAACAATCTTGACGCGGTAATCCGGCAGTTGCAGAGTGGATTGCCGAGATTGTGTACGGATCATGAAGCATTACGAAGCCTGACAGCTTGGCCATGAATCATTAGTCTCAACTTGAAAGCGAATTAGAATTAGTCTGTATGTCTGCGCTATATGGATCGCGCTCTTCCCTTTCATATAGCCTACCACCTGCGATACCGCATATTTCGGTGGTATTGAGATCAGCATATGCACATGGTCGGGTTGTAGGTGCCCTTCCAACACCCGACTCTCCTTTTGTCGGGCAAGATCATGAAACACATCCCCGAGGTTTTTCCGGAGTTGGCCGTAAAGCATTTTCCTCCGGCATTTCGGTATCCACACTACATGGAACTTGCATTCCCATTTCGTGTGGCTTAAATATTGTACGTTGTTCATGAAGCCTCCTTTTTCGTGACTTTGAGCGGTCCACGAAATCGGAGGCTTCTTTATTTTGCCGGAACCGTCAAACTGTTGTTGTCCCCCGGCAAAGCCGGGGGTTTACCCAAGGGAAATTAAATCTAGAATATAAAGCAGTTACCAGGAAAATAAATGTTATTATCGAATGCAGAATTGCCGCCTAAAATACTAAACTCGGAAACCGCGTTTCCCCTGTGCGGACAACCAGAAGAGGAGATGATGGGATAAATCCTGAAGCGGCGCCACCTCATCCACTCCGCCCCGGGCAATCGCCTCCTTGGGCATGCCGAAAACCACACAGCTCTGTTCATCCTGGGCAAGCGTGCTCGCTCCAGCTTGATGCATTTCCAGCATACCCGCAGCCCCATCGTCCCCCATGCCGGTCATGATCACTCCGATGGCGTTCTTCCCCGCACAATTGGCTGCCGAACGAAAGAGCACATCCACCGAGGGCCGGTGGCGATTGACCAGGGGACCATCGGAAAGTTCGGTCATGTAATTGGCGCCGCTCCTTTTTAAGAGCAGATGACGATTGCCGGGAGCCAGATAGGCATGCCCCGGCAGGACGCGTTCCCCGTGTTCGGCTTCCTTTACCGCAATTTTGCACAGACCGTCGAGACGCCGGGCAAAGGTCTTGGTAAAGGCCTCCGGCATATGCTGGGTTATCAGAATTCCCGGGCTGTCGGCGGGCAGATCCATCAAAAAGACCTTGAGCGCCTCTGTGCCCCCGGTTGAAGCTCCTGCTAGGATGATTTTTTCAGTGGTGGAAAAGGTATGGTGTTCGGCGGCCAGGACCACATCGGCACTGTTTTTCGAGCGCACCGGGCTCGGGGCAAGGCTTCGTGTAAACGATCTTCCCATCCGGGCGGTGACGGCGCCGCGAATCTTGTCGGTCAGCTCTTCGGCGTATTCCTGCAGGCCGTTGCGAATATCGAGTTTTGGTTTGGTGACAAAATCAAAGGCACCCAATTCCAAGGCATGGAGGGTGATCGCCGAACTCTTCTCGGTAAGAGACGAGACCATCACCACCGGCATCGGACGCAGCCGCATCAAGCGTTCGAGAAAGGCCAGTCCATCCATTTTGGGCATTTCCACATCCAAGGTCAGCACATCGGGATTGAGGGCCTTGATCTTTTCCCGGGCCACATGAGGATCAGGGGCGGTTCCCACCACCTCCATATCCGGCTGCTTGTTGATAATCTCGGTCAATAGGGTCCGAACGAGGGCTGAATCGTCTATTACGAGCACTTTTATGGGCATCGGTTTGTTCCTATCGATTCTGTGGAGAGTCGTTTGACAAATACCCGCCCGGTAGCGGGAAAGAAGACCAGCTTGCGCGGGCAGCAGTCGCCCAGATCCGATGCGACCACCGGGATACCCCGCTCTTCGAGATAGCCGAGAGCAAACGCAGTATTTTTTCCGCCAATATCGGCGCCGCCCGCCATGACCCGCCCCCCGCCGAAGAGCTTTGCTTCCAGGCGAATGCGGGTTGCACCCAGCATTTCCAGCCGTTCCAGCAACTGCTTCAAGGCGCATTCGCCATAACGGGCGGAACAGGGATGGCCACAGGCCGGGGCATACGGGGCGGAACAACGGGTGGCGTCTTTTTCCAGCAGCACCTTGGGGAGCATGAAATGATTCATCCCGCCCACGCCGCTGATACGGTCGAAAAGGCAGACCGAAACACAGGAACCGAGCAGAGTGGTGATCGCCGTGGTGTCGGCCGTTGCGAAATATTCCCCGGGGAAGATTTTCACCGCTTGAGTTGAAAAATCCCTTTCGAAGTAACGGGTTGTCGTTAATTGCGGGTCATTTCTGAACATAATCCTTTCATTTCCCAACAACAATTATCAGTTTTTCAATCTGTAAACAGTTTTGCCGGCATTCTTAAACAGATTAGTGGCATGGTGAAAACTCTCGGAATGGCCCGCAAAAAAGAGCCCGTCGGGTTTCAGGCAGTGGGCAAACTTGTTTAGAATCGATTGCTGTGTATGGCGGTCAAAATAGATCATCACATTGCGGCAAAAGATGACGTCAAATTTTTCCCGCACCCCCCACTGCTGCTCCAAGAGGTTGAAGCGATTGAAGGTAATCATCCGCTGCAGTTCGGGACGGAGCCTGGCAAGGCCGATGTTTTTTCCGGATCCCTTCAGGAAAAAACGCTTTCGGCGGTCCGGAGAAATCGCCTGAACTTGATCAAGGGTGTAGACACCTTTTCGGGCTTTCTCCAGCACCTTGGTGTCGATGTCGGTGGCGAGTATCCTGACCGGCGCGCTGAAGGTGTTGAAGTGTTCGGCAACGGTCATGGCGATGGAATAGGGTTCCTCACCTGTGGATGAGGCGCAGGTCCAGATCTTGATGGGGGTTGATTCAGGCAAGGCCCGGAGATATTCCGCCAGAATCGAAAAATGGTGCTCCTCCCGAAAAAAAGACGTCATATTGGTGGTTAAGGCGTTGATAAACTCCTCATTCTCCCGGGGGTCGCCGCTTTCAAGTAGTTCAATATAGGCGCTGAACGTATCCAGCTGCCTGACCCGCAGGCGACGGGCCAGGCGACTGTACACCAAATCCTTCTTGGACGGGGCAAGGGAAATACCGGCAATCCGATAAATGAGATTTTTAATATGGTTGAAATCCTCGCCGGTGAAGAGGAACATATGCGATTCCTTTTTCTCAGCCGGCGGCGCCATTTTTTTTGTCTCAGATAGAGTTGGCAATCCCTCCTCCTCGCCGATAGGTTTTGAAAGATCGCAAGGTCTCAGAATTCCTTCCAATCATCATCAAGAGCAGTTCCACTGGGCGCAGCCAGGGCCAGTGAGCCAAGTTTGTTTTGTTTTTTCGCAACCGGCGGCCGGCTGGTTTTCTTGGAAGCGATCCTCGGCTGCGCAGCATCGATGGGACGCATCTTTTTTTCAACCGGAGCCTTCCGCGGCTGCGCCGATTCTTCCAGGGTGAAACGGGTCACGACCTGTACCAGCTGGGCGGCCTGATCTTCCAGTGACTCGGCCGCAGCGGCGGCCTGCTCCACCAGAGCGGCATTCTGCTGGGTGACGTCATCCATCTGGGTAATGGCAGTATTGACCTGCTCGATACCGCTGGACTGCTCCAGGGAAGCCGCTGAAATCTCGGCCATGATGTCGGTAACCCGCTTAATGCTCGTGACTATTTCCTGGGTGGTATGGCCGGCTTCCTCAACCAGCCTGCTGCCGTCCTGCACTTTGTTGACCGAGTCCTCAATCAGGGTCTTGATTTCCTTGGCAGCGGCGGCGCTGCGTTGGGCAAGGCTGCGCACCTCGGTCGCCACCACGGCGAACCCGCGGCCCTGTTCGCCGGCCCGGGCGGCTTCCACTGCGGCATTCAAGGCGAGAATGTTGGTCTGGAAGGCAATGCCGTCGATAACCCCGATGATATCGGAAATTTTCCGGGAACTGTCGGTGATCGATTTCATGGTGTCGACCACTTTGGTGATGACATCCCCGCCCTTGACCGCAACGCTACTGGCGCTGATCGCCAATTGATTGGCCTGCTGGGCGTTGTCGGCATTCTGTTTAACCGTGGAGGTCAGCTCCTCCATGCTCGATGCGGTTTCCTCCAGGGCGGAGGCCTGTTCTTCGGTGCGCTGGGAAAGGTCGGTGTTGCCGGCCGCAATCTGTTCGGTGGCTGTTGCAATAGAGTCAGCCCCTGAGCGAACCTCGCCAACGATTTTGGCCAGGCCTGTATTCATCTCTTTCAGTGACTTCAGTAAAGAACCGGTCTCATCCTGGCTATGGATGATTATTTCACCGGTCAAGTCACCGGCGGCGATCTTATTCGACACCCTAATGGCCTCGTCAAGGGCGTGCTTGATCCGGCGCGACACCAGCCAGGCGGAGGTTAGAATGGCCAGGGACAGGAGGAAGGTGCCGATAAGTATCTGTTTGCGCATCAGGGCCACCCCGGCCTTGACGTCGTCAACGTAAATGCCGCTGCCGACGATCCAACCCCATTCCTTGTTCAGTTTGAGGTAGGAAGTCTTGTCGACTGGCTGGGTGACGCCGGGCTTGGCCCATTGATAATCATAGAGGGTTGCTCCTTTTTCCTTCACCGCTTTGACCATTTCGACGAACAAGGAGTTCCCCTTCGGATCCTTCACATCCCCGACGTTTTTTCCGATCAGATCTTCGCTCACCCCATGGGTGAGGATCTTGGGTTCAAAGTCCATAACCCAAAAATATTCATTGCCGTGGTATTTAAGAAAACGAATCTCTTTGAGAGCTTGACTCTTGGCGTTCTCCTCCGTAATTTTGCCCGCCTTTGCATCTTCCTGGAGGCTGACAATAATCGAAGCGGCCACTTCCACAACCGCCTGGGTTGCGAGCTGCTTTTCCTCAAGCAGATGCCGTTCCATATATGGAAGGATGTAGAAGAGGACCCCCAAAATGAGCAGGGTAATAGTTGAAATCGAGATGCTTAATATTTTTGAGAGGATGGTCCAGTTCTTAAAAGTTTTCAGTTGCATAATTTCTCCACCATTTTTTGAGTTAGGGCAATCAACGTGAATGATCAATGAGCTGCATTTCTTCACTGCTCATCATTTTTTCAATATCTACCAGGATCAGCATCCGATCACTCTGCGTGCCCAGTCCTGTGATGTAATTGGTGTCCAACGCTGCTCCCATTTCAGGAGCCGGACGGATCTGCTCCGGCGTGAGCGCCACCACATCGGAAACCCCGTCCACGACCATGCCGATAACCCTGTCCAGCACATTCATGATGATGACCACCGTGAACTCATGATAGGTCGGTTCACCGACATTGAACTTAATCCGCATGTCCACGATCGGGACAATAACCCCGCGCAGATTGATGACGCCCTTGATGAACTCCGGTGCATTGGCGATATGGGTGACCGTATCGTATCCTCTGATCTCCTGAACCTTGAGAATGTCAATCCCATAGGTTTCGGTGGCGAGCATAAAGGTGAGATACTCTGAAGCCGCCTGTGTTGTTTCACTTTCTGTCTGCATCTTCCCACAACCTCCATAATCGGATTAAGGTGCTCTGCGGTTACATACTCTTTTTGTGCATTTGCAGAAGAGAGGCCACATCCAGGATCAGCGCCACCCGGCCGTCGCCGAGGATAGTCGCCCCGGCCGTCCCTTCCACTTTGCGATAATTTGTCTCAATGCTTTTGATCACCACCTGATGTTCATCCAACAGGGCGTCAACCATTAAGGCCGCTTTCTCTCCCTCCGCATCAATCAGGACTAAAACCCCTTTTTCCGCCTCGGTTACCTGCGCCCGCAGGTTGAACAACTCAAAGAGCGGGATGATGGGGATATAATCGTCGCGGACCTGCACCATTTTTTTGCCGTTAACGGTCTTCAGACTCCCTATGGTTGGCTGAAGCGACTCCACAATGGAATTGAGCGGAATGATGAATTTATCGTCGCCGACGGCAACGGATAGACCATCGAGGATGGCAAGGGTCAGGGGCAGACTGATGGTGATCTGGGTGCCCTTGCCCGATTCGGACGATATCGTCACTCTGCCGTTCATGGACTGCACATTGCTCAGCACCACATCCATGCCCACGCCCCGGCCGGAGATATCGGTCACCGCGTCAGCGGTGGAAAACCCCGGAGCAAAGATCAACGGCCAGACTTCTTCATCCGTCATGCTGTCAGAGGCCGGGATGCCGTGTTCCATAGCCCTGTTCAATATTTTTTCCCGATTCAGACCAGCGCCGTCGTCTATCACCGTGATGACAATCCGCCCTCCGATTTGCGACGCCCTTAGAATGATGGTCCCCACCGGTTTTTTCCCGGCTGCTATCCGCACCTCCGGGGGTTCCAGGGCATGATCCATGCAGTTGCGGACGAGATGAGTGAGTGGATCGGTGATCTTCTCAATCAAGCCTTTGTCCAGTTCCGTGGTTTCCCCTATGGTTTTGAGCTCAGCCTGCTTGCCGAGTTTGGTCGCCAGCTCTCGCACCATCCGGGGAAATCGGGAGAAGACGATACTGATCGGCACCAGCCGGATCGACATGACGCTCTGCTGCAGGTCACGAGTATTGTGCTCCAGCTGCAGCAGGCTGCGGTGCAGATCCTCGTAGAGAACCGGATCCAGTGAGGCGGCGGTCTGGGCCAGCATTAGTTGGGTGATCACCAGTTCGCCGACCTGATTGATCAGCTGGTCCACTTTGGTGACGCCGACCCGGATTGACGCCTCGGTTTCACCGGCACGGCGGCCAAAAGCGCTGGGAGCCATTTCGCTAGTGTCTGAGGTCCGCCGCCCGGAGGGCTGGGCAGTGGCTGGCGCGACAGCCGCAGGCGCCGCCCCCGGGTTCTCTTTCTTCACCTGATCAAAAGATTCGGGCTGGGTTTCGGCGGCATCCGGGCCGGCGGCTCGGCTGTCACGAGGGATGTCGCGCACCTGCAGTTGCTCCTCATCCGCCACAAATTCAAAAATCTCCCGTATTTCGGTCTCGCTGGCGGTAGTCTCCAGGACAAAGCGCCAGGTGGTGAGGCAGAGTGTGGGGTCAAATGCGTTTAAATCGCCGGGGTCGGACACCTGCGCCTGTACGGACAGGCTGCCCAATTCCTCCAGCTCGGCCATAAGATTTTCCAGCCTGACGCCACGCTGAAACAGATCCGGATCAGGGGTGAACAGCAGTTCATATCGATGGTCGGCAGATAAACCCGAGACAGCGCGGCTCTCCACTCTCGTCATCTCCAGGGGCGCAGGGGGCGCGCCCTCGCCTTCGATCATGTGCTCCAATTTTGCACGAATAAGGTCAACGGCCTCCTGGCGTACCTCCGCCCCATCACGGTATCCGGACAACTGCATGGCGATCACGTCGCCGGCCTCAAGGAAAAGATCGATCATGGCTGATGAAAACGGCATTTCGTGGGTGCGAAGCTTGTCGAGCAGGGTTTCCAGGACATGGGTAACAATCGTCATGTCATGAAAACCGAACATGCCCGCTCCCCCTTTTATCGAATGGGCGGCCCTGAAAATGGCATTGAGTTGTTCATCGTCCGGTTCGACGTCGGCAAGCGACATGAGAATTTGTTCCATTTCAGCCAGGTGTTCGCCGCACTCTTCAAAAAACACCTGATTGAATTTGGCCATGTCAATATTCAAGGCTCTTTGATCATGGTCCTTCATGCATATTCCCCGGCAAAAATTTCGACATCAAAGCCAAGCAGATGAATCCTCTCCCGATGGGTATCGCTTATCTTAAAAATCGGGGCTTCAATGCCCAGCTCTCGAAGATTGCGAAGAAGGGCCGCCAGCAGTTGACAACCGCAGGTATCAAGAACCTGGACCTCGGTGAAATCGATTTCATGGTGAAATTCTTGGCCCAAAGCGCTGGGTCTGATTTCCGCCACCCTGGCAAGGTGCTGCGCCAAAAAAGGGATCTGCTCCTTTACGCCCGTAATCGAATAGTCGCCTCTTAGGCTGATTCCATTCATCTCAGAAGATTCTTTTATCAAAATTTGTTCTCCGCATTGTTGCTCCGTTTCATCAGCAAGATACGCCTGACAGTTAATAAAAAGATCAACCAAAAAAGGGTCCAGCTCTTTACCCTTCATCGAAATTACCAGGTCAAGCGTTTCCTCCAGCGACAATCCCTTGCGGTAGGGCCGGTCTGTGACAAGGGCGTCGAAAACATCAGCGATCGAGACGATTCTTGCCTCGATCGGGATATCCTCCCCACCGATGCCGTTGGGATAGCCGGTTCCATCATAACGTTCGTGATGGCAGAGGATCACATTGACAACCACTGCCGAAAGATTGGCCTTTCTCGCCACATCGGCTCCCCAGACTGAATGATTTTTAACAATTGTATATTCATCCGCCTCAAGTTTACGGTTGGCGTTAAGCACATGCTCGGGGACGCCGATCTTGCCGCAGTCGTGGAGCCATCCGCCGTATTTTATTTCCCGCTGCATGTCGATGGACAAACCGAGGATCTTGGCGATCTGCACGGCAACAGTGGCAACCCGGTCACAGTGTCCACGGGTGCAGGGGTCTTTGAGTTCGATGGTTTGGGCAAGCGAACGGAGGACATCCTCATTTTCGCGGCGGAGAGTCTGCAAGGTACGGTGTCGCTGCAGAGCATCGATAACCGTGTCGGCCATTTCCTCGGGCTTCCACGGCTTGGGGACAAATTTAAACACCTGACACTGATTGATGGCGCAGAGGGCCACCGAGAGATCGGCATAGGCGGACATTATAATTTTGACTGTTTCCGAGGCGACGATATTGGCCTTTTCGATCAGCTCCAGGCCGCACATAACCGGCATATTATTATCGGTTACGAGCACCGCAACCTCTTCGTGGCCGAGATAGTCCAAAGCTGCCACGGGATCGTTCAGGGTGACAACCTGGCAGCTAAGGCCGCTGAGCACATGTTTGGCGAATTCAAGTATGGCTTCATCGTCATCAACAACCAATACTATTTCCGGCATTTGCTTTTCCTCGGAGCTGAAGGAACAACTGGGCAGCTACCTCTGTGACGGGATCCCTCGACTAAATTTCTTTCCTTGGGGACGCCGTTCCCCCGCCACCATTGGCTTTCATTCACGATCTCCTAATGGAATCATCTATTGTTTCAGACACTTGTTGAAATAGCGAGAAATCAAGATGGCTCAGGAATGACAGCTCAATCGCGGAAAGCGCGTACCCCTTGCTGTAGCAAGCTTTCTCCAGAGACCTTTCGGCATCCGCCCTGAAGTTTGCATCGGTAATGATCCTGCCCAGAAATCGCTCAACTTCAATTTGAGACATTCTGTGCTCCCTTGGTTTGTATGTCCATAGGTGGGACAAGGTACCCTTTGAATAGTGTTCTTGGGGAGTGTAAGAACAAGAATGATGCCAACACGAAAAAATGAGTAATATTAACGTGTTGGCTGATTGGCGCAGCAAGCAAATTGTCCCTTTTGGGGACAAACTGTGACAGGGAGGGACAAGAAGGGTTTAACGGTAGAATATCTTGCGGTTTACTTTGAGGAGGGCGGCAGCCTTGGACTTGTTTCCTCCGCAGCGCTGGAGAGCTATCTCCATGATTTTCAAGTTTAAAGCGTCCAGGGACAGTTCTTCGGGAGAAAGGCTGAGGTGAAAATCAACCGTGCCGGTTTGAGCTGTTCCAGCCGGCGAAGGGGCTGTGGGAAGGCGGAGATGTTCAGGCCTGATCAGTTCATCGGAAGTTAGGAGAGCCGCATATTCGAGCACATTGCGCAATTCGCGGATATTTCCCGGCCAGGAGTAGGCAACGATCATATCCATGGCCTTTTTCGAGATCCCGGGGAGCGATTTGCCTTGATGTTTACGGAAGAGGTCGAGGAAAAATGCCACCAGCAGGGGGATATCCTCTTTTCGTTCCCGGAGCGGCGGAATGGCAATGGGAACCACATTGATCCGGTGAAAAAGATCCTCCCGGAACGCGCCTTGCCTGACCATCTCGGCAAGATTCCGATGGGTTGCGACGATGACCCGGAAATCGGCCTGTATTGAGGTATTGGAACCTACTTTTTCGTAGGTTCGGTCCTCCAGTACCCGCAAAAGCTTAGCCTGGAGCGGTAAGGGCATGTCACCGATCTCGTCAAGAAGGATTGTCCCGCCACGGGCCAGGCTGAATTTCCCCTCCCGTTCCCGCTCGGCGCCAGTAAAGGCGCCGCGGACATGGCCGAACAACTCGCTCTCAAGGAGGGCCTCGGGAATCGAGGCGCAGTTGACCGGCACGAAACCGGCGGGCAGGCCGTTGGAGGTAAAATGAATGGCCCGGGCCAGGACCTCCTTGCCGACGCCGCTTTCACCGGTGAGGCTGATCGTGGTCTTGGGGGATGCGGCGACCTGGGCCGCCAGCTCCAAGGTTTGGTGCATGACCGGTGATCGGGTGACGATGTTGTGAAAACTGAACCGTTCACGGAAATGTTCCCGCAGCTGCTCGTTTTCACTGGAAAGACGCCCGAACTCCAGGGTCCGCTGCAATACCACGTCAAGTGTCTGGGGATGGAAGGGCTTTTCCAGATAGTCAATGGCGCCCTGCTTGATTGCGGCCACCGCGCTTTCGATGCTTCCTTGCGCCGAGTAGATGATAAAAGGGAGTGCGGGATAAAGGGCTTTGGCGGCGTGCATCAGCTGGAGACCATCCATTCCTGGCATGATGAGATCGGTTATCACCAGGTCCACCCGCTGTTTTCCCAGAAGGGCAAGGGCTTCCTGGCCGTTATCGGCGCAGAAGACGTCATAGCCCTGACGCAACAAATGATTCTTGAGCATTAAAAGGGAAACTTTATCATCATCGACAATCAAGATGCGATTATTATGGTGAGGCATATTTCCCATTAGTGGTATTGACGGGTAGTATACGCTTGTCTGACTAGAGTTTCGCACACCATCCGATTGCCGTCCGATAGCGCTAACCCTTTGTAATTTTGACACTTTAAACGGAAAGGCAGCTCCCAATTTAGTAGCAATTGCTATTGCTAAGTAACGATAACTACATACAAAAAAAGAACTGCCGTGAAGAAGAATAGCTCATTTCCACTGTCCATCCAACGGGAAATAGAGAGGCATGGCCTCAATGTTGAATCCGAGGTCAACAAGTCCTTCAATGAGCTGGGCATCAGAACGCTCCTCCACCAATCCGGAATTCGGGAAGAGAAGGGGTTCCCTCCCGTCACGCTGCTCTTTGTCCTGATCGTCTTTCCGCTCATCAAACATAGCCTGTGCTCGTTGTGGTCATGTCAATTCTTTGCCAACATCATTTCCGCCCAGAAAGACACCTGCTATTGGTTCTTGAATCATCCGTGCTTTTAACTGGCGCAAATTCGTTCTTTTACTCGCGTGCCGCGAGATTGCCTTCAACGACAAGACAATCATTGTCGACGACACCATCCTGGGCAAAACGGGGGAAAATATGGATCTGGTGAGCTATCACCATGATCACACCACCAACCGCTCCACGCTGCGATATCAGATGCTCGAGGGGGGTGCCACAACGGCGGCCGCTTCAATCTCGTGGATTTTGGCTTTCATACCTCCGCCAACCAGCCAAACGACCGCCTCCTTGAGCTCGACAAGCGTTGCTGCGGGCAGAAAAGGCGCATGGGGTCCTTCGAGAAGAAGACAGCACTCATGGTGGCGATGCTCAAGAGGTGCTGGCCAAACAACATCAGCGCCCGATTTGTTCTTTTCGACTCCTGGTTTGCCAGTGACGCGGTGATCGCCCAAGTCTTGAGCATCGGTTATGGCGTCATCTGCCGTCTCAAACGCAACAAAACCCACTCCACCTAAACAATGGAGCCGCCTTGTGCAAATACAAAAGCTTCAATTGGAGCTCCTGGCGGAACTTGGCGCAAAAAAGTAACACCAGGGAAACTCCCGCTCTTCCGCACAAAATCCGCCGCTCAATCGGCAACGAGTTGCCAAAGTCGCCCGCCCATTGTACAAACCGCTCTGGCGCCAACGCCTGGTTGACGGTTCTCCCAACTTCACAAACTCTTTATACAAACGACGCTCCACCATGAAACGCATCCTCTGCTACGGCGATTCGAACACCTGGGGGTACGACCCTGTGCAACGCGACCGTTTCGACGAAACCGCCCGCTGGCCTCGGGTGCTGGGGCAGATCCTGGCCAGCGGTTACGAAGTGATCGAAGAAGGGTTGGGCGGCCGCACAACCGTGTGGGACGACCCCATCGAAGGCTACCGAAACGGCCGCGAATACCTGATCCCCTGCCTCGAATCGCATCGGCCGCTGGATATGGTGGTCCTCCTGCTGGGAACCAACGATCTCAAAAAAAGGTTCAGCCTTTCCGCCTTTGACGTTGCCCAAGGCGCAGGCGTGCTGGTGCGCGTGGCTCAGACCAGCCAAGCCGGCAGGGACGGCGCTGGGCCGCAGGTTCTGCTGCTGGCGCCGCCGCCCATCGCCGCCCTCGGCGAATATGCGGAGATGTTCGAAGACGCCGCCGGCAAATCGCAGAAGTTGTCCGGCCACTACGAACAGGTGGCCAAGGCCTTGGGCTGCGCCTTTCTGGACACGTCAAAGGTGATCGTCTCCAGCCCCCTGGACGGCATCCATTTTGAAAAAGACGAGCACCGCAAACTGGCCAAGGCGGTGGCGGCGAAGGTCAAGGAATTGATTGGCTGACCGATAACGCGGTTCATCGGCGGCCATACCTAATAGACTAAAAAACGAGGAGTTACCGTGAGCACCGAAGCCCCATTGGACTACCAGCTTGTTCCTGCCGACGAAATCAGCCAACGCGTTGCCCGGCTGCAGCGCCATATGCAGCAAGGGCCGATGGATGGCGCGCTCATTCTCGATCCCGTGAACATGTATTACTACACCGGAACCATGCAACAGGGAGCGGTTTTTGTCCCAACCGAGGGCGAGCCGGTTTTCCTGGTGCGGCGCAGTTATGAGCGGGCGCAGATGGAATCGCCGCTGCAACGGATTCTGCCCTTAAAAGGTTTGAGCCAGCTCAGCACAACCCTTGCAGATCTGGGCCTGCGCGCCAACGTCCTGGGAGTGGCGGAAACCACCCTGTCTGTGGCTGTATTCAAAACCCTGACCAAGGCGTTTCCAGTGGCAACGTTTACCGACGTCAGTGGTCTGCTGGCCATGGTTCGGGCGGTGAAATCCGAATACGAAGTGCAACGCCTCCGAAAAGCCGGCGCTCTGCACAAATTGGTCTACGACGCCATTCCCGCCATGATTCGCGAAGGCATGACGGAATGGGAGCTTGGCAGCGCAATCCAACAGAAAATGATGGCCCTGGGCTACACCGGCATCACCCGGTTTACCGGCTTTGGCATGGAGCTGATCATCGGGATTGTCAGTTGCGGCGAATCGGGCAATTATCCCACCGCTTCGGTTGGGCCGGGGGGCTTGACCGGGCTGTCGCCGGCCTTTCCGCTGGTTGGGGGCAACAGGAAATTGGGCCGGGGCGAGCCCATATTCATTGACACCGGGTTCGGCTACGAGGGGTATTTTACCGACAAAACGAGAATTTTCTCGCTTGGTGCCCTGCCCGCCGCTGCGCTGGACGCCCACAAGGCGTGCCTGGACATTCAGGAAGCCGTGCGATGTCGCCTCAAACCCGGAGCCGTGCCGTCGCAGATCTATACCGAGGTCTGCAACCAATTCGTGCATTCCCGTAATTTTGAGAAGCACTTCATGGGGTTCGGCAGCAATCAGGTCCCGTTCCTTGGCCACGGCATCGGCCTGGCCATTGACGAATTGCCGGTTATTGCAGGAAAAATGCACACGCCGCTTGAGGCCAACATGGTTATTGCCCTGGAGCCCAAAAAGGGACTGGAAGGCATTGGCCTGGTTGGGGTTGAGAACACCTTTCTGGTCACCGATGCAGGAGGCGAGAAGCTGACCGCCGGATCGGACGAGGCGACCATCGTCTAACAACGCCCCCTCAACGCTCCCTTGATGCGCCAACATGCACGACCAACAGGGCGCGAACCCGTTGAAAATGCGGCACATTGCGCCAGCAAAACTCCGCCCGGATCTTCAGAAAGCTGATTGACGAATCCGCCCCTGCGCACTTTCGCAAGGAACCGGTCAAGAAATCGCTTGCGCTGTCTTGCCACTTACCGATATATTCCCATCTCTTCTTGAGGGCGATTAACTCAGCGGGAGAGTGCCACCTTCACACGGTGGAAGTCACAGGTTCAAATCCTGTATCGCCCACCAAATGATCGTACCAGGGTTCTTGATTATTCAAGAACCCTTTTTTTATGTCGAAAAATTGAGGCGTTGCACGCCTGCCGCACCGGTTGCAAACCTTCTGTTTTTTTGGCGCCCACTCATCACAACTGCTTTCCAGGAAAATCATGCCAACCATTCCATTACAATTTTCCGACGAAATCCTTGTTCCCCATCCGCCGGCAACGGTTTGGTCCGTTCTGGCCAATATGGCCGAATATCCAGCATGGTGGCCGCAATATCTATTTGTTCATCTCCTGCATTCCGAACCCGATCTCATCGGAACCGAATTTACGATCCGCCCCTACGGCTGGCGTTCGTTTCTTTGTCGAGTTACATCCTGCGAAAAACCGGCCTGCCTCTGCCTGCAATACGACAGCAGTTACATGAGGGGAACCGCACAATGGCGTTTGGAGCCTGCACAACACGGCACAAGGGTCATCTATGCCATGGATGCAACCACGCAAGACGTCATGGTGTATCTCACCAGCTTTGTCATCAGTTTGCAAAGCATCCATTCTTCTTCCATGCGCGCAATATTTCGCAATCTCGCCAAGCAACTGCGCCGGATTGATCCGGCGGCTTAACGGGCGATCGCCTGAAAAACAGGCCGGCGCAACAGCAAACAATTGGAGATGCGTTCTATGCAAGAATCTCCAGCAACAATTCCGGCAGACTCATCATGGTGATCTTTCCCTGACCAGCGAGCCCAATCGAAGAAGCGCAACTGTTGCAGGGACAGACAACCGTTGCCGCATCCATCTCCAAAGCCCGCCCCACAATTTCATCAGCGGAATTCTTACAGCACCGGTCCTTTTGCAAATCGATGATCGTTAGCCCGTCAACAGCCTGCAGTTGTTTGCGATATCGGCTCCAATCAAACGATCCCGCCGGATACGCGCTCCGCGCAAACGAATGGCACCCTTCAAAATAGCCGATGCGCATGGGCTTGACGGCAAGTTGCCGCTGCCCGAGCTGATCGAAGATCAGGTCGGGCAGGTACACATGGCGGTCCTGGGCGACTGGAGCAGCGTTTCGCGCCGCGTAGGCGCAGCCCATACAGCAATAGGCGAGTTTTTTGGCGCCTTTCCGGGTTGCTTGCTCGTCGTTCTGCTTGTTGAAGGCAACGCTTTCAGCGAGTGCTGCGTCGCGGTCGGCGGAGCGCGGCATCATGGCAAAAGGCATTCCGCAACATTGTTCCTGGTCCAGGTAGGTGTAATCGACCTTGAGCCGCTCCAGCACCCGGATGTAGTCGCGAACCAGAAACGGGTCGGCAAATGGTCGATAACACCCAAAGACAACACAATATTCCGCCTGCTCCTTGGGCCTGGGCACGCCAAGCCCGGCAAGCAGGCGGGTGCGCAGAACAGGCGTGACGGCGTGATTGCCGCATTTCCTGACCGCATCGAGTTGTTCCTCCGTGCTGCGGCCGCAGGCCAAAGCGGCCGCGCCGGCCTGCCAGATTGAAAGCGAACTTGGTTTTTTCATACGTTAATCCGTGTGGTTAGTAATCATCGGCGCGGACGACCATTACGAATCGTCACGTTCAACCTTGCAAACGCGGATTCGGGAATCTGCATACCAGTCGTCATAGGCTTGCTGCGCTTCCCTGTGCACTGGGTTTTCCTTCCAGGCCTGAATGGCCGCCAAAGACTCCCAATAGGAAACCGTAACGCCGATATCCTGCCGAGCGCCCTCGTACCCCAGAAACCCCGGCTGGCCCTGGAGTTCCTTCAAAACCCGTCTGGACATATCCGCGTAGCCATGGTCGCCCTCCTTTCTCAACGAGGTGAAAATGACCGCGTAGTACGGCGGCCGCGGCGTCTGGACAATCTTGCTCATGCGCTGTTCCTCTGCTGGCTCTCTGTTGATGGGCCTGAAACAACAGACCGATTTTTTAATTATTTACCCCGAAGCCGCCCGGCGCGCGAGAAAAGCGGACCTTTAGCGGCTTCCGGCTGCGCTTGCATCCCTGGGGCTGATTCCAATGCAAATGGCGGCGCGGGTTTGGGCGCCATCTCCATGAGCATACCGAGGAGAACGCTCGCCAAAGCCCAAGATTGCACGCTTCGCCGGAAACGGCGCCCGGCCCCGACCACGCCCATGCTGCGCCCAGCATGACTCGTTTGCCTGAAAAATGGAATTATTTTTCGGAGTGCTCACATTGACGGCCTGCGCAAAGAACGCGGCTGTGCATTCCATTGCAATGCGCCGGCCAAAGAATGGCGCATCAAAGGCGTTTGTTGTGGAGCGACAAGGTCTCCAGGGTTGCAAGTTGCCCCCGAGCGCGGCGACTGAAAATGAAAATTGCACAGGATACCAAGATGATAGAAAAAAGTATTCCCTTTGGCGTTGATTGGGTGTTAACGATAGGGGCGCAGGTTAGACGAGGGGTGACATGGAACACAGCGGTCCGAAGTGCCGAGGCGGTTAGGTCGAGGTTTTTTGGAAGAATGTTGATTTTCGGGACATTCATTCTTTCCCGATGCTTTATACCAAGCTAGTCAGCAGCTAGACTTAAAGGAGATATCCAGTTAGCAAAAACCTAAAAACGCTGGTTCGTGGACGGCTTGGCTGGATACGAAGAATGGTTGCCAGAAACCGGATAATAACTTGTTGAAGTGTAAAACAATGACGGAGATCAGCATGAATAATGACGAACTGCCGAACAACCAAGGTGCTCTTCAAGCATCCGAAATTACCGAGGCAGAGGTGGAAGACTGGTTTGATTCCGAAGAAGCACCGCCCGACTTAGCTCGTGAGCAGGTTGATATAGTTCAGCGCTATTCCGATGCCCAGCTACGAATAGTTCGAAGCACATTGGATCTCTCGCTACACAACCTCCGACAATCACTCCGTGACTCTTCCTATATCAATATGAGCCCGTCTTACCAGCGTCGACACAGATGGGACACGAAAAAGCGTTCTCAGCTTATTGAGTCATTACTGTTAAACATCCCGATACCACCGTTATTTCTATTTGAGAATGACTACAACCAGTACGAAATTATGGACGGCCGGCAACGGCTTGATGCAATAAAAGAGTTTTTGGAGAACATGTATCCCCTTAGAGGCCTTGAGTATTGGCCTGAGCTGGATGGTTCACAATTCGGTGATCTTCCTCCCACGATTCAGAGGGGCTTGCTGCGTCGAACTGTTTCAGCCATTGTTTTGCTCGCGGAAACCTCACGCCCTGATGACTCAGAGATTGACGTCCGAATGGCGCTTTTCAAGCGCCTCAATACTGGTGGTGTGAAACTCAACCCGCAAGAGCTTCGGAATGCGCTGTACCCATCGAAGTTCAATGAAATGCTGATCAATATTGCCCAGTGGGACCTATTCAGGGACACGTGGAGGATTCCAAGGTATTCAGATGAAGAAGCAGAAACCGTCCCAAAGCGAGTGCAGAACAATGCACTATACAAGACGATGGCCGATTGCGAGCTTGTCCTTCGTTTTTTCGCAATCCGCGAAACCGTAGTGGATAATCGTCGCGGTTCACTAAGGCGTCTTATGGATAAGTCTATGCAAAAACACGCAAACGACAATGATTCTACCGTCGCAGCTCTGGATGCTGAATACCGGTCAACATTGCAGCACTTATTTTACACATTTGAAGGCTCCCCATTTGTACTGCCCGAAACCACACGTCCAAGCCGTCCTGCTTACGATGCATTGATGGTAGCGTGTTCAATCATAGGCATAAATAATCTTACGGGCCGTGATGAGGAAATAAGGAGAAATTTCCTTCAAGTTGCAAATGTTCCGACATCGTACGAGGTTCTAATCGGGCGCGGCAATACTGTTGAATCCATCAAGGAAAGAGTTGCTCTTGCAACCAAAATATTAACGAATTAGGAGGTCAATATGAACCCTGTACTTCAGGAGTTCTGCCTTGACCTCGATAGGTTGAGGCGGATCTGTTCTGTGTCCGAAGCGCTAACAATTTTCCGCTCATGTGCACATGAACCGGGAATGATCACCGACGAAGAACTTAAGGCGGTTAGTTCCCGGCTTCACGAAACAACCTTGGCAGCACACGCTGAGATGCCAATTCTGAATGGCGTACTTTTACTCTACTTAGCGGGTCGCTTTGAAAACTTCGTGCGGGAGCTATTTGAAGACTTGTCCGACACGATAGCGGGCCAGTGTGGCCAATTCACCCACCTTCCACGACAGATGCGGGATAACCTCACCAAGTACACTGCAGAAGTTGTTGCTAATCCGAGGAAATATGGACATGGAGAGAACGGAGTAATCGCGTTTGTTAGCACGATGGCTGACAACTTAAATGGACGACCACTGGTGGGAGTGAATAGTAAGTGCCTTTCCATCACCTCAGAGAACATGTGGCCAGATACCCTTGCTGAAATATTCTCGCGAATTGGTGCGAGTAACTTATGGGAACGCCTTGGTCAACAAGCCTCAGTACAAACATTCTTCCAAATGGATCAACCTGAAAAAGCCACTAAAGAGGCCCGAAGGTTCCTGACTGAATTTATGGGTTTGCGCAACCAAATTGCGCATCCATCCGGAGCGCTGGCGTGGCCGAGTATGGAGGGTACTATCTATCATATCAATTTTTGCGAAATAATGGGTCGCGCCCTTGCGGATGTATGTGCAGTTTGGGCATTAACGCTGGGTACAAGGCAAGTTAGGGTTCAACAAGCCGCTGCAAGCGACGCTATACAGCACGCCTGAGCGGTATGTTGGGCCTTATGAATGGCTCCCTAATGACCTTTCTTGAATCGTTTGTAATTCCTGATATTGTTGGTGGAAGAACAGCGCTCGCTGTACTCAAAATTCTTAGTCAACGATTTCTCGACCACAGGCTTGGAAAGGACTTTGAGCGCGACAAGACCGAACTCGGGGAAAGGAAAAGGGGACGGATTTAATTTTATCCAGCGAGTTACGATATCTCTGAAATATGCTGACCACCAGTTCAGGTAATTGTCCCTATTATGGACCCTATTGTAATGAACTCAACCGACAGAGCATTTGAAAGATGGCTGAGTGCGCCATAAAAAGAGGCATACATGTTTGATTTCAAGATGGTCTTCACAAGAAACGTTTTGCTCGGCGCCATTGCCATGGCGCCCTGGCTATCCAGCACACCTTCATCGGCGCAGGAGGCGATTTTAACGCCCATCCTGTCAACAGCTCCCAATTTCAGGGACCTTGCGGGAATATCGGCAAGCAATGGGGGCACCGGCTTCGTCAACTCGACCAGCAACGGCGGGGTGATGCGGACGGGGGTTTTTTATCGCACCAATGCACTGAATAATCTCAACAACGCGGATTGGGCCACTCTTTCGGCGCTTCATATCTACCGCGACATCGACCTGCGAACGCCTGACGAAATCTATGGCCCTCCAGCGGCGCAGGATGTGACGCCGGAAGGGGCTATATGGACCAATATCAATATTTATGGCACGCAAGGGCCGATACCCTCACCGCTTGGGGGCACTCCCGCGAATGCGGTTTCCTTCATGCAGTCAGGATACCAGGCGTTCGTCACCGATTCGGTTCAGCGAAACGGGTTTCGCACGGTATTACTGACCCTGGCCGATGACACCGGGCCTGACCTATGGCACTGTGCAGGGGGCAAAGACCGCACCGGTTGGACGGCGGCCCTCCTGCAGAGCATCGCCGGTGTGCCGGATGCGATAATCATGCAGGACTATCTGGCCACCAACAGTTACTTATCGGCCTTAATACACACCACTAAAGAGTATATTTCGGTGGTGCATCCTACATGGGACCCCGCGACCATTGACGCCCTCCTGGGCGTTCAGTCCAGCTATCTTCAGACTGGCCTTGACCAGGTGGTCGCCTCATACGGGTCGATGTCTGCTTATTTGACGCAAGGATTGGGCCTCACACAGGCAGATATCTACGTCTTGCGCGCCAAAATGGTCTTCTACTCGGAGTTGCCCGGTCAGAGTGGGCTGGTCGGCAATGCCGCCTCCGGCGCCGAGCTTTTGAACGCGTTGCAGAACTCACCCCTCTCGGGCCACTATACCGACTACAATTACTATCTCCAGTCAGCGGTCGGCCAAGGAACGCTCGGGGGCGTCGAGACGCGGGTTGGCGGCCAAGTGCATGCCGATGCCGCCTCGTTTCTCCTGCGCCAGGCGCAGCGGCTCGACGAGGTGATCACGCCCTATACAAGCGGTTGCGAGCTGCCCCAAGGTCAGACTCGGATCTGGATGGCCGGCAATGGGGATACTTTTTCCACCTCTGGCCACGACGGCATTGACGGCAGCACGGAAAACAGTGGCGGCTCAACCATAGGCGCCACCTACCGGATAAACAGTCAGGCTTCGGCCAATATGAGCCTCGGCTACGACTGGGGTTCGGTAGAAAGCGCCGATGCCACCGCCACGGTCAACACCGCTCTGGCCACCCTTGGCGGACGGTACGGGTTTTCGGATTTCGATGCTGGGCCATTTATCGAAGGCCGTGCGAATGCCGGCTGGGTGGACTATGAAAGCGAGCGCGGCTTGGGCGGAGGCCTGGGAACCGCAACCGGTTCCACCACCGGTGTGGTGTATAGCGGTCAGGTTCGGGTTGGCAACGCTATTCGCCTGATACCGTTGACGATTACTCCCCAGGTGGGGGTTCGGGTGACCGGGGTGTCCCTCGACGACTTCAATGAAGGCGGCAGTGACCTTGCGCTGAATGTCCATGGTGTTGACGAAACGTTTTTCAGCCTTCTGGCCGATTTGGATTTCAGCTTCACTCCAAAACCATTAGGGGAATGGACCCTAGCGCCTGTCCTTACCCTCGGTTACGAGCGGATACTAGACGACCCCCAGGTTGAAGGCGTTGCGACGCTGTACGGTTTCACCGTGCGTCAACAATCAGCCTATGAGAGCCATGATCTGATGAAGGCCAGTGTGGGGCTCTCGGCCAAGCAGGGCGCTTTTACCGTAAAAGGCAGGGTGAGCGGGGTGATTTCCGAGGAGACGAACAGCACCGGCGTGAGCGGACTTCTGTCGCTTGCCTACAGTTTCTAGAGGCTCTTCCTCGCAACGGAGAAGAAACTGCCAATGTTTTCTTCCATTTCCAAATCAAACGAAGCATGATGCACAGCGCAAAACATCGCCGGCAAAGGTCTGTCATTTCCAACGAGTGAGAAATCTCGCGCCTTCATGAGGTTTTCCTGCGCGAGGTTTTCCTGCGCGAGATTTCTCCTCGCTGTGCTCGTCGATGACGAAGCGGCGTGCTTCACTGGTGAAATAGCAAGGGCATTACCTCTCGGCGCCGCCACGGCTGCGGGCAGGCGTAAAAGCCAGATGGGAGGCATTTGAGGTTGCCGACGGCTGGTCACCGGTCTGGAACATGGTGGTTGGCGTTGCCGAGGGCGGCGCTGGGTTCAACAAAGAGGAACACCTCGAAACCCTGAAGTACAGCCTTGATCAACGGCTGCGCGGCAACCGCGCGCCGCTGTTGATTAGCGCCCATTCGCAATTTTACGCCGCTCAACCCGTGGGCAGGGACTTCAATCCGCCCAATATCACCTGCCAGGAAATGCGCTAGGTATTGCGCAGTTTCTCGCCTACGCGCTGTCGCAACCCGACGTTCGCATCGTCCCCTACCGGAATATCCTGGCCTGACGTCAACATCCCTCGCCTCTCAACAATCCTGTGAGCGTAACGCATTCAGGCCCTCCGCAGCGGAGAAATAATTCCATTTCCAAAGCAAATGAGGCATGCTGCACGTAGCCGTTTTCGTCGACGAAGGTGGGGCAGATTGAACGAAGTGAGCAATCTCGCGCGATGACGAAATTTCCCCTCGCGGCGCCCGTCGGGGCATTCCAAAAAACGCGCCGATTGTGCAGAAGCAATGGAGCAACGACAACAATTTTGCCGCAAATGAACCTGAGCAAATGAATCAGCAGCGCAACCCATGCCAAATAATTGATATTGAAGACATCTTAAAAGAGGCGCTCTCTTTTCACCGAAAAGGTTTTATAACCCGAGCCAAGTCAACCTATGAAGAAATCATAAAAATCAACCCCAATCATGCCAACGCGCTCTTTCTGCTGGGAGTTGTCCATGCGCAAAAAAATAACCACCAGCAATCGGTCGGTTTGATCAGCAAAGCCATTGCTCGTCAGCCGGACAACGCCTATTTCCATTTTGTTCTGGGCAATTCTCTCAAAGAACTGGGACGATTCGATGAATCGATCTCCAGTTACGACCAAGCCCTTGCCCTGAACCCTGACTATGCGGAGGCCTATCTTCACCGAGGGGCGGCTCTTCATGAAGTGAATCAGTTTGAACGTGAGATATGGAATTACGACCAGGCCATTGCACTGAACCTGCCTAATCTGTCTGATACCGACAGACGCACAGAAGCGTATTTCAAGCGCGGCAGCGCAATGAAAGAGCTGAAGCGTTGGCGGGAAGCTCTGGTCAGCTACGATCAGGCCATCAATCTCAACCCACATCATGCAGAAGCGTTATGCAATCGCGGCAACATTCTGAACGAGTTGAAACAACTTGAAGAAGCGGTGGCGAGCTACAACAAAACCATTGAGCTTGAGCCGAGCTACGCCGAACCCTATTACAATCGGGGAGTTGCCTTAGCTGGACTCAATCAAATGGACGAAGCCATAGCGAGTTACGATCAGGCGATTGCACTCAAACCCGATTACATGGGGGCGCATTACAACAAATCGTTGGCGCTGCTGGTGAAAGGAGAGTTGGCTGCTGGCTGGGAACTCTATGAATGGCGATGGAGGAACGAAAACGACGGCCCCAAACAGCGCGACTTTGGCCAACCTTTGTGGCTTGGCAAAGAACCGCTCCAGGGAAAAACGATCCTGCTCCATAACGACCAGGGCCTGGGAGACGCCATCCATTTTTGCCGATATGCCCGCCATGTTGCCGCGCTCGGGGGTACTGTGGTTTTAGAGGTCCAGCAGCCGTTGACGTCTCTTCTCAAGCATCTGCAAGGCGTCGACAAAGTTATTGCCAGGGGCCATGCCTTGCCCGATTTTGATTGCCACTGTCCTTTGCTCAGCCTGCCGCTTGCCTTTGGCACGACGCTTGACAACATACCCAAGGAGCGGCGATATCTCTCCAGCGACCCGGAAAAGATCCGGTTGTGGGAAAAGAGACTTGGCAGGAAGGCGGCCAAACGGATTGGACTGGTGTGGAGCGGCAACGAACAACATTCCAACGATCACAATCGCAGCGTAACCCTGGCGCAATTGCTGCCGCATCTCCCCTCTTCTTTTCATTACGTCAGCCTGCAAAAAGAACTCCGTGCCGTCGACCGGGAAACCCTGAACCAGCAAAGCATGGTTGAACATTACGGCGAGGAGCTGCACGATTTTGCCGATACTGCAGCGTTATGCGAGTTGATGGACTTGGTTGTCAGCGTTGACACCAGCGTTGCCCATTTGTCTGCGGCTTTAGGCAAGCCCACCTGGATACTTCTCCCGTTCAAGCCGGATTGGCGATGGCTGCTCGACAGGCCGGAGAGTGTTTGGTATCCGACCGCACGCCTCTACAGACAAAACAAACGCGGCGAATGGGGAAATGTGTTTGAATCCATCCGCGATGATCTCTTACAATGGCACGGGCAAGCGAGGTGAGTTCAAGCCAGAGCCATTTCAACCTTATTCAGCGAAATCTGGCGGTTAAGCAATGTTTTTGCCAACTCGCCTTTCTGCCGCATTCACACGGAAACAGCGTATGATTTTTCCTCTCAAGACAATGCCGACGGCCTTCCGTGTCGCCGCCTTTTGCATCCTACTGGGCATCCTGATGGTCTTCGGCCATCTCGGCCATTTCAGCCACTTGGGCCATAGCGGCCGCGTCTCGGAGTTTCAGGCGCACGCCGCCGAACCTGACGGCAAGCCGCCCCGCACCCTGCGGGTGGTCATGGACAACAACTACCCGCCCTATGTGTTTGTTAACAGCGAAGGACAGGTCCAGGGCATTCTGGTCGACCAGTGGCGGCTGTGGCAGGAAAAGACCGGCATTCGGGTGGAAATAACCGCCACCGACTGGACAGAGGCCCTCCGGGATATGAAGGCCGGCAAGTATGACGTGGTGGACACCGCCTTCGAAACCGAGGAGCGCAAAACCTGGCTCGATTTTGGCGAACCCCATGCCCGCATTGAGGTGGCCGCCTATTTCGACAAGGCCATCAGCGCCGTCACCAACGCCGATTCCTTGCGGGGATTCGTCGTCGCGGTCAAGGAAGGCGACGCCGCCATCGACCTGCTGCGAAGCCGTGGGGTCGACAATCTCGTTTTTTTCAAAGGCTACGAGGCGATTGTCCAGGCCGCCAGGGAACACAAGGTCAACGTCTTTGTCGTCGACACCCCGCCGGCACTCTATTTTCTCCATAAATACGGCTTGCAACAGGATTTCAAGGCGTCGCCGCCGCTCAACGTCGGCGAATTCCACCGCGCAGTGGGCAAGGGCAACACCGCGCTGCTGCGGGAAATCGAAGCGGGCTTTGCCCTGATCACTCCCGGCGAACTGGCGAGCATCGAAAAGAAATGGTACGGCGCGCCCCTTCTCAGCGGGGTTTCAGGCACGCATCTGTTGGCGGGCGGCGGCGGTTTGGGGCTGGTTGTGCTGCTGCTCTTTCTCTGGAACTATTCGCTGCGCTCGGCAGTGCGAAGACGAACCGCCGAGCTGGAAAGAAGCCGTGAGGCCCTGCGGGAAAGCGAGGCGCGATACCGTGAACTGGTCGAGCAGGCCAGCGCCATCATTTTGCGCATGGATCGCGAAGGGCGGATCTGTTTTCTCAACGACTACGCCCTGCGTTTTTTCGGCTACCAGCTCGACGAGGTCATCGGCCAAAGCCTTATCGGCGTCATTGTCCCTGAAACCGATTCCGCCGGAAAAAACCTGCGCGAGATGATCGCCGACATCGGCCGCCATCCCGAACGGTATGCAGCCAACGAAAACGAGAACATCTGCCGCGATGGTCGGCATGTCTGGATCGCCTGGGCCAACAATCCGTTGTTCGACGCCGAGGGGCAGTTCAGCGAGATTCTGTGCGTGGGCAATGAGATCACTGATCGGAGGATGGCTGAAGACGCCCTGCGACGCGAACGGCAGCGTCTGGAATTCGTGATTGACGGTTCGCGTCTCGGGGTATGGGAATGGAACATCCAGACCAATGAGCTGGTGCTCAATGAGACCTGGGCGGAGTTGATCGGCTATACCCTTGATGAATTGCTGCCCTACAGCTATGTCACCTGGGAAAGGTTGCTCCACCCCGACGACCTGGAACGGGCCAGAGATACGCTGTCCTCCTGTGTGGAGGGAAAAACTTCCCATTATGCCTGCGAAATCCGGATGCGGCACAAGGACGGCCATTGGGTCTGGATTCTCGACCGCGGCAGGGTTTTCACCCGCGACGCCGCAGGCAACCCGCTATCGATGTTCGGCACCCATACCGACATCACCACCATCAAGCGGGCCGAGGAAGAGGTGCAGGCCACCAGCGAATTGCTCTCGCAGTTCATTAAGAATTCGCCGATTTACGCCTATATCAAAGAGGTAACTCCCACCGAAAGCCGGACGCTCAAGGCCAGCGACAATTTTCAGGACGTGATCGGCATACCGGCTGCCGAAATGCTCGGCAAAACCATGGCCGAGCTGTTTCCACCGGAATTTGCAGCCCAGATCACTGCCGACGATTGGCAGGTGGTTTCCCAGGGAAAGATCCTGCAACGTGAAGAAGTTCTGGAGGGACGGGCCTACACCACCATAAAATTCCCCATTCAGCTGGGCGAAAGGAGCCTTCTTGCCGGCTACACCATTGACCTCACTGATCGCGTCCGAGCCGAGGAGGAGCGAGAAAAGCTGCGGGGACAGCTGATCCAGGCACAAAAGATGGAATCCGTGGGCCGGCTGGCCGGAGGAGTCGCTCATGATTTCAACAACATGCTGGGCGTCATTATTGGCCATTGCGAACTGGCGCTCCGGGGGGTGGACGACAAACATCCACTGTATGCCGGCCTGCGGAATATACTTAAGGCGGCCGAGCATTCCGCCGATCTGACCCGGCAGCTCCTGGCTTTCGCCCGCAAACAGATAGTGACCCCCCAAATGCTCGATATCAACACGACCGTAACAGAGATGCTGGAGATGTTGCGGCGTCTCATTGGCGAGGATATCGATCTGGTCTGGCAGCCGGGAAGCAACCTGGGCCAAATATATATTGATCCTTCGCAACTCGACCAGATCCTGGTGAATCTGTTTGTCAACGCCCGCGACGCCATCGGCGAGACCGGCAAGGTCACCATCGAGACCGATCTAATCACCATTGATGCACGCTATTGTGCCGATCATGTCGAGGTTGAACCAGGCGCCTATGTGTTGTTGGCGGTGAGCGATGACGGATGCGGCATTGATGCGGCCCTCGTGCCCCTCTTGTTCGAACCTTTTTTTACCACCAAGGAGATGGGCAAGGGCACCGGTCTGGGGTTGGCGACGGTCTATGGCATTGTCAAACAGAACAAAGGGTTCATCAATGTCTACAGCGAACCAAACCAGGGGACGACCTTCAAGATTTACCTGCCTCACCATGGGACCGGTCCCGAACCTGCGATTGAATCGGCAGCGAACCAAGCGGCTACAGGCAACGAAATCGTCCTGGTGGTGGAAGATGAACCGATGATCCTTGAAGTCGTCACGACCATGCTGGAGAGTCTGCAGTACACAGTCCTGGGCGCTTCCGACCCGACCGAGGCCATGCGCCTTGCCCGAGAGCACGGCAGCACGATTCACCTGCTGGTGACCGACGTGGTCATGCCCGAAATGAACGGCCGCCTCCTCGCCAACCAACTATGCGCCCTGCTTCCCGGACTGCGCTGTCTGTTCATGTCCGGCTACACCGCCAATGTCATTGCCCACCATGGCGTGCTTGACGAGGGGGTGCACTTTATCGAAAAGCCGTTCACCTTGCACGCCCTTGCCGCCAAGATCAGAGAAGTTTTGGCGACGGATTGAGATTAATCTGCTCCGCAAGAGGCAAAGATCGCTTATCATGAGGGATTCGGGGATGTGTATACCGAATGCAGAGTTCTCATGCTCATCTTGATGAACCCTGTTCATGTCCGGCTACACGGCCAATGTCACTTTGGCGTTCGATGGGCCTGCCAAGTTTTATAAATTATTCAAACGGCATCCACCTTGACCTGACAATTATGGAGGTTATTTTAATTATAAATAATAGCTGTAAACTTGGCGGCATGTACTCAAAACATCACATCAAGGTGAACCAATGAAAAAGTCAAAAATGTTAGCTACTGTTATTGCGTTGTTTCTGTTTATTTGCGGTTCCAGCATCGCCCTGGGGCAAGATGACTCGCCCAAATCTGCAGAACCCCAGGCCATGGCAACTGAGCATGCAGATCATTCAAGCCATGGGGGCGCCCAACCAACCGATCAGCCTGCCGTTCATGCTGGTCACGACATGAGTCAAATGGGCGGCATGGACGACATGAAACCGCAGGAGGAAGCAATGGCTGCGAACATGAAAAACATGCAAACTCTGATGGATAAAATTAAGGCCACTGAAAATACCGCCGAGCGTAAACAATTGATGGCTGAACATATGGCGGCGATGGCCAGCGGCATGAAAATGATGCGCGATATGGATGGAAAAATGATGATGGGGATGATGAAATCCGGGCAATGCCCCATGATGGAAATGATGTCGTCTCCCCAGGGGGGACATGCCGAGATGAAAGGAATGATGAGCGACATGTCCAAGTGTCACACGATGATGCAGAAAAAAAAGGAAATGAATCACGCGATGATGGAACAACTTGTTGAATCACAACAACAGCTTCTTAAGTTAGCTCCGTGACTTTTCCGTGAAAGAGAGGTGAGGTCGGACCAATCCACCTCACCTCTCTTTTCACATAACCCATTGCTGAAAAATTTTTGCAGAAGGGAGAAAACGACAAAATAATTTTTCACCACAGGAGATTTTCATGAAAGACGCCCTGCCCCGAAGTTGCTTGAAGGTTGTTGTTTTATATTCCCTGCTCCTGTGTGCCCTCCCCCCATTGCTCAATACACCTGCTTGGCCGCAAGCCGTTGCAGAGGCACAAGACGCTAAATCGTCGATCAAATTTGCACCTCCTGTACTCTCTTACGCCTCTGTTTTCAAGAACTACCACAGCTACCGGAAAGAAGAGGTCGCTTCCTGGCGGGAAGCCAACGACACCGTTGGCCGCATTGGTGGTTGGCGATATTATCTCGAGGAGGCTGCCCAATCTGAGTCGTCGGCTCCGCCAGCACCACTCCCCATCTCCCATTCCGATGAGTCCGACACCCATTCCGGGCATGGAGGCAAGCCGTGAAGCTTGATTGCTTGCCCAAGCAGCTTTTCGTTGTTTTTTTGTTGATGTCGCTATGCCTTTCCGGTTGCGCCCGAGTGAATTTCGAAGAGTCGCTGGCTACGACCAATCAGACGGCGGTTGATTTTACTGCCGGCAAATTGTCTCTGGCGCAAACAGCGGAACAACGCGCTCTCATGGCACAGACAGCGGCCACGCTGCTCGCCCAACCCCTCAGCCAAAATGATGCTGTCCATCTTGCCCTGATCAACAGCCCTGCCATGCAGGCCATGCTTGCCCAACATTGGTCGGATGCGGCCCGCGCGGCGCAATCGGGGCGCATCGCCAATCCACTCTTTGTTTTTGAACGCAAGACGTTGGCCGCCGAGGTCGAGTACGAGCGTTTGCTTGCATTCGGCTTGCTTGACGTGTTGACCTTTCCGCTCCGATATGCCGCTGCCCAACGTCGTCTTGAGCAGTCTCTGGTACGCCTCGCCATGGACGTGGTGGAAAATGTCACCAAGGTTCGGCAGGCCTGGGTGAAAGCAGTCGCTGCGCAACAAAATCTCACCTACGCAAAACAGGTAAATGAGGTTGGGGTGATCAGTGCCGAACTTGCGCGCCGGATGCAGAAGGTCGGGAATTTTAGCCGGCTGCAAAGAGCACGGCAGCAAGCGTTCTATGCCGATGCCGCAACCCAATGGGCTATGGCGCAACAGACCGCCACTGCAACCCGTGAAGAGTTGATTCGCGCGCTCGGACTCTCGGATGATCAGGAACAGAAGCTCAAACTTCCAGAACGGCTGCCGGATTTGCCAGAGGCTCCGCGAAGTCCGGAAGAGGTCAGTAAAGCGGCTCAGTCGGGACGACTGGATATCCAATTGACCAAGGCCGCATATGATGCAGCGGCAAAAGAGCAAGGTCTAACCCTGATCACCAGCCTGACGGATATTGAACTCGGTGTTCGCTACGACACCGTCTTTGACGATGCCGCCGGCGTCCATGATAATCGTGAGGGGTATGAAATTACTGTGCGGCTGCCTGTATTTGACTGGGGGGATATGCAACGAGACGCCATGAACGCCCAGACCTTGGCTGCCGCCAATCGGCTGGAAGCGACGGTCCGGGCGGCAGGCTCCAGTCTACGGGAAACCTACGCCGCTTACCGCACAGCTTACGATGTTTCCAAACATTATCGCGACGAGGTTCTGCCATTGCGCAAGGTGATTTCCGAAGAAAACGTGCTGCGGTACAACGGCATGTTGATTGGCGTGTTTGAGTTGCTGGCCGAAACTCGGGATCAAGTCAACACGGTGATTGCGGCAATCAATGCGCAACAGGATTTCTGGTTGGCCAATGCTGCCTTGCAGGCAGCCGTCATAGGCAACCCCATTATGGTGGGAAATGGTCAGCAATCGGCAAAGACCAGCCAGCGTGTTGAGATGCCGCATTGACTCAGGAGTGTTGAAGGAGAGCGGATGACAACAAGAAGGGCGTTTTTAAAAGCGGCAGGTCTCGCTGGCGGTGCGGTGGCTGCAGCGATGGTGAATCGTGTCGCCTTGGCGGCTCTGCCCGAGCCTGTGATGCAAACGGAAACCGCAACCATGCCGCCGCTGATCCCTGATACGGGGAGGCCCTATAATCCTGTGGTGACGCTTAATGGCTGGACTTTGCCGTGGCGAATGAACAACGGCGTCAAGGAGTTTCATCTGGTGGCCGAGCCGGTGGTGCGGGAGATGGCCCCAGGATTCAAGGCCCATCTCTGGGGGTATAACGGCCAAAGTCCAGGCCCGACCATCGAGGTCGTGGAGGGAGACCACGTCCGCGTCTTTGTCACCAATCGGCTTCCGGAACACACCTCCATTCATTGGCACGGCCAGCGCCTTCCCAACGGCATGGACGGCGTCTCCGGCCTGACGCAACCAGCCATTAAGCCAGGCCAAACCTATGTCTATGAATTTGCAGCACGCCGGCCCGGCACCTTCATGTATCATCCCCACGCCGATGAAATGACGCAGATGGCCATGGGCATGATGGGGTCCTGGGTGACCCACCCAAAGGAAAAGCATCCACTCATCGAAGAGGTTGATCGGGATTTTATATTCCTCCTCAATGCCTACGACATTGAACCGGGCAGCTACACCCCAAAAATCATGACCATGCTCGATTTCAACCTCTGGAGCTGGAACAGTCGTATTTTTCCCGGGATCGATTCGCTCAATGTCCGGCTCAACGACAAGGTGCGGGTGCGTATTGGCAACTTGACCATGACCAATCATCCGATCCATCTTCATGGCCACGAGTTTCAGGTGACGGGCACCGACGGTGGGCCGGTGCCGTTGTCGGCCCGCTGGCCTGAAGTGACCACGGACATTGCCGTTGGCCAGATGCGGCAGATCGAATTTGTTGCCGATGAAGAGGGGGATTGGGCGTTCCACTGCCACAAAAGCCATCATACGATGAACGCTATGGGGCATGATGTGCCGACCATGATCGGCGTCGACCATCAAGGGCTGAGTAAAAAAATCTCCCAGCTCATCCCAGACTACATGGTGATGGGGGAAAGAGGCATGGCCGATATGACCGAGATGGAGATGCCGCTTCCGGACAACACTGTTCCCATGATGACGGGAGAGGGGCCGTTTGGTTCTGTCGAGATGGGCGGGATGTTCAGTGTCGTGAAAGTTCGGTCCGGTCAGCAACCTAACGATTATTCGAATCCCGGATGGTTCAAGCATCCCAAGGGAACAAGAGCCTCTCAGTATAAGCAGAAAGTGAAAGAACCAACCCGTTCCCGGTCTGCAGGTCGGCAATCCATGCCCCGTAAACAGAAACCTGTTGAGAATGTCGAGGTGCAAATCCGCAAGCCGATTCGACGCGTGGATCATTGAGGTGTTGCAGGTGAGGTCCAGATTATCGAAACAATGTATTTTCCTGTGGTTATAACGATTTAAAAATCGTTGTTTGAAAAGGAGGCCGCCTATGAAGAAAAATGCATTTATCCTGATCGTTGCTCTTTTTGCTGGCGTATGTGGTGGGGTTGTCGATAGTGCAGCGCAAACAGCCAAGGAAAATCAAGAGCAGAACGAGAAAGTGGACAAAACCGCAGATATGACCCAAGGGGAAGTGCGCAAAATCGATAAAGAGGCAGGGAAATTGACTCTAAAGCACGAGAGGATCGCCAACCTGAACATGCCGCCGATGACCATGGTGTTCAGGCTGAAGAATAAAAGCATGTTAAACAACATTCAGGTGGGCGACAAAATCCTGTTCAAAGCTACAGAAAATAATGGCTATCTCACGATAACAGAAATCAAATCACGAGTGTCCGATTACGAAAAAAAATAAGCAAACATACCTGTGATCGACTTTCGCCACTTTCGAAAACGGAACGAAGCCACCCTTGGGTGGCTTTTTTGTTTCGATAAGCACCTCGCTTGAGGGACAATGCCGGCAGAAAAATTTCTCCAAAAATTAAAGAGACTCGGCATGTTGCTTATTGACTTTTCCTTACATCAATGTATAAATTTTATTTTTAAACATGACGGATTCGCAAAAAAAATACGTTTTTTGGCCTTTGTTGAACTTGTAACTATCTGAATTTACAACGGTCGAATTTACAAATTTTGACTTTTTGCGAGACCGTCAAGCATCAATTTTTATCGTCGTTTAAAGGAGAAAAAATGCATAAGATCGACCCTGATGAATGTCAATTTTGTGGCGCATGTGTAAGCGCCTGTTCTGCTGATGCAATCATCCATCCTCCTGGAAAAAATTACTATGAGATAACCGAGGACTGTCTTGATTGCGGCTCGTGCGAAGCCGAATGTGGTTTTAATGCAATTATTACGAGCGATACCGAGTAAATCGAATTTACTTATCCGGCTATTTTGAAACGGCCAGCCAAATTTACAACGCACCTGAATCTTCTCAGGTGCGTTGTAAATTCAACTTTAGGTTTATTATAGACTCCTCGTCATTTGGTGTGGATGCCGTACAGATCTGCTTCCTATTTGAGTTCATACCCCTTGGCGTACATGCATTTTTTCACGATATTCTCTTGCATGAAAGATCGTTCAAGCCCGGTGTCGCCATCGAGATGCAGTGTTTGGGTAGACAACGAAGCTTCTCGCTGACATTTTGCGAAATCCTGATCGAACCGTTCTTGATTCATTCCAGATTTTGTCCAAACATTCGGCTTGGCACATCCAGCGAAGGCGACTGCAACAACCACCGCCCATGCAAACAAAGGCAATCCCATATACCTATTCAATACATTAGTCATTTAAGCCACCATCACCCATCAGTGTTTTTTGCACGTTTCCTTTCCGTCCATCCCCAAGAAGATCCGCAACCAATTAGGCGGCACGAACATTGACAGCACGTCATGACATTCCTACATTGATCCTAGACTAGAACACGTTGCGCCTGCCACGCCTAGCGGGAAAGGAGCAATTTTTAATGGACCGACTGAAGCACCCTCGAGCAAAAGGTGAATATCATGAAATATACATGCATGAACTGTGGATCGAGTTCACACAAACCTCACGAACTGTGCAACCCTACCAGCGATAACTTTGACATGAAATTTTGCGCCGCCTCCACCGATCAACCGTGCGAGGATAAAATGCCGTCAATGCATTTTAGATGCGATTCCTGCGGCGGCTTGTCGCCGGATGTCGAACACTTGTGCAGCCCAAGAGCGATTTGATTCAATTCATTTTTCCATAATCTCCTCAACCCAGGACAAGGCCGCCATAACCTGGGGAAATCCTATGGTGGACACCAAAAGCAGCAGGGTGTGACGGATTTCCTCAGGGCTTGCTCCGGCCTGCAAGGCTCTACGCGTATGGGAACTGACAGCTCCTTCCGATTTTGAGGCGGCAGCCGCCGCCAACTGGATCAAATGGGCCGTCTTTTCATCGATGGGGCCGGCCTTGCGCAATGTTGTCCCAAGTTGTTCCACCGCATTGAAAATCTCTGGATATTTTTTGTTCGCCTTCTTGTAGAAACTTGGCTTGCCGTTGTCAGGTTCAAACACTTGAGTGCTCATCAATTCTCATCTCCTTGTTTTATTCTAAATTCATGTAAACCCATTCCCTGTCATTTGCTCTGTCGCATTCAGTCGTCTGTGTGCCAAACAATTTCGGCTCCTCGTCATTTGGTGTGGATTTGATGTATAAAACGATCAAATCCACACCAAATGACGAGGGAAACCATGAATAGTAAAGATATCATAACGTTAGGGCTCAGACTGCAGGCTCCATGGGA
>Ga0209639_1000954_pt1 | contig 33847 bp, 32 predicted proteins | sample EPASupsiteHSE605_FD_187268 | JGI IMG/M metagenome (GOLD analysis project Ga0209639, IMG submission 187268) | Bioremediated contaminated groundwater from EPA Superfund site, New Mexico - Sample HSE6-05 (SPAdes) (version 2) | ecosystem: Environmental > Aquatic > Deep subsurface > Groundwater >... | reverse complement strand
TAAAAACCCGTGGTTGATAACTTATTAAAAAATACTAAGAATGTGGTATTAATTCTCTTTTGTTTATTGTCCTCCTTTCCTCTTGAGGAATTCTACAACATTCGATTCCCTATTCTCGATAGCAAATATCAATGGTGTTTCCCCATCTTTATTTTTAGCATTTATATCAGCTTTTTGATTAACTAGATATTCAACAACACTAAGATGACCATTCCAAGCAGCATAATGAAGAGGAGTATCATCAATTATAAAAACTCAACACAATTATCTTTTGCATTTATGTCAGCTTTTTGATTAACTAGATATTCAATAACACTAAGATAACCTTCTTTAACAGCATAATAAAGAGGAGTCCAATCAAATATAAAAACTCAACAATATTATCTTTTGCATTTATATCAGCTTTTTGATTAACTAGATATTCAACTACACTAAGATGACCATAAGAAGCAGCATAATGAAGAGGAGTCCAATTAATTATAAAAACTCAACATTAGTATCTTTTTCATTTATATCAGCTTTTTGATTAACTAGATATTCAACAACACTAAGATGACCATTTTCAGCAGCACAATGAAGAGGAGTCTCATTAAATATAAAAACTCAACATTATTAGTTTTTGCATTAATTTTAGCTTTTTGATTAATTAGATATTCAACCACACTAAGATGACCATTTTGAGCAGCACAATGAAGAGGAGTCCTATTAAATATAAAAACTCAACACTATTATCTTTTGCATTTATATAGGTTCCATGATTAACTAGATACTCAACAACACTTAGATGACCACTATTAGCAGCACAATGAAGAGGAGTCCCACTTGAAAACCATCCACTTACTTGAGCATTTATATCAGCTTTTTGATTAACTAGATATTCAACAACACTAAGATGACCATTTTCAGCAGCACAATGAAGAGGAGTCTCATTAAATATAAAAACTCAATTTTTGTATCTTTTGCATTTATATCAGCTTTTTGATTCACTAGATATTCAACAACACTAAGATGACCCTTTTGAGCAGCACAATGAAGAGGAGTCTCATTAAATATAAAAACTCAACATAATTTTTTTTTGCATTTATATCAGCTTTTTGATTCACTAGATATTCAACAACACTAAGATGACCATATTGAGCAGCTAAATGAAGAGGAGTCATATTAAATAGTAAAACTCAACATTAGTATCTTTTGCATTTATATCAGCTTTTTGATTCACTAGATATTCAACAACACTAAGATGACCATATTGAGCAGCTAAATGAAGAGGAGTCATATTAAATAGTAAAACTCAACATTAGTATCTTTTGCATTTATATCAGCTTTTTGATTCACTAGATATTCAACAACACTAAGATGACCATATTGAGCAGCTAAATGAAGAGGAGTCATATTAAATAGTAAAACTCAACATTAGTATCTTTTGCATTTATATCAGCTTTTTGATTAACTAGATATTCAACCACACTAAGATGACCATTTTGAGCAGCACAATGAAGAGGAGTCTCATTAAATATAAAAACTCAACACGATTAGTTTTTGCATTAATATTAGCTTTTTGATTAATTAGATATTCAACTACACTAAGATGGCCATCTTTAGCAGCATAATGAAGAGCAGTCCAATTATCTTTACATTTAGCCCTATAATCAATTCCATTTTCAATCATGAAAACTAACAATGGAAGGTGGAAAAACTCAGATGCTTTGCAAACGAGAATTGGTGTCAATAATTGTTTTGCTTGACATAAATGGAAGAGATCAAAACAACCACCACAGACAACCATTGATAATACATTATCATTGATCTCAAATCCTTTCATTAATAGATGCTTAAAGCATTTGATTGAGCCGAAAAAGCCTGCAAATGATAAGAGATCGAGATATTCTGGCTCATAACTCCACTCAAATGGACTCCATCTAGCTTCTTGATTAAAATTAGTGAAAACAGCTAAATCATCAATCACATCATATTTAAGACAATACTCAATACTTGATTTTATAGAACCATATTCGATCAATTCATCAATATCATTTTCATTCTCAAAGAATGACTTATTAAAATCATCAGGTTTGGATTTACTACTAATAAAACTATCAAAATCTTTGATCTCTTTCCGGAAATAATAACATAACAAAAAAGAGTTATCATTTCCTAAAAATGGTTCTATTTCTTCAAATACAAAAACACCTTTTTTGTACATTTGATATATCAAAACTGGGCATTTATAATATTTTTCTAATAGTTTTAGCCTGAAATCAGCTGATTTGCAATACTCTACAGATAATCTCACTGCTTTTTCAAGTTGGTGTGGGCGAATCTTTGGTAACATAACAATTCGATCAACACAAAACTCAATATCATAAATAACTATTTCATTCCCCTCTCCAAAAAGAAATTCCTCGAATGACATTTTCTCATCCATTTGAAAAAAAATGACATTTTTTGGTTTTTATAAATCACAAGTATTTCTTCAAGAAAAAGCAATGAAAAAACATAGAGAAAGTATCTTCAGAGAAACCACTTTGTTCGGGGGAGATTTGATTTGAGAGCAAAAATTGTGAGATATTTTTAAAAATGCCTCACATTCACTTGATTTTGATGTCTGTTGTGAGTAATGGCATGATCAACTCGAATTATACATAAATAATTCGATTGCCAATGGTATTTGAACAACCCCAAATTTCAAGAAGCTGAATAACACTTGGATTCATTGTGTTTTCAATTTATATCGTGTTATCTAGTATTTTGTAAGAAATCTGAGAAACAGTCTCAAGTTCTTTTTAGATTATTGAATTTATGATGATAATGTGTTTCCAAATTGTCATTTTTGGTATTTTGAAGCTGAATTATTGATTAATCATCAATTCAGCTTCAACACTAAAATAAAAAACCAATTATGAATATTGTATTTTGAAAAATAAACAAAGATGATAGAATATCAATGATATAAGCACCTTTAACTCACTCTTCAATGTATTAGCTTTGCCTTTTTAGAATGAGAGGCAAATGATTTTAAACTGTTTGAAGTTGCTATTGGTTTTCACCAAATTGACCTAAAAGTTAAGTGTTAACACTTGTTATTTGACGAATTATTCCAATATAAGTGCTTTTAGAGACCAAAAAAGCATCTAATCATAGTAATTATTGAACATTTTTCACAAAAAATGCAACTTGATAATTTATCATTCATTCAATACCATCTGAAGAAATGCAGCGATTCAGAAGATATATACCAAATATTGTCACATAAATATGATTTAGGTTCGCATGAAATACAAAAAATATTGTCTTTGGCAATAATCACTTGTTCATCTAATTTCTGGAAAAAAATTGATTATCTTAAAGAATTAATCATGTTAATTATTAATAATTATGGTGAATTCGATAAAATACTAATGGATTCTGTGTTTTCTCTCATCAACGAAGATGACTACCATCTTGCTATTGGACCATGCCATTTGATTAAAGCGTGCTTAAATAGCATGTTACTAGATATAAATTTGTTGAAATCACTATTGCTTAGCTTTGTGAAGAACCACCCTTTCTTTCCTAATCAGATATTTGTTCCCTCTATTATCCTATTTAGAAGCCTCTCTGATGATACCGAATTTATGTCTGAATTACTCTTTTATTTAGGGAGCTCAATTGAAATTTCCAAAAACAAGAGTATTAATCACATATTTTTAGATTTTTATTGGAACATTCATAAATATAAAGAAAATGAATGCCAATCACTCATTAAAAAATATTACTTTGATGAGTGTGAAAATGAAACATATCAAGCATTCATCAATGATACTGTTATGATGTCAAATGAGTATAGCACGAAGGATATTGGCTATCTGTTACTGCCATGCTTGGCCAATTTTGCACCATCACCATTGTTTCTAGCTGCTTGTATGGGATCATATAATTGTTTCACAAATATTTTAGAAAACAATGCTGACATTGGACTGAAGGATATTTATAACCGTACTTTAATTCATTATGCAATTGCTGGGGGTGATAATCGAATTATAGAAATAACACTCTCTTTGGGTTTTAAATTGAATGGTACATTGGAAACATTAGCAATTTTCCATCAATATGACCTGTTTGAATACATCATTACACATGATCTCTTTCGTTTTTGCGTAAAACAGAAAGAGTTTCAAGGTTGTTTGATTAATTCGATAAAAGCTAACAACGCGGTTACGTTCCAAAAATGCGCCAATTTGAGCAATTCGACGAAATTGGGAGATTTCGAAACATCACTTTTTGCTGCTTGCACTTATGGTCGTTTATCTTTTTTGAATTATCTTTTATGTTGCAAAGACTGTGATGCAAACATAGTTGACAAATTTGGGGTTTCTTATATGTTCTTTCATCTCCACTTCATAAAGCAGTTAAAAATGGACACTTTGAAATTGTAAAAACTCTGTTGAGAGTTAAAGGAATTGATGTTAATACTCAAGATAATAGTGGTGTTAGAATTAGTTTTTTAATTCTCCAATTGATTACGTTCTTGATGATAACATGAAAGAATTATTCAAAATATAACTCTAGTCCATATAAAAACCATCTATTGGCTGCTCAAGGCAAAAACATGGGAATGGCCATAGAAATACACAATACTGAGACCCACATATTTCCGAGTAATTCTTGAAACAACCATGGTTGTAATCATCAGTGTTTCTTTTATTGTACATTTCAGTTACAGTAACATTTTTGGACAAATTAATCATCGATTTGTAGAAATGATGAAAAGAAAAGTATAGCAAATATGCAACACCAGGTATCAAAACAAGTCCAATAATCTGAGTCCATACAAAAGGCCTGAACAGCTGTAAGAACCATCTATATCGAAAAACAAACCATAATATACAATATAAGAAAGACCAAAAAGTAAAAAGAATGAAATATCTGTGGTTCTTGAATCCAATCCATGAATCAACCCATAAACAATAATGATCCGCTCTTAACACAAATCTTCCGCCTGCACTAATGGCAAAAGAAGATCTTGGTGGTCTATTGGATCTTCTACCGTATTCTTCCTGCTCGCGATACATTACAATGGAAGACATTTCTTGAGACCAATCGAACTTTTTCCTCTGTGTCAAATCCCAATTATATGGAACATAACCCGGACCCCGAGCAATTATTATCCAGTAAGATATGAAAATTGATAAAACAATAAAAATATTCAACGATACTACGAAAACAAAATCCCAAAAATTAGGAATAGAAAGGAAAATATCATACAGTTGGTTCAAAAGGATAAAAATCATAAGAAGTGTAATCAAAACTGGTTTTGTGAGACTCTTTTTCCAATGTCCAATAAAAACAGTATTTCGATCTGTAAAATGGGCAACATTGCAACAGCAGTTACTTTTATCTTCCCATTTGGCTTCAATTCGACCATATGAATTGTCTTCCTCTAAAAGAGGTGACAATGCTGTCATTTCCATTTGAAAAGGTGACCATGAGAAATCGGTAATCTTGTGTTAATATAAGATAATTCATGTTTCCATTTTCATACTTTTATTTGCAATAAGGAAAAAATTTCAGTTTACTGTAAACATTTTATGATTTCGACCGAATACTCGCCCACTCAGCCAAACAATGAAAAGAGCTTTTTTACTCCTGAGCTGTCTATAATGGGTGTAACTCCTGCTAATTTTAAAAATATAAGCAATTTTATTGGAAAAGCCGGAGGAGATATTATTGGAAATAACGTTAAAACCCAATTTAATGAGATTGGAGAGAAGATATCAAGCGGAAATAAGTTTTTAAAGCCATATTTTGCAGTATCCAATCAATCAATAATACATAGGATTAAAAACCTGATTTTCCCTTTCTATGTCGGCGACTGGTCAAGATTTGTGGATAAAGACCAGCCATACCTGCCTACAAGTAACCCGAATATATCAGAAATGTATACTCCGCTTCTTTTCTCGTTTTTGTTCATTTTGATCAAATCAATTATTGACAGTATCCGAGGAAATTACTCATTTGAGGCGGTTTCCATAAGTACATTCAAGTTCATGTTTTCAATCATAGCAGAAGTCGTTATTACTAAGATTATTCTCTTCTCAATTGGTTTCGAACAAACCCATTCCCCTCTTACTTTGCTTGCTGACTTTGGATGCATCTCATTCTATCTATCGCTCATATCACTATTCTCGTGGAACTCGTTCATGAGAAACATTGCTTTGATCTATTCTTGTGCTGGTTCTCTTCTCTGGTATTTGAGAACTTTATATAGCGAACCATGTATCAGTAGCAGGCAAACAAAACCATCGAAGTTGCAGACATACTCGTTCATTATATTATCCTTGTTCCAGTCAATAATGCTTTTCCTGTTTTCCCCATCATCCCCTACATCCAAGTAATAAACCAGAACTTTACATTGTAAAGTGTGATTATTTGAATACTTTGGTCGGCCTTTCAGATGGGTCGTAAGAAGATCAGCCGAGCTCGTGAATCAATTATCAGCAGTTTAAGCCTCGTTACAAAATCCGGCAAGTACAGGCTTGGCATTGCACAGACTCTTAAGTCACTTCGTGCAGGAGAAGCTAAACTTGTTATATTCGCTAGCAATATTGCTCCAGCCCAACGTTCAATGATCGAATATTATGCTATGCTTTCACAATGCGATATTCTTCCATTTGAAGGCGATAATGTTGATCTTGGTACTGCCGCTGGTAAATACTTTAGATCCTCTGTTATCTCCATCATCGATGCTGGTGAATCCGAAATCCTCCAAATGATCAAGGAAAAGGAAGAGTAAATCTTTTGCAATGATAATCAATTTCTATCTTTTTTTAATGAGCTTCTTTGGAAGATTTTGGAGATGGTTATCTTCCTTCTTTTTCTCCAAAGAACTCTCCCTCACCATTGTTGGGCTCCCTGGAGCTGGAAAAACCACATTAGTGAGAGCAATGAGCAATGAAGACACTGATGCCCCAATTGTTCCGACAATTGGAGCGCAGAAGTCATCTGTGAAAATTGGCAATGTGGAGTTTAATATTCACGATATAGGTGGTCACAAAAGCTTTCAAGTACTATGGGAGTCTTTCTGTTCATCTTCAAACGTGGTTTTGTATGTGGTTGATTCATCTGATGAAGAAGCAATTGCTGCAAGTGCTTCTCAATTAGAAACATTGATATCTATTGAATCATTAGTCAATATCCCCATTTTATTGATTGCTAATAAGCAAGATATTCCTGGATCCTTAACATCCGAAGAGATAATGGCCAGATTCAGACTTCAAGATATAGAGAATCATCAAATTAACATGTTTTGTATATCAGCTAAAATGAAGACAAATGTATCAAACATAATTCAATGGATGGTTGACTCTCTATAAACAATTATTAGTAATGTGAAATTTTATTTAGCGAAAAGGGGTTGGCAAATATGAAGAAATCTTAGTTCTAAATAACATCAAGGAAAAGATACCCCAGAATGGAGATGTATAGGAAAATGCAGTTAATGCTTTCATAAAAATATCGTCTTTATCCTTATTAGTAAAAACATAGTAAGCTGCCATTAAAGAGAGCGATCCGAGTGAATATACAAGGGAAGCAAGAAAACCTTCTGCCAAAAATTGCGAACTCAATCCAGAATTATCTACCCATGAAAAAACTGGTTGTCCATCATTACCCCTCACATATCCAACTAAAGGAATGCCCTGAACCCAACAAAAAACCAAACCACCCGATATCACAATAAATGATATAAAAATTATAACCATACAGAATTTAATGGATGGCATCTGGATCGTAGAGAATGGAGTGTCGAGTTTAGGAGGATGAAACCATCGTTTATATGGTTTCAGCAAAGTCTCAGATATTGTCATTTGAAATGGCCAGATTTGAATAAAAACCGATTTTGTAAATTTTGTAAACTAGAGCTCGTCACTTTTTGGAGTTTGTTTAACTGGGGGTATTACGAAAGGGAACTCGAATCTCCTTGGGTCTGCATCGTTGTTTGATAGAATGAGATGCGAGAGATCATTTTTAGAGAGGTCTATTGTAAATCCATATACAGATCTTTCAATATCATTCATTTCTTCTAGTATGCGAATCTCTCTTTCTAGGTTTCTGTATTTTAATAGAGAGGCAATTAAAATATTGTGCATATCAGATTTCCCATCGGAAACATATAAGTGTCCAAGTTTTGTGTGCTTATTTCCATTAGAAATGTCTATCCTCATAGATGAAAACCCACCAAAAACCGAGATGTTACCAAATCCATAGGGAATTCCATCAAAATAGAATTCGAACACTCCGTTTTTCTTCAAAAAAACAGATACTGAGTGGGTCAATGGCCCATCTTCAATTATGGGACCTGATGATATAACTTGGTCATTTTGGCTAAAATAATACTCAAAAACAGGAGAAAAATTGATTCCTGTGGAAAAAATGACCCTTTCATGAGAAAAAAATGAGATTTGGCAAAAAGACCTCTGTGAATTGGTAAATCCTTTGCTAATAAAATGAAGGAAAACATCTTCATTAATAGACATTGGAAAGGTGATGTTCTTCGTGAAAACAGAACTCTTTTTGGAAAAACTGAAACATTGTCGCTTGTCTTCATTTCTTCCATCAGTACATGGACCAAAACTAATGTATTTCTTATCATTATGCAACATCCAATTATTCTCACATGAAGATCTATCAAAATCCTCAAAAAAATATCTTGTTAAAATTATAAACAGCATTAATGAATGTGACAAATACTAAATGATCAGGAAAGCACTTAAGGGTATATATTTAATTAATCGATTTGGTAACGAATGAAAACACATTGATATTTATTGATTAATAGAAAAGCTCATAAGTATTATTACTGTTTTTCATGATTATGGGGGATTTTTTACCTGGTTTTTAGAAGGGTCATTTATAAATTTCTCATCCGCATTTCAGTAGCATTAATCTCATTAATAATCCTCAATAAGGAACATCTTCAGCTGGCTTTTTGATCTTGAATCTTGGATGTTAATTATCTATGAGAGACTATGTTTTCATTTTAATTAATCAAGATCTATGGTTTGGTGGAGCAAATCTAAGTTTAATTTGCATTGTTTCTTGTTATTTTGATGTCTACAATCTCAATTTTACAATGACACCGATTTTCATAGAATCAATAACACCAACATCAATATTTGATTTCAGTCATTTTGGTTCCCATTTGTGTCCAACTCAAGATACTCAAGGATTCACATATAGACCACCTCCAACACCAGTACAATCTTCTCCTAGATCTCCCACTGAGTGTCAATTTGATTCTTCGATGGCTCATGGAAGATAAATTGATTGTTTTATTGTAGCATAATTAAGTTAATTAGTTTGAATCGAAATAGAAGTATTAAATTATCAAATTGGAATTATCCATCAAGGAATAAAAATCATTCCAGAGAAGAAAGATATGAATATCACACATTGCCCTAATTCTGATATTGTCCTGAATTTGTTTTTTTCATAAAAAATACTAAACCGATTTAAATTTAATGGATGAGAGAATTTTATTTGAACAGTTTCTTTTTGGAGATGAAAAAGAAATAAATATAAATGATGTTGAGTTTTGTGTGGATCGTATTCTTATGTTGCCGAAAATCCGTCCTCATGAACTTGAAAAAGCTGTGAGTCTAACTGTTCAATACTGCCAGATTACCATTTTTCGGGAGAAGTTGTTAAAAAAGCATGAGGAGTCTCCTGTTTTGATATATCAGTTGTATAAAAGAGGTATTTTCATTTTTGAAGAAATCGAACCATTGTTGATTCGTAATAATATCATAACATTACATTATTATTTTCTAAAAGAGATCAAAGATTTGGGGAAGTTTTGCCAGATTAAGGACATACTTGATGGGTTTGCAAATTTCGGAAATCTTGATCAACTGATTGAGTATGGTTTTGTTCCCTCGAGTATAGAGTATTGTCTCAAGTATGATATCATTGATGATATGGCTAATTTCCACTTTTTTAATCAAACAGCCCAATGGAGTCTATTTGAATGGAGTTTTAAACCAAGACACCTTGATCTTTTATCATTTTCTGGATTTTTTGGTTCAATCAGGTGTTTTAAACATTTATTATTGAACGGATTTGTGATATGTGATAATGTTATTTCTATGGTGGCATGTAGTGGCTCTTTAGATCTATTTCATTTATGTCAAGGACCACATTTAATGACTATTGAGAGTTTATGCAGGGCATCAGAGTTTTTTCACCTTTCATTGATGATATTCTTATTAGATAACGGAGTTCCTATTAATGCAAAAGATGATTATGATTATTCTCCACTCCATTATTCTTCTAAATATGGTCATCTTAGTGTTGTTGAATATCTAATTAATCAAGACGCAGATATAAATATAAAAAACAAGGATGATTAGTTTTTTGGTTTAATTATACTCCTCTTCATTTAGCATCTCAGTTTGGTCATCTTAGTGTGGCTGAATATCTAGTCAAACATAATGCAATTGTGAATGAAATTGATTGTGATATTAAAAAATTATTTATAATAATACTCCTCTTCATTATGCTGCACAATATGGTCATCTTGGAATTGTTGAATGTCTTGTCAACCATAAAGCAGATGTAAATTCTATTAATTTAATATTTGATACTTTATATAAAATGAGACTCCTCTTCATAATGCTTCATTTTCTGAGCATCTTAGTGTTGTTGAGTATTTAGTTAATCAAAAATCGGATATAAATGCGAAAAATGATATTGTTGAGTTACATGATTTAACAAAACACCACTTCATTATGCTTCTCATGGTGGAAATCTTAGTGTTGTAGAATACCTAGTTAATCAAAATGCAAATGTGAATGCTTTAGATAATGATGTTGAGTGTTTATATAATGTAGGACCCCTCTTCATTGGGCTGCTATTTATGGTTATCTGAGTGTCGTTGAATATCTTGTTTTACACAAAGCTGATATGAATGCAAAAGATAAAAGTTATGAGTTATAACATTTAATCAGACTCCTCTTCATTTGGCATCTCTATTTGGTCATCTTAGTATTGTTGAATACCTTGTTAATCAAAATGCAGATATTAATGTAAAAAATAGGTGTATAGTGTTTTTGTGTTCAATTACACTCCTCTTCAATATGCTATTCAAAATGGCAATCATGACATTGCTGAATTTTTAGCAAATAAAAAGTCTGATGCAAAGAATTGAAAACATTTCGAAAAGTAATCCTTTTTAACTCCAAATGAGAAGTGTTGAACAAAAAGCCATGAATAATTGTTCTACTCTTCCTTTTTTTTGTTGATTATAGTTATTATCAGTGTTCTTAAAGATGAATGTTTTTTCTTTTTTATTTGCGATTGTCGGATGAGTACCATTTCAAAAAACAAATAGGCAATTTCATGATAATATAATGAAGTGAAAAAAATGAATAAAAATCCTTAATGATTCTATATCATTGCTTTAAACAGTTGTGGTATCATTGGAATATTCTTCAATTGTTTTTTTTCTTATTTATCATTTGTCATTTTTAAAAATGCCAGATATTGTATTTCAGTGTCAGGATAAAACAAAATCTGTTGAAAAGAGATATTTGTTCTGTTTAAACAAATATCTAGATGAATATACGACAAAAGATCGGATTGTTATGAGTGATTCGTGTGATTTTGAAGTTTTTTGTATTTTCATGGATTTTCTTGTGTCTGGACATATTCCTAGTGATAGAAATGATCAAATTGGAGTTATAAATTTGTTGAGAGAATGGGAATCTCATTTTGGAATTGTTGATAGTTTTCGTTTTCGTCTTTGTTGTCAAGAGAAAGATGGAATTGTTGTTTATAATGGAGACAAGTATGAAGTGAATATTGGATGTTTGTTGTTTCATAGTGATGTTTTTCGGGAATTCTACAAGAATAGTTGTGGAATGGTTTTTAACTTTGAATCATCATATTCTAGAGAATCATTTGAAGTGTTTCTAGATCTGATTCATAATCGAATCAGTTATCCAAGTGTTGAAAAAGCAGGTGATGTTTATGATATTTGTAATTGTCTTCATTGTGATTCTCTTTGTCAACTTCTTAATGATGATTCATCTGAGAGAGTTCTCTCTCTCCTAATACAAAACCAAGACCAAAATGAGAGTAACATAGATTTCTCTAAATATGAAAGATCAATTACTCAAAAGATCGAAACATATTTGAAGAATCCAAGCTTCTGTCTTGTTTCTCTTCCATCATTATGTCGCATTTTTGCTGCTTCGAATCAGATTTTCTCTTTATTTTCTTTAGAGTCATTCTTAATTGGATGTATCAAACATCATGGAACTGGCGCTAAAATCCTTCTTAATAACATCAAATACCAAAAGCCTTCAGAGCTCTCTGAACTGAACAGATTTCTCCATATCATGTCTATTGAAGGCACAAGTGATATATATGATAATTCAAATGATGTCCTATCATCATTCCAAAGAGAATTCTCTTCATTGAGAGAAGAAATCTGGAAAATTTCCCAAAAATATGAACAAAACAGTAATGAAATGAACATAAAACTAAAAGAACAAAATAAAATAATAGATAAGTTGAAAAAAGAGATCATTTCTGATAAAACAATAATAGAGAAACAGAATAATGTGATTCTTGAAAATAAAAGGATGTTAGATGAGAACTCAAGGTTAATTCAATCTAAAGATGCAACTATAAATGAGCAATTAACGAAAATTAAGCATCTAAATGAAAAGGAAGAATTCCTATTTATATCAGATCCTTTTTCTGGGATCTTTGATGGAATATCTAAGAAATTAGGGGTAGATATTTATGATTCTGCTGAAGTTGATGTTATTGCATCTAGTGTATATAATGATGATCATTCCACATATGGTCCAAGAAATGTTTTGAAGAATGATGATAGTTACTGGTACAGCTATTTGGAACCCAATTCTTGGATTCAGTTTGATTTCATGAAAAGAAATGTATCTATTACATCCTACTCAATGAATGATCAACAAAGAATCAAATCATGGAAGGTTGGGGGATCAACAGATGGATCAATATTCGATATCATTGATAACAAAGAAGATATTTCTAATTTTATGAGCAGTTATGATACTGACATGAACTTTCCAGTTCATTCTAAAAACAAGTATTATAGATTCATAAGAATAACATTTAATAATGAGAATTATAACTATGATGATGATTATTTAGAATTATGGCGGGTTGAATTATTTGGATTTGTTAAACTTGAATAATACCTTATTTATATTTATCGATTTTCATCGCAGTGTACAATGTTGTGAGTCCTGATCAATTGGATTAGACAACAATAATTGAACTTCAAAGAATGTATAGTTTATCTATAAATAAAAGAACTCAATTTCTTAAGAAATATAATCCATAATTTGAAAAAAGAAACATTCGGCTTTTTGGAGTGGCATTATTGAAGATCCATAAATGCTGTAAACCCTCATATTTCCATGTTTTAAAGACCATGAATAAAAATCTATTTCACGAACAAATTTTATAAATGAATAGGGGTATTTCTAAAAGAATCTTCTCATGTGTTTTCTTGTATCAAACTGCAACAGCATTCATCATTGAGCCCAAAAAAATTTCAATGTATTGTAATGTTGCAATAGGAAGAAATGATGAGGTGGGGACCAAAATGATAAAAATCAGAGATTCTAAGAATAAAAGCTATTTTCATCATTATCTCTTTGCCAGATATACTTATAGACTTATAGTCATAATGTAGATATGTATACTAATTAGATATATTCTTTGTTAATCAAAGATTCAATTGAAACAATCTTATTTGAGTAGATTAGAGCGATTTAATATTTAACTTGATACATTGATTTCTCTATCAATATTGATCAATGAAATTCAATTCATATTTCTATATATGTATTGATGATAATTCTACCCTTGAATTAATAAGAATTTATGATAAACAATCTAGTAGCAAATAAATATTCAATTTATCATTTATTTTTTGTTTTTCAGATTTCATTTTCATAGATAAGAAATGCTTGGTTTCTAATTATCTTTAACCTATTTCGTTTTAGTTGTGTCTTATTGATTGAAATACAATAGAGTTATTCATGAATAACAATAATATTTATGCTAGATAACCATGTTATAATTTTATTTCTTTTTCAGTTTTAAAACAGAAGTCAATTCCAATAATTCCAACATTAAAAGATTGAAAATCATGATTAGAATAAATTCAATATTATATAAACAAATTCATAAATCAAAACTTAAGTGGGTTGGTTTCATTATTCGAATATTTCGCATTGTTTTGAGTGACGATTTTTTGAAATGAATTTTTAAAAATTAAACTAAATAATTTCATTTCTCGTTTAATTTTGGTTTAAAATAATATTTTTACTTATATTTTATTGTATTGTACCTTAATTCCAATAATATTTATCAAATGCATGGTTTTCAATCAATATTGATAGAGAAATCAATGTATCAAGTTAAATATTAAATCGCTCTAATCTACTCAAATAAGATTGTTTCAATTGAATCTTTGATTAACAAAGAATATATCTAATTAGTATACATATCTACATTATGACTATAAGTCTATAAGTATATCTGGCAAAGAGATAATGATGAAAATAGCTTTTATTCTTAGAATCTCTGATTTTTATCATTCTGGTCCCCACCGCAACATTTTTTCCCATCGCCACAGTACTATAAATTGGTGATAATAAGGTTTATTGGATTATATAAACACCGATTATTTTGTAAATTTATATAGAAACAAAGTAACTTCTGTTAACACCACAAAAATCGAGAAATTAATCGACATTCTAAATCATATAATCCTTTTTATTAATGGTGAGTACATTAATTACTTTTCTTTTTGAACCATAATCACATTTTTTTTTATCTTCAAATTCAACCGAAAACACATCATAATTTTAGCCAAAATCACATTTTCATCATTATTGTATGCTTTTATCATCCGAATTATCTGTTTTACATTAGTAAGGGAAAAATATATCATTTTTCTTGCACTTATTAAATCTCTCACCAAATCTCTATATTCAGTGATTCCGATCCACGAATAAATTGTTTTTTTCACTTCATTATTATTCATAAAAGTGCTAACTTTACACATCGTTATATATGTTGTTGTTTTGTTTCGTTTTGCAAGCATTGTGCGGCCAATCCAAATCCGCGACATGTTATATTGAAAATGGACAAGTTACAATTAAAGAGGGTAATTATAGTGATGGTGTTGGATGGGCTTTATTTGAAGATACTATTGACACTGTTGGTTGGTTTAAGTTTCATGTTGAAACCAGTTCTAAATATCCAAGTAATCATCAAATGATATGTGCAGGTGCTCTTGATGGATATTTAGGTCAGCATAGAATTTTCGAGCGTTTCAACCTTTACAAAGATATTATGGGTCTTCCTCGTGATCAACAATTTAATCCAAAATGGGAGGATTGGATGATTGAAAACCTGGAATACACAAGAAACCAAGTGAGTGTTAATCCAAATGACAAGTATTGGGCGTCCATTGGGTTAATATTGAAACAATTTGATGGTTTATATACTGGTTACTCATTTGCCGCACCAACCGAGGAAAAACTTAGGATGATTGACTTGCTTTTCATCCAATCAATTGGTGATGTCTATGATTTGGTGACAGTTTGGAGCAATAAAACAATCTACAATGAATTCTTCCATCTCGAATGTAGTGGATTAGTTGCAATATCTCCAGATTACCAAGAACTTTATTTCGGACAAGACGCCTGGAGTTCATTTTTGAAGATGCATAATGTTCTTAAAGAATATCATATTAATGTTAGTGAGCACAGCGCCAAAAGAATCGTTATTAGCACAAGAATGGGTGCATTGGCCAGCAGTGATGATTTTTGGTTATCAGATCAGGGTTTGATGGTTCTTGAAACTACAAATAACAACTTTAACAAGTCTCTTTATGATTTTGTTACTACAAAATCATTGCTCACATGGATCAGAGTTCTCCATGCTACATGGGTTAGCCAAGGTGCCGAAGAATGGACAAAGGAGTTTATTAGGGAAAATTCTGGTACATACAATAATCAGTACATTGTTGTAGATAGCAAAAAGTTTTATCCTGGCAAAAAGCCAACAAAGGATCTGATATGGGTTATTGAGCAATTACCAAGTTTATACAGATCTGCTGATCTTACAAACCTTCTATCAACCAGAAGATGGTTCCCATCAATCAATACTCCATTTTTCGAAGACATTTTCAATATTGCAGGCTATCCAGAGAAGATTAAAGAAAAAGGAGATCTCGGAGATTATTACTCCTATTACAATAGTTCAAGGTTCTTAATTTTCCAAAGGGAGGCTCCTAAGATTAAAAATTTCGAAGACTTCAAGAAGTTAATGAGGTTCAATAATTGGAAGAATGATGAGTATGGTCACAAAGATGCCGGCCAACAAATTTTAGCCCGCTATGATCTTCGCCTTCCTGATTGCAAGTACGGAAAAGCCAACGCATTTGGTGGTCTTGATACTAAAGCTGCAAAGGCAACAGAAATCCTTTCAACCCTTTCGTTTGAGGCCATTGCATCTCCTGAACACGAAAATAACCCTCCATGGGCATTCGGGGAAGGACAATTTGCACACCTTCATTATGATGGTTTACCGAGAGTTTGGAACTTTAGTTGGATTAATTTCTCAGCCAATTCATATAATAGGTGCAACTCAATTAAAACCACCGAATCTTGTATCAACACAATTGGATGTGGATGGTGTATATATGCTGATAAGTGTATGTCAGGCTATTCTCATGGTCCAATTAATGAAAAATGTGAAGAAGGATGGGTTGTAAAGACTGAATTAGAGCCTTGGGCCAAACCCGTAGTTATAATTACATCAACAATTATAGTTCTATTTGTTCTTTCCATATATGCAATACATTTCATTTCCAAGAAGAAAGAGTCACAAAACCCACAATATGATAAGATTTAAGGTAAAAGAACAAATTCTTTTTAATAAGCCATTTGCTTTGTTAAAGATCTTTGTGTTTGAATAACTGGCTTTGATTCCAGAGCAACAGGTTTCATTTTCTTGACTTTAAACGCAGGAATGCCAAGAATTTTCTTCAAAGATTGGATGACTCTTACATCACAGATTATCATCAGTCCAAATATTAATAGAGTTTGAATAAGCCAAAAAACATTCAATGTGATAAGGCTCTGGAAAACTAACGGGAGAGCTTGTGTTAAGGCAGGAATAACAAATGAAAGACTAAGGAGTTTAACAGGTGGTTTTCCAGAAATGATTGCAATAATCATATGTTGAGCTCCAAATTGGATTAATAGCCCTGATGAAAGAATAAAGTATGGTGAGAGTTTGTTTTCCATCTTAGTTGAAAGATAGACTGCTAAAAAAAGGCAATAGAGTCCTGGTGACAAAGATTGCACTCCTTTAACAACGGCCCCTTTCTTATTCTTGTTTTCTTTGATAACTCCTATTAATACAATCAAAACAGTAATGGTAACCATGATTATAAAGATCGCGGAAAATATTGGGCTGTTATATGTTTGGATGAGATTTGGATATAGACCGATTAATACTTGTGAAACACCCAAAAAGAAAATCCCCTCATCTGCTCCATTAAGAATCCCTAAGTGGAATTTGTGATTCATATATTCTTCCCAGTTTGTTATTAAAAACCCAAATGTGAAAAAGATGAGATAGTGTAAACTCTTTTTGCAGTTCCCAAAACCAACTGACATTATCGATTTGCATACCAATGTAATATCAGCAATAGCATCACATCCATGATCAAAAAATTGTCCTAATGGGGATGACATTTGGGTTCTTCTGGCTTGTTTACCATCAAGGTTATCCATAAATTGATAAACTAGGGTACAAACTCCATTCATAATGCAACACCAACTTGGAATAGGCTTTTCCATTTGATTAGATACAATAAAAGATATGAAAAACGATACTATCTCTAGAATGAAACCAAACAAAGTAATAGCATTGGGAGATATCCATAATGGTACTATTTTTACAAACTGTTCCAATACTTGTTTGTACCCATAATTAATTAATAAGCTATCATCAGTCCCGCAGTATTTGTACTCTCTAATACACTTCTTCTCGTGGTCCGAAAACATTCACAATGGCAAGAGGAATTTTCTGAGAAAAATTTCTAAAAATGACACTTTTTTTGTTTTTCGATCATTTTTTGTAAACATCAACGTAAACAAGGTGTTGTATCTTTGGTTAGACCAAAAATTATCGTTTGGCAAAATAGTTTTCTTTCAAAAATCATGTGTTCTTTTTGAGCATCTTCTTTGATGAAAAATATGTGAATGTGAGTAAATCTGACAATCCAATACAATCATTTAATGAATCTTGTTTTGAGCCTATTTGGCGAATATGTTGTTAAAGGGTTTGATGATTGTTTGAATAAATTCTGGGAGGGGAGGAATCAATGGCGGATATGGTGGTTTTTCTCAAGGATCAATACAAACTCGGGGATTCCTGAGAGATTTGGAGGTGGTGGAATGGTAGGGAAAACAAATAGTCAGAGTGCATATGTGAGTAATGGAGGAGGGCTCTCTGGTGATTTTTTTAATACTCCAATGTTTGAGAATTCATTGTTGATTGCTGGAGGCGGCAGTGGTGGAAGAGAGCACACTTCATCAATTGGAGGGGACGGTGGAGGTGAATATGGGTTTGATGGTACTGTTACACCATAAACAAAATACCCGGAAAAGGGAGGATCACAAATGAGTGGAGGGTCAACTGGATTTGGTGGTTATGGAACAAAGTTTGGTGCTTCTCCAGGATCAAGACTTCTTGGAGGAAAATGAGCAAAAACAATGAGCACATTATATTCATACCGTAGTGGATGAGGTGGATAATATGCTGGAGGTTCTGGGGTGAACAACAATCATGCAGGGGGTTCTGGAAGAGGAAAATCATGATACATGAATAATCAATTAATAATTAATGGCAAAACAGTTCTTTTTCTTAGTGACATTGATAATATGGGAAATGATCTTCTCATAATGGTGCTGTTATAATGAAGATAATAACCAACTATGAGAGGATGGATTCGATCTCAAAAGGTCCTTTGAAAACAATTATGGTTGGAAATACAAAGTACGCATTCCTGGTAATATAAAACACTTAAACATACCGATCTTTATTCAGCATTGAACTTAGCAACAGCCTTACCACCTTCGGAAACGGCGTGCTTAGCAAGATCTCCAGGAAGAACAAGGCGAACAGCAGTTTGAACTTCACGAGAACCAAGGGTGTTACGGTCGTTCATATCAACAAGGCGAGCTGATTCACGAGCGATTCTTTCGAAAATGTCAGTAACAAAAGAGTTCATAACCATCATAGCCTTGTTGGAAATTCCGATATCTGGGTGAACTTGCTTAAGAACCTTGAAGATGTAGCTGGAGAATGTCTCTGCCCTCTTCTTATGTCTGAGCTTCTTATCCTTGGAAGCTGTTGTGGTACCTTCAGCTCCTTCGACTGCTGGCTTTTTCTCAGTTGGGGTTTTAGATGCTGGCTTCTTAGAAGACATGATATAAAATGATTTGCTTTTGGCGCCATTCTTCATGGCCAAAGTCAGTTAATTTTCAAGGGAGTAAAATGACATTTTATTTGGCTCCCAAAACTGCCACTTTAGTCCAATAAAAATTGGGAACAATTCATGGGAAATTGGCGGGAAAAAAAACAGTTCATTTATTTGAATGCCAGCTAAGAAAGGTGTTAAGAAAACAGCAACAAAGACAGCAGTAGATGGTGAAAAGCAACATCCAAAGACCAGATCATCCCGTGCAGGTCTCCAATTCCCAGTTGGTCGTCTTCACAGATTCCTCCGTGAAGGACGTTATGGAGAACGTGTTGGTGCAGGCGCTCCAGTTTTCATGGCCGCTGTTCTTGAGTATCTTACAGTCGAAGTCCTCGAACTTGCCGGTAATGCTGCTCGTGATAACAAGAAGACAAGAATTTCTCCCCGCCACATCATGCTTGCCGTTCGTAATGATGAAGAATTGAACCAACTCCTTTCTAACATCACCATCGCATCTGCTGGTGTTGTTCCACACATCCACAAGGTTCTTCTCGGCAATCCAAAGAAGGGTAAGGAATCTCAAGAGTAAAGTAGTTTCATGTTTACATTCTTTATCAAACTATCGTTCGTTTTGGTATAAATCTTCAAAAAGTCGATTTTGTTTGAAAATTATCGTTGGATTATCAATTTTTGAATATTAAATAATCAGTTTATTTAATGTGGAAATAATTGATAGAAAGGGCAAATAGAAATAATAGTATTCAAATATGCAAATATCAATCTCATCAGTAATTGTATCCTTGATAACATATTTTCAGAACATTGGAATATCAATAGAATTGCCTTATATAGCGATGCCATCATTTATGGTTTCGTTTTTTGGAAAAATCAAAAGATTATTTGATACATTTGTATCGTTAATACCAGATATGCCATCATTAGATATACGCTCACGGATGGCATTATTATCCCTAGGTGTTCCATTAGTTTTGGATGTTTTATTTATATGGTTTTTAAGACCATTTTGGCTAATATTGATTCATATGTTTGATTATATTTTCATTTTTGGGCTTGGATATTCTATTTCTGTTTTAGTTATGGGTCAAATTGGTACTACAATTATCATGGTTTTTGTATTATGCGTTTTGTATCTCGGTTTACGATTCAAGTATCGAGGAAAAGAAGAAAACGAACAAAGTATATCAATCAACGATTTCGCTCGAGATATTTGTAATCATTTTATGGCTGGTATTATTCCCGGGGTTAAAGAAAATCGAACAATGGAAGAGATCGATCAGAATCTGAATCACTTTAGTGATTTAATCAAAATAATTGCTAAACCTTCAGGAGTTTGGAAATTTATTGGAGTTTTTGTAGTTGGAATTAGTGTTTTAGCTCTATCTTATTACTTTAATAATATTGTATACATGACTGGTGTCACAATACCAGGCACAGTTGAAATCTTTTTCCCATATTTCGGATACCCAATTGGCTTTATGCTTGTTGTTTTATCTATTCTCAAGGCGACGAAATGTGGATCTGATTTTATTTTATCTGTTAAACATTTTTCCAAAAGGTGGGGGTTGAAAGTTCTGATGCTTTCTTTAGATTTGTTATATATCCCAATTATAGCTGTTTTTGTTTCGATGATTACCCCAAAGAAGATGTCATGCGAGTATGGTAATTACCATGCTATTGGATACAACACCAGTATAACATTTGATTTGCTTGTTAATCATTCAGCAAAATGCACACCTTGCAATGAATCATTATGGAACAGTTCGACATATTGTATCAAAGAATGTAATGCAATTGGCCAATTCAGAATGATAGATGACAAATCATTATTGTTTTACGAGGATGTTTTATTAATTAGTGGAGGGTCAATTCTCTTCACAATCCTTTTTGTAGGGTTTGGGATTCCGGTTTTGTGGTCAATACTTATTCTCCAAAATAGAAAATTCGTCAATTCAGTTAATATATATGGCAAAGACATAAATGAAAAATGGCTTTCAATTGTAACCAGAATGAAATCAACAGGCATTTTTTTATTTGCTAATTTTAAGCCCACAGTACCAATATGGAGTATTGTGTTGATATTCGCTAAATTCTTTATTATGACTTTTTCTACAATAGGTTCGCGTTTGTGGGGTCCAGGGCTGTACTTTCTTCCATTTTTTCATTTAAGTATTTTTGTTTCCACTTGGATTATTCAACCTTATATATACACAATCAATAACATTCTTGATATCTGCTTATATTTTATCAACTTCATTATGGCCTCAATACCGGTATTAGGAATGCATGGAGTATCAGTACCGAAATACATTACAGTGGGATTATCATTTTGCATTTTCTTCATTCCTATCAGTATCATTATAATCACACTAAAGCGGGTTTGTTCATCGGCTCAGATAGAAAATGATCCGACAGTTATTATTGTTATTAGCGAAGATGAAAGACAGAAGCGCCTTGAAGAGATCAAATTAGTTAAAGAAAAAGAAAAGCACAAAGGAAGACGGAAAAGGAGAAGGACTGTTAAATCAGAATCTATCAGAGTCGACGATGATCCAAATACAAATACAGAAGCTGAGAGGAGGCGGAGATTAATAGAAGAGAGAAAACACAAAAGACAGAAAGAAAGACATAGGCGCAAGAGGCATACTAAAAAAGAAGAGGACTACTTCTTGCTTGAGGATTTTGACGAAAACGAAGAAATCAAGCCAAAAGAGACCCTAGATGACGAGGATGATATATTTCACATTCGTGAGCAAGAGGAGGAAATCCCAAACCCCAATCCAACAAAGACAACTCGACAATCAGAACAGGCCAGAATCATGGGGTTGTTCGAGGGTGCTTTAAATATCATAAGAGATGATATTCGATCACCACTCGTTGGTAGAGATCCAAAGGAAGAACCCACAATCGGTGAACTGTGGCAGATTAATGATGAAAAAATCACAAAAGATGAGGTATTATCAACTGATGATATTGTTTTGGAGAAATTTCACTTAGAATCGCTCGAAGAACTAGCAAAAACATACAAGCCGAGCATTGTTTCCCCATTAGAAGAACCAACCGCGCCATTTTCAGTTAATCCGCATTTACTTGCTTCTCGCTTTTCTCAAATGCTACAGGTGCTAGATGCAGTACTTGACGGATCAACCATCGAAACATTAACAAAAGCTCTGAATTATGCAGTTCTATTTGGTGCAATTGCTTTTGGATGGTTTGTCGGAGGGATAACTGAATCATACAAATCAAATGTTAGAAATTATTGTTCGTAAAATTTTATTTTTTAAATGATTTACAAAAGAATATTCTAGGTTAAATTTTTCAGGGAAAAAAAATCGGCTTCACAAAAATTCAAATAAGCCCTACAATCTTAAGAAAAATTGATTCCAAGGTTTCAGAAGGGTTTCAGATTAACCGATTTGAATTGGGAGGATTTTGACATCTGATGCAGGATGTATTTGAATTATTCTTGATATTTTTGTGAACAATTCTTAGCAGAAAATCATTTTTAAGAATGCTCACCAACACAAATAAATGGTCAAATCAGATCCAATGCGATACAATCAAAGAAGGAAAGAAAGACAACAAAAGGAAGATGTTCAGTCCATTAGAAGATTTTCAACTCCGAACCCTTGTTCAACAATATGGAACCAACCAATGGAAGAAGATTGCTGATGTCCTTCCCGATCGTACACCAAGGCAATGCCGTGAAAGATATAAGAATTACCTTGCTCCTGATATTATTAATGCTCCCTGGACCAGAGATGAAGACATATCTCTTAAGTATTTGTATACACACTATGGACCCAAGTGGTCGATTATTTCACAATATTTTAAAACCAGATCAGAGGTAAATGTGAAGAATAGATGGACATCCATTGGAAAGATGCTTCAAAATGAGGATATTCAGAGTCCTGAGCTTCATTCAAAGGGAGAAGGCAAGAATAATCCTTGTGTATCATGTTTCATTGAGCATACTTCCATAAATGATAATTCACTAAATCATTTTGAATTATTTCAACCAGATCACTGTTCTTCACTGAACTTCGAATGGGATTTATAGTTATTCTACAATCCCCCGGATTAGTATATACTAAAAATACATACAAATCAACATAAAAAGGAATTTAATTAATGGTAGCGCTTCTCACGGTGAGACCTATGCCCATGGTCTCTATCCTTCACCCTTGGCGGAGAAGATTCACGATATCTATGACGTTCTCTCTCTCTTTTCTTTGATCTCCTGTCATCATCTTCATCATCATCCCTCCTTTTGCTAGTTGATCTGTCTTTTTCAATGTGCTTTTCTTTTTCTGGTTCTTTCGTTTGTGGTTTCTTCACTTCTTCAGTAGGTTCTTCATCTGGAGGTGGACAAGGAATCGGGGTTTCCCTTGGAGGAGGCGTACCAGGACGAATACTCCGATTTGATTTTTCATTAGTCCTTCTCGGAACTTTAACATATGCAAATGGTTCTAAGTTTAAATTGCTAACTAAATCTATATTTTCATCTTCACTATCGGATTCAAGCACTCGGTTACCTTTTGTTCGATATTCTGTTAATACTTCAACAGATAAAATTCTATTATTAACTCTTCTTCCATTTAGTGCTCGAACAGCAGCATCGCACTCCTCCCTTTTAGAAAATTGTACAAAACAAATATCTTTTCGTTTCCCACTCCTTCTGAGCGGCATTTCAACATCAATTACATTTCCAAAAGGAGAACACATACTCCGTACCCATGAATCACCCCACTCCGCTTCCATATTATTAATAACTATCTTGGTTAACGCATTATTAGCAGGGTCTATCATAATAAAATCCAAACAGAGTTTAGTCAAACAACATACTTTTACTTCTCTTCTACAGGGTTAAGTCGGTGTATCTTTCCTTGGGATATGCTCCAGTTACCCACAAGGGGGGAGAGTTCTGCCCAGTGCTCTTCGAACCACTTGATGAGAATAATTTTTCTCCTTTTTGCATCTCTATCCAGTGGTATATTGCACTGCTCACTTAGTTTTTCGGCGATATCAAGAAGTAATCTGAGTTGCACCCTATCACCATATATATTTTGAAGCTGTCGCCATGCTTCGCTATTCTCTGGGGTCCAATTTTCAACTCTTTTTGAAATTCTCACCTTTTCTGGAGTTGTCCATGAAGATGCTGGTTTAGAATGAGTAAGATTACTTAACTTAGATGGATCAACCTTAACATGAAGTATCGGAAGTACACTTGAAAAATATTGGAGAATAAATTCCATTTGTTCAACAGCAAAAGCCAAATCATTAACGTTATCTTTAATTTTGGATTCGATTCTACTTATAGAATTGGATATTTCTCTATCAATCATCTGTTTCTTGAAGAGCTGAGGATTCATTTCGATAGATTTAAATAAGTTGGAATAATGATTAATTAGCATCTAGTATCTTTTTCTAATTTTGTGTCAGTTTATTATATGGATTTCGACCTTTTTGCACAAGATCCTCTTTTTTATATACATAATAGAGTACAAACATGTGAAAAAGAACCAGATTTAGGTTTAGGATCTGATATTACTGAATTTGTGCATCAAAATCCGGAGATTCTTGATGGAATCCCCTTAATTCAAACACAAACAGAATTAATGGATTTACAACCAGGAAAGCTCGCAAGAATGCGCCTAATATTATCAACCAATACAAGTAACGATATTGTACCTTTAGTCCTTGATACCAATCAAGGAAGATTTTCATTTTTAGCCCGTTCTTTAATACCATCTGAATTTGAAGTCAACAATGTGCAAAATGTCTGTGTACAGAATATAATTGGAGAATCTATACGTAATTTGTCTGGATGGTGTCGACATCTATCTAATATTCAAGATGATCAAAACAATGTTCATTTAACACCAGCATGTGAAAACGGAAACGAGGCGTCTGATGAAGAATTTATTATAATGATTAAGTTCTTTGATGATAAAATTCAAAGCAAAATGTTCACCACATATGATGTTCTTGGATTTCTTGAAGAACCTTCCATTGAGGGTGTAGGAATGGAATACGAAACACTTGATAATGGTTTCTTTCGAACTCTACCTGTTTTTGTGGGTCTTGCATTATTCGAAACCGAATCACTATATCCATTAACAAATAGTGAGGCAGAGCTTCCATTGATCGAACTCAGACACATTGTACTCGATTTCTTATTGACTATGTTTGAACCTTTGCAAGCAGAGTTAATTCTACTTTGGCTTGTGAGCAGAACAAGAAATCGCTCAGGATTACAGACCATTGGTTCAATATCAATCAATTTCACGGAAGTTGATGTAGAATCATCTCAAAGAGTATTACAAATTCTCCAAATGATTAGCACAATCCTTGTTCATGTTGATTTATCGATTGACAATCTCAATTCCATTGATATTCAACCATGTGTTGAAGACTGTGTTCCAAAAAGGTCGATTTTCGAAACCGGTAAAGAATCTAGATACATTTTCAATGAAACTCTCCTTCAAGAGGGCACGCTAACAGAGAAAGGTATTATGAATATCAAGTGTATTCAGGAATTGGTGTCTCTTCAGTCCTTAACATGCGATTTTAACGGCTCAGTTTTCCAAATCGATACATCCAACCCATGCATGGTTCTCTCCAACTCCAAATCAATAATATCATGCGATTGTAATGTTCGCATTGGTGTTGTTGGACTTCCCAGTGAAATGGATAGTAATGTACTGCACCTGATTCGCGTTTACTGTGAAAATACTCGTAAGAAATCTTTCAATTATTCTGATAATGATGCCCAAATTCTGAAATCTACAGTTCTTGATCTTCTCAAGTCACAGAAAGATATTTCCATAGAAGATGCTCACTTTTTCGCCAATATGCTAGAAAACATGTGCATATCAATGGGGGCCGATTCTATCAACGAAGAAATCCTATCACATACACTAGAAATGTATTCCCAAATAACTGCCAAATAAAAAGGTGGGTGGTAAAGTTAACAATTTACCACTGGCAGTTTAATTTAAAAATTGCCCTTCTATCAATTTTTTGTGAAAATGTAAAGCGGTTTTATTTTAATGAGTGAGCAGCTGGATATATGTCAGGCATTTTTAAAATACGCGCCACCAGGCGAATTCGAGCAATGTTATGCCGCCGTTAGCTCAATAATCGACAATTCATCAGTTGTTCAGGAAGCACGTCGGAGTACAATTCAAGAGTGGACTGAAAATGAATGTCAAATCGTTAAACTCGATAACGACCAAAGCGCTTTAATGTGCTCTGAAGGAAGGCAGCCTGATGGATCATATTTAGATCCCAGCACAAGCAAGCTTTACCGATATGATTTTGATGTTAGGCAGGGTACTGTAATTGGCCCTGGACCTGAGGGATCTCCTTTGCGCCAGACTTTACAAAAGAAAATTGCAGAGTATATGACAAATTCATATAAAGAAAACGCAGCATGCGGTGTTTTTGATGGACCAAACAATACAATAACCATTGTACTCAGATCAGCATCAGTGAGCCTTCGCAACTTTAGGACAGGGCGCGTAATTGGTCGTTATGTTTATAGTTCTGGGAATATCAAGGGAAGGATAGAGGCATATTTCCATTTCTTTGAGAATGGAAACGCTGTATGCCAGCATGGCGGCGATTTAGATAAGAACTGTTCCGAAAGCGCCGATGATATCGTTAAAAAGATTACTGCATTCGAAACAAGCTGGCTTACCAAGTTTAATGAAGGACTGAAGGTTATGGGTGATGAAGCTATCTTAAAGCTTCGAAGACTAACCACAGTTGCTAAGAATAAGATTAACTGGCAACAAGAATGCACATACGGAGGTGGCATGCAAACTCACTAAAAAATAATCCAATTTCGAAATCGCTATTTATCTTGTGTAATATTGGGTAGTTCATCTTTTAATGTGTGGAATGGAAACTGAGTCAGCTCATCATTCATCTTGTTTGACATTCTTTCATACAGCTCCATTATATAGAATTGGTAGGAGTTGAATGCTTTTGAGAATATTTGGATCCTCTTGGATTCAATATCCCTTGCTGATGCCATATACTCTGAGTGATACTGTGTGTATTTTGATCTTCTGTGAGCTGCTTCTTCTTCCAGAGGTGTAATTTCACTCTGTTGCTTTTTGGCACGTGCTTTTTCAAGTTTCGATTCAGCATTTTTCATCAATATCAGATTATTCCTCCTCTTTTCAATAACTTCTGTGAGTTGTGCAATCTGTTCTTCAATTCCAACAATCGGTTCCAAAACTTGTGTTTTAATATGTATTTGAGTCATATTAGATGCATGCTGAAGAAAGCTCTCAGAGCAAGCCTGGCCACTCCGTGAGTTTGCATATACAGGGCCATCTTCAGGATAGAATCCATCAGTAAAAGCGCTACTGAGAATACTCTGTGATAGGGCATATTTATGAGCATCAACTATAAAATTGTCAATCATTTTGTGAAGATTCTTGGCTTGATTAGTTATCTGACAGATTTTTTCGCTCATTTCCACATATTCAGGATCTTCCTCTATTTTAGAGGCACCGGTAGCATCCATAGCAACATTAATGCCAACAGTCATCGATTTCTTCGTCTTTTCCCAGAATTTCTGCATTTTTGTGAAGTGATCGAACGGTTTCCGGTTAGTTTTTTGTTTACAAAATCCACTTTTTGATTGTTGTAAATAATTCTCAAAAAGTGGAGGACGATCCGAAAGAATGTCCCAAATTTTTCTTTTCTTTCAATATATGGGTTCGACAATTAGGACAATTTAGTACACTTCATTATTACTTATGCAACTTTGCATTGATTACAGCGAATGCCATTCTCTTCTATCTGAGATTAAGGTTGGAAAGAAGTCCAAATATTCAATCTTCATGTTCTCAAAGGATGATAAGAGACTCAATGTTCACAAGATTGGTGAAAGCGAAGAAAACCTTGATGATCTCATTGATTCCCTTCCTGAAAATGATGTGTGCTATTGTATCTATCAATTTGGATTTGAAATTGAAGATGGTTCAAGAAGATCAAGAACAATCCTCTTATCATGGATTCCAAAGAAATCCCCACCAAAGCACAAAATGTTGTTAGCTGGAGCAAGATCTGGTTTCAAGTCATTGATACCAGGAGTTATTGTGGAATTCATTGCCAGTGAAAGGAGTGAAATAACTGAAGAAGGATTCAGGAGTGAGTGCTTAAGAAACATCCACTAAGACACTAAAAACTTAATGAAAAATTCGATTATTTGTAGGTTTATACCTAATAACGAATGGAACGGTATAATTCCTGAAAAACAGAATATTTATCTTGAATACTTAGCTGATCCTAATGCCTATTTTTTTCGCTCAACAATGAAATGTTATGAAAAACGTAATTTCCCCTTTAGCGATGATGAAATACTTCTGTTCGATTCTAGAATGAAATATTTTCGTAATGATTTAGGAATAGAGCAAATACCTTGGGGATTTTTTTCAATTGCAATTCCAGGTAGGGCTGGGTATCAATGTGCAGCTTATTACAGAGAGAGCATCATCAATAAGAAGTATAAAGAGGACATTTATTATCCAATATGCAAAAATGGGTACCCTAAAGGAATATTTAATGAGAAGCCACCAATAAGTAGGTATGTCACAGCTATTCTCGAACGAGAAGCGTTTGATATTGTGAATAATCATATCGAAAAGCATGATTTAAGCATGTTTAAATCGAAAAAGGAGCTCCACATCAAGAAAATAGTTTATCACAAGCCCACTACCCAACTTCCACATTACTATCACAAAGTACAGGATTTAGAGATTGGAGATAATGACTTTTCTGAAGCACCAGAAGAGATAAAGCCTGCAAATATCATCCAATCTGATGAGTTTTTCCTGATTATGAAAGACCCAATCACCAAGACCCAAATAAAAAACCCAATGATGGATATTAATGGGTTTGTTATGGATGCTCATTCATGGACAAAGTGCTTACAAAACCCATCAATATCACCTATCAAAATGACTGCTTCAAGTATGAGGGATCTCATATCTATCAACAACCAGAACATCAAGTTATTGTACCATTTCATCACTAACAAGAACCCCAGTTAATAACCGAACAGACTTATAGAAAATAAGTTCAAAATGCTGATTCTTGTTATAGGCGATCTTCACATTCCACAAAGGAAACTTCGGATTCCTGATCAGTTTCTCAAGCTTATTGTACCAGGAAAGCTAGATAAAGTCTTATGTATTGGAAATTTAACCACTTCAGATCAGATGAAATGGCTTAAGACCATTTCGAATGATATCACCGCAGTCTCTGGTGATTTAGATGATTCTATGGTTGATGTGACTGAATCTGCTATCATAAGCATCGGTGGTTGCCAATTCGGATTAATTCATGGGCATCAAGTGATTCCATGGGGAGATCCCGAAAGATTAGCATCTCAGGCTCGTGAAATGGGTGTTGATGTTTTAATCAGTGGACAAACACACATACCATCAGTTTCCACTTACGAAAACAAATTATTCTTGAATCCAGGAAGCCTTACCGGAGCATATTCCAATATTTCATCAAGTTCTGTCCCATCTTTTATGATTCTTGATATCAAGAAAAGCCAAATTACAGTTTATAATTATCAAATTAATGAAAGTGGAGAAGTTGAGGTTTCACATTATAAGCATAGCACTTTCTAAACAACAATCCAAACATTCTCTTTCTAAAAATTCATTATGAAAAAATTTTTACTTTTAATGAAAAATGCAAAGAAATCCTTTTCTGTGTGTTAGTATTGGAAAAGTTCCAAAGGCTCAGATTAATTCTAGTCTCGACACGAAGTTGTTGAACGAGAGGAATTCTCATCAGGCCTTTAAACACATACTTCTTTGGTTGAGGAAATATGCTGGACCTCTCTTATCAAAATTTGTACAACTCTGTTCGCTTTATAACGATTATTTTGACACATCAAATAATTTATTTAATCGAGAAGGAACCTATCGTCTAACAACGATTTCTTGGCTAGGTTACTTCTCCCCATTGTCTGGAATAATTTTACAAGGAGAATATCTGCAATATATGTAACCATAGCTGCAATAGGGGATGATTGTGTTATGGTTTCTGTAACAATAAATAACAGCATGTTGAACAATAACATTGTCCATTGTATACCCGAAAGCATTCCCTTTCTGAATGATTTGTCCGATGACTCTAATACGATGGAATCATTTTGAACATTAGGGGGGAGCCCGAGCACTCTTTGGCTAAATGGAGCTGGTGAAACTGTGTATCTATGCTCTCCTATGGATTCATTAACGAAAAATCTGCATAAATACTGATTCAGTTGTTCAAAAGAAGCCATGGCTTCCGGTGTTACGCTCGATATATGATTATGATGAGACATACCCGATTGAACAGCTGGATATACACGGGTTAAAACAGTGTCATAAGCATCTCTAAAGGAGTATCTAAATTCTGATGAAAAATATATCTGATAAACTTGGCTATTGTAGCCTTCCGCTATTGGTCTCAGCTGAGGGTGATTCTCTGCATCGACTGCTATGTTAGCGTTCAATCTTTCTATATCTTGATCAACAAATCCATGAGCAGACCTTCCATGCACATAGTAACCCCATGAATTTGATATCATCATTAGAATTGATGAGTTAGCAGTCCCACAAAGATCAAGAAAATTCTTGAAAGGACATCCAAAGATCAATGATTTAAATAATGCATCATAAAGCCATTCTAATAAGACTAGGACAATCCACAAAGATGATATCAAAGCAAATCTTAGGGCAAGATATGATTTACCGGTTGATACAAGATCCAATGTTGGAATTGGGGATGAAATCAGGTTATAGTCCATTCCTGTTAAAACCAACAGCAGGGAAAATACAGTGAATGGTATGCTATATGATCTAAAAGTGGATAGGCGAAGCCATTCATTTGCAATCATTACCCTTCTCCATGCCGAAATAGGTGTACCATCTCCCCTAGGTTCTTCCCAATCAATAATAAATACATCTCCACAAGCTTGAAGTCCGATGCGAATGATTAATGATAAACCAACACACACTAGAGCTATTACCAAAAGAGTTGACAGAGTTGAAAGCTCAGAATCAAAAGGTAGCATAAAAGTACTTGCTTTGTCATATTTGAACATATATGCAAGATAAGCAGCGAATGAAAAGCATAGACAAAAGATCAAAACTCCAATAACAAGCAAAAGAATTCCAATAGTACCCAAAGATACAGACAATCCCAAACCATCCTCACCAAACCTTCTAATATGAACATATGTTTTGAATAACCAATAACAAAAAGCAAGAGTAAATAATACAGCCGCAGTAATGAGGATTGCATATGACATATCATCAAAGTCTTGATTATAGAGAACAGAAAATGATAAGAGGGGCATTGTTGATGAATTGGTAATAGGAATCAGATCAGGAATAAAACTACTCATTGTTAGTTTCGAAACAAAATCATATTCTAATATTAAATATGGAGGCAACATTGACCCATCATTGGACACCTGAAATATCAAACTCATGTTTTTCAAAAATTGAATATAGCCATTTGAACTAGACGAATAGTTATCAAATAAAAAGAATCGCCTGAACACACGATGGTGCCTAGTATCATAGGGTGGCATATTAACTGCGGTATCATCAGCGTCTAAATAGTTTTTAACCAAAATTGGAAATGGACGAAGAACTTGTTGACTATTTATATCTTCAACAAGAAATGGTTCAAAAAAGTCTGTAGTTGTTGATTCTGCAAAATCATTCAGATCAACAAGACACTCACTTAAATAATTTGCTCCAAATATTCTCCATGCTTGGTTTATGGATCTCTTCTCCATACATTTACCAATATCATGCTTTAAGGCCACAAATCCTAAAAACTCACCATCCTTATTATATCTAGCCAGTTGAATAGTGATAATTTGCTTCTTGGAATAGCTTTGTGTAAGAATATGTTCGACAATAGCTCGATTCATGGGTGCGCTATACTCAAGAAATGGTTTCCCGACTGGCCAAAACTCATAACCATATTGACTTAAGCCATATGAAGGATAAAACTCACGTAGAATGGAACAAGCTGGAGAGTTAGGATAGTACATACTCAAAGCGCATGCGGAAGCAATAAATTGACAAGATTTCCTGATTTGCTTGGAACCACTGCAACTCACAATAGAATCATTAAGTTTTGATGAAAAATCATTGCTCATTGTCACCAATTTCCGCTTTTCTATGCCAAGGTATGACAGTGTCATACTCTGAAGAGTTTTCAAATTAGCTGTTGGCACTATTGATGTATCTCCAACAACTAATGTCATATTACTGTTATTAAAAGAGTCCACGCATATAGGAGTATCGTTTGTATAGTCAACAAATTTTATAGTATCATTGCATTTTAAAAACCCATCCACAAAACCCATCTCACTCGGAAGAGAATCACATTCGTAAATTAAGGTGTTCATATATTCACACTGATTGTCTAACAACGGTTTCGACTCTGGAACGCAGTTTAATAGGATAAAGAAGAAGAAGAAGAACATTAATTAAACGTTTACTATATTTTTTCATTTCACATGTCTCATAAACTTAATGTAAATTTATCGGCCAATTGGATGGAATCACCTACATTTAAGGACTATTTCAACTCTGCAGGAAGGGGCTTTATTATGGGCCAAGGATTTGCAGCGTTTTCTTCAGCTTCCCATGCAATATTTCATGCGCCTTCTGGCTCGAGATTCAAAGATTTTGTTTCACAGTTTTCTCAACAATCGTTTCAGAATGGTACAAACATGGCACATTGGTCCATTGTTCAACTTACAGTGGATCCAATAATAAGAAAAACAGTTCCAAATCCATTTTTACAGAATATTGTTGGTGGTGCAGTTACAGGGGCACTTATAGAATGGAGAAATGGCACGAAAGGAATGGCTATTGGTGCCATTCAGGGTGCTGGCCAGTCTCTCATGATGGCTGTGGTTGGCCCTGTAATTGGGTTTGTGGCCAAACCCATTACCGAAATGCACGCACAGAAGAAAGTTAGAGAATTCCATGAAGGACGAAGTAATCGAGTCTTCCAATCACCCCAGCAGGCACTTCGAGAGGCCTTTTTCCATACACGATAAAGTAATTTTTATTCTAAACTCGTTTTTTCTTGAGAGTTATCTATATGAGCGAGGATAGTAGGAAAGAGAATGTTAAAGTTTCTATTGATTTCCGAGCGAAACAAATCAGTGAACTTGAACAATTACAAAAAGTTCTTGATGAAAACAACGTTCTTCGTTCTAAGTTCAATTCTCTTCAAACACAAGTT
>Ga0209639_1000953_pt1 | contig 33848 bp, 26 predicted proteins | sample EPASupsiteHSE605_FD_187268 | JGI IMG/M metagenome (GOLD analysis project Ga0209639, IMG submission 187268) | Bioremediated contaminated groundwater from EPA Superfund site, New Mexico - Sample HSE6-05 (SPAdes) (version 2) | ecosystem: Environmental > Aquatic > Deep subsurface > Groundwater >... | reverse complement strand
ATGATACAACCTTGAACTGCTTTGCTGTGAAGGTTGTATCATGGGCCCGGGCATGAGTCCGGAAGGGAAACCATATATGCGTCGCGCAATGGTAAGTAACTATGTGAAACAGAAACTTCAAAATGCAGATGACGATCAATGGCTAAAAGATATAGAAGTATATAAAACACTTGATTTATCGCAAACATTTGAATCCAACGACCGTCGAATACCGAATCCTACCCGTAAAGAAATTGACGAGGTACTGAAGTCGATGGGAAAACTAACCGAAGCCGATCATCTGGATTGTGGTTCCTGTGGTTATGATTCTTGCGAAGAACATGCTATTGCTATCATCAAAGGATTTGCCGAAACGGAAATGTGCCTGCCTTATGCAATTGAAAAGTTGCACAAATCCATTGCTGATCTTGCGGTCACTAATGATAAATTAGCTTCGGCTCAGCAAGCATTAAAACAGTCGGAAAAACTGGCTCATATGGGACAACTTTCTGCAGGAATTGCCCACGAGCTAAACAATCCATTAGGAATTATAACTATGTACAGTAACATTCTGATTGATGAAGCTTCACCGGATTCTCCTCTGCGTAAAGATTTGGAGCTGATTGTAGAACAAACCGACAGATGTCGTAAAATTGTAGGAGGCCTGCTTAATTTTGCACGTAAAAATCAAGTTAACTATGCTGAAATTGACATTGAAAATTTACTGGAACGCAGTCGGAAGTCGGTGGTAAAACCCGAAAACGTTGATATTACACTTACTTCCCGTTTGCTCGATCCTCACGTAATGCTTGATAGTGACCAAATGATTCAGGTGTTTACCAATTTAATAAAGAATGCAATAGAAGCAATGGAGAATGGAGGTCGAATAGATATCTTACTTGAAGATAAAGGTGCAGAAGTTTCAGTTTGTATCAGCGACAATGGGTCGGGAATTGCACCTGAAAATATGGAAAAGATCTTTACTCCCTTTTTTACAACCAAAGGTTTGGGTAAGGGCACAGGTCTTGGCCTTCCGATTATTTATGGGATCATAAAAATGCATAAAGGCAGGGTGGAGGTTACTTCAAATGCCGATAAATCAAAAGGTGAAACCGGAACAACTTTCCGGATAATTCTTCCTAAAAAACGTACTGATATTTAATGAATTAAAAAGATGTATCATGAGTAAAAAAACAATTTTGATTGTTGATGATGACATGGATTACCTGTTTCAAATGAAGAAAAAGGTGGAAAATCTGGGTTTCGATGTTGTTACTGCCGAAGGACAATATGAAGCTGAAAATTTAATTCAGTCGTTCAAACCGGATTTGTGCATTCTCGATTTAATGATGGAAAACGACGATAGCGGGTTTATCTTAAGTTATAAGATTAAGCGTAAGTATCCAGAGGTACCGATCATTATTGCAACTGCAGTTACGGCTGAAACAGGTATCAGCTTCGATGTTCGTTCAGAAGAAGATCGTTTGTGGATTAAAGCTGATTTATATATGGATAAAGGGATTCGTTCCGATCAGTTACAACGTGAAATCAATAAACTTTTAAAGCTTTAGATCATGGACTTGATTAAGGTTTTGGTCGTGGATGACGAACCTGGAATCCGTTCAGGAGTTGCCAGAGTTTTAAGAGACTTTACTGTTTCGTATCCATTTATGGATGAAGCGTGTAAATTCGAAGTAATTGAGGCTCCCACAGGAGAAGATGCTATTCAAATTGTGAATACCAATCTGCCTGATATCATTTTGTTGGATAATAAACTTCCCGGAATTCAGGGAATTGAAGTATTGGAATATATCAGCAAAAACCAGATTGATGTAATTGTAGTTATGATTACTTCGTATGCCTCACTCGAAGTGGCAGTTCGTGCAAACAAAAGCGGAGCATTCGACTTCATACCTAAGCCTTTTACGCCTCAGGAATTACGCTCTTCCATCGAAACCATAACCAAGCAGGTCTATTTTCGCCGGATGGCAAAAAAACTGAATACTGCCGGAAAACAAATACGCTTTCAGTTTCTTTCGGTGCTTTCGCACGAATTAAAAGCACCCTTGAATGCCATCGAAGGCTATTTACGTATGATTCAGGAAAAACAAATGGGTGATAATCTTGAAGATTACGAACAGGTTGTGAATCGTTCCCTCGATCGTATTCAAGGTATGCGACAACTTATTCTGGATCTTCTGGATCTAACACGAATTGAGTCAGGCTCTTTAAATCGTAATTTGCAGAATATTGATATTGTACAAATTGCACAAATATCCATGGATACAGTCAGACCTCTGGCCATTCAACGGGATATTACTCTGAATTTTAATCATCCGGATACTCTTATGTTTAATATTGATGCAAAAGAAATAGAAATCGTACTGAATAACTTTCTATCGAATGCCATTAAATATAACCGGGATGGAGGACAAGTTTTCTTTACATTGAAAGTTGCCGATGAACATCTTCATATTGTTGTGGAAGATACCGGAATTGGGATGACTGAGGAAGAAATGACTCGTTTGTTTAAAGAGTTTGTCCGTATTAAAAATCAAAAAACTAAAAATATTAGCGGTAGCGGACTGGGTTTGTCTATCGTAAAAAAAATTATTGACAGTTATAATGGAGATATTATGCTTACAAGCACTCCTGATAAAGGCAGTACGTTTACAGTATCTATACCATTTACTACATAAAACAATTATCACCAATGACAAAAGATTATAAAGACATTCGTAAACTTCCCGATAAGACTGTAGAGCGTTTAAGTCAGTATCGTCGTACTTTACTTTCGCTGGTAGCCAAAGGAAAAACTCATATTTTTTCGCATGAACTGGCTAACCTGTTACATATTACATCTGTTCAGGTTCGTCGTGATATTATGCTTATTGGATATTCAGGAACATTACGTAGAGGCTATGATATTAAAGATATGATTGATTTAATAGGCGAAATTATCGATTCTAATGACGGGCAAAATGTAGCCATTATTGGAGTTGGAAATTTAGGCCGTGCTTTAATTGGCTACCTGAAAGGCAAACGTTCCAAGCTCTCTATTGTAGCTACTTTTGACAATAATCCGGAAAAGACTGATCGTGTTTTTGGGGGGGTGCATTGTTATCATTATGATAAACTGGCTGAAGTAGTTCAACGAGAGAATATCTCTATCGGGATAATTACAGTTCCACCTTCCGAAACTTCGCGTGTGGCTGATGATCTGGTTCGTGCAGGTGTGAAAGGTATTCTTAACTATACTTCTACTCCGATAAATGTATCGGAGCATGTATATCTGGAAGAGTATGATATGATTACTTCTTTGGAAAAGGTGGCTTACTTTGTGAAAAAACACGAACTTTAATTTTGTATAACTGTGAAGGTCTTCAGAAGTCTTGAACAACTTAAATCTATTCGCAATCCTGTAGTTACTACAGGCTCTTTTGATGGCGTACATGTTGGTCATAAAACGATTATCAACAGACTTTCGCGTTTGGCAAAGGAAGTGAATGGTGAGTCGGCTTTGATTACATTTCATCCACATCCGCGCAGGGTTCTTTATCCGAATACACAGGGAAAAGATTTACTGCTAATTAATACACAGCGCGAAAAAATTGAAATGTTGCGTAAAGCTGGGTTGGATAATGTAATAATTCTTGAATTTACCCTCGAATTTGCTCAAACATCTTCAATTGATTTTGTTCGCAAAATACTCGTGGATGCTCTTCATGCGAAACGGATTGTAGTAGGCTTTAACCATTTTTTTGGTCATAATCGTGAAGGTAATTATGAGTTTTTGCACGAGTTAGGTGAGTACTATAATTTTAAGGTAGAAGAAATTCCGGAACAAGATATTCATAACGAAGCTGTAAGCTCGACCAAGATTCGTAAAGCAATCTTTGATGGTGATATTCAAAAGGCAAACGCCTATCTGGATCATCACTATATTATTATGGGACAACTTTCAAAAAGTGATCCATTACTCTATAAAATCGGATTTCCGGGTTATCTTGTGAAATCCGAAGAAGACAGTAAATTGTATCCGCCTACAGGTTTGTATGCGATAAATGCCGAAGTTGAAGGCGATTTTTTTAAAGGTATGTGTTTTATTCGCAGAGCTGAAAATGCGCTGGACACATTGGTTGATGTACAATTGTTTGATGCTCCGGATAACTTGCTCGGACGAAATGTAATGCTCTATTTTTATAAGTTTATTCGTGGTGAACGTCAGATCAGTGGAGAAACTGAACTGCAAAGCCAGTTGCGGATAGATAAGCAGGTTATTGATGATTTAATCTATTAAAATGCGAACTATGAACCCCGAAGGAAAAATTAAAGTAACATTTCTCGGTACAGCCACCTCAATTGGGGTTCCTGTGATTGCCTGCGACTGTCCGGTATGTCTGTCAACAGATAAACGCGACAAACGTTTTCGTGCTTCAGTTTTAGTGGAAGTGGATGATAAGAGTATCGCGATTGATTGTGGTCCTGATTTTCGTATCCAAATGATTCGCGAAAATGTGATTAATCTTGATGCAGTTATCTTTACTCATGAGCATCGCGACCATATTGCCGGAATAGACGATATTCGTGCGTTCAATTATGTGTTGAATAAAAAGATAGATATTTATGGTGTGCCTCGTGTTATGGAGGCTATCCAAACCGAATTTCCCTATATATTTTCGGAAACACGTTATTTTGGAGCTCCTCAGCTAACTATTCATACCATCGACAATAAACCTTTTGAAGTTCATGGTGTAAAAATTATCCCGATAGAGGTAATGCATGATAAGCTGGAAGTGATGGGCTTTCGTATTGGTGACTTTACTTATATTACCGATGCCAGCTCAATTGCGGATGTTGAACTCGAAAAAGTAAAAGGCTCAAAAGTTATAGTGTTGAATGCTTTGCGAAATTCAAAACATGTATCACATTTTTCGTTACCCGAAGCGGTAGAAGTTTTGGAGAAACTTAAACCGGAACATGCTTATATAACACATGTAAGCCACTTTATCGGGCTGCATGAAGAGGTGAATGCTAAACTTCCTCCTTATATTCAATTAGCATATGATAGTTTGGTGATTGAAGTGTAGGTGTTAGTTCTGAAAATTAAAGTCAGGAGAAACTGCTTACGGATTAATCCGGTAAGCAGTTTCTCTCTTTTTAGGTCGGAGAGGTTTCTGTAATTTGTTAGATCAGCGATTATATTAGAATGATTGATCTTTAAAAAGGTGAAAATAGATAGATTTTCGCTGGTCTGTTATTGAGCTTTGTCTGCTTCTCCTGTTCGTTATTGGATTATGCTTTGTACCGCATTGATTAATAGGTGGATATTTTTTTTCTGTTTTGCAATTTTTGATTTCAATTTGATTATCTTTGATGTCTTAATAATATTAAAATAATATCATTTATGAAAACAGAAAAATCATTTCAGGCAATAAACGGTTATTTAATGTTGGTGATTCTTATTGCGATTATTTCAGGTGTAATTTATCTTATGTCGAATGAAATTTTGGTGGTTGGAATTCCTCTTATTTTTGTAATAATACTTTTATTACCGGGCTTTTTTATTATAAATCCAAACAGTTCGAAAGTGCTATTGCTTTTTGGGGCATACAAAGGCACGATTAAAGAAAATGGATTTTACTGGACACTTCCCTTTTATGCAAGAAGTACGGTTTCGTTACGGGCCAGAAATTTCGAAAGTGAACGGTTAAAAGTAAATGACAAGCTTGGTAACCCTATTATGATTAGTGCAATCTTAGTTTGGAAGGTAGAGGATACTTTTAAAGCAATGTTTGATGTTGATAATTATGAGGCGTTCGTTAAGATTCAGGCCGATTCGGCTGTACGTAAACTTGCAGGATCGTTCCCATATGACCAGTTTGAAGATGAAAAAGCATCAATAACGTTAAGCTCAAATTTTGAAGAAGTAAACAAAAGCCTGGAAGAAGAAATATCGGAACGATTGAAATTGGCCGGGTTATCGGTAATTGAAGCCAGATTAGGTTATTTGGCATATGCTCCTGAAATAGCTCAGGCGATGCTGAAAAGGCAACAGGCTACCGCAATTATTGCTGCCCGTAGTAAAATGGTTGAAGGTGCTGTAGGAATGGTTGAAGGTGCTTTGAAACTTTTATCAACAAAGAAAATTGTTGAACTTGACGAAGAAAAGAAAGCTGCCATGGTGAGCAATTTATTGGTAGTTTTGTGTGGCGATAAAGATACTTCCCCTGTAATCAATACAGGCACACTGAATCAATAAACATATTGTAAATGGGTGAAAAAAAATCATTTGTTTTACGAATCGATATCGAAACTATGAAGGCTATCGAAAAGTGGGCTGCTGATGAGTTCAGAAGTATTAATGGCCAACTGGAATGGATGATTCATAAGTGCTTAAAAGATGAAGGCCGCCTGAAAGTTAAAAAGGAAGACAATAAAGAATAAATAAAGAGTCCATAAAGGGCAATCTCTCTGTACTGATACACAGAAAGGTTGCCCTTTATGGATTCGGCCTGACTATTGTATTAAATGAAGTTAAAACCTGAGTTTTAATATAATAATAGATCTAAAAGGTTATTTACCGGCGATTTTAATATTGCTGTTCATTTCCATTCCAATTTTCATTTTAGAATTGGAGTTTTCAACGCTTTTGGTTAATGCTTCACCTTTAAGATTTTGTTTTATAGTTCCGTCAATAATCCATCCTGTTTTCAAATCAAGCTTATATTCGGAATCCATACTTCCTTTCATATCATAGATTATTTGCATTCCGTTAAGGTTAAATGTCTCATTTTTATCACTTACCATATCCGATTTTCCTTTAATAACCACGTAATCGCTGCTGATTTCAGTTAAAGTATAGGTGGAATTAACGATCATTTTCATTGATGAATTTAATACAACTTTTGATGTCCATGTGTCGTTTTTCTTTACCTTATTTTTGGGATAGATAGAGTAATACAATTCCAGATTGTATTTAAGAGACTCTTCACCAAAGTTTTGCTTTAACTGGTTAACTATTTTAGTTATTTCTACTTCGGGGATTTTATTTTTAAATACTGAAAATATTTTCGAGTAGATAGAATCCACACCTGAGATCTCTTCTATTTTTCCAATGTTATTTAGTTTCAAATAAATAGGCTGTCCAATAAAATTTGATAAGAACTGAGCCATAATATTATTAGGATTCTTGTCTTTAGAATCCATTTCCATACTTCCGAAAGGGTTTTTCATTCCCATCTTTAAATCTTTGTATTTCAGAATAATATTATAAACAGAATTTTGAATATCGTTTACTTCATGAGTTATAGAACCATTAATTGTTGTACTCATATCCACAGGCATACCATTAATGGTTTGTTTTATAGATATTTCAGCATTCGTAGTCTGAGTGTATGTTTTTCCTTTTTCCAGATTGAGCTTTAACTCAATTTCTTTATTGTTGCACGAAGCAAAGATTATCGTTGTAGCAACTAATATGGTAAATAGTTTTTTCATGATGTTTTTGTTATCGTTTTTGTTTATTCAAATCAAGAACTTCTTTACGCGAAAGCTGACGGTAGGATAATTTATAACCTTCGGCCATGGCGAGTAATCCGAAAAAGACCATATAAACGGAGAAGGTTTCCTGTATTATAGATCCCATAATATTGAAATCCAAACTGAGTAATACTTGGAAAATGCTGATACTGTTAAATTTTGCAATCAACCCAACGATACTCAAAAAGTAGCCAAATAAAACTCCAAATAATGAAAATGCAGCGCCGATAATCCCGAATACTTTGTCAATCCCTTTGCCGAAATGCCGTATACTGAATCCAACAATAATGCCAATAGCTATTGCAACAATTCCAAAGTTTAAACCTGATAATAAGGAGATAGTCATCCAGAGGATTGCTCCTATAAAACTTGAAACTATGCCAGTAAAGATAGCCGCCGGAAGATTTTGTTCCAACCTTAATATTTCAAGAGCGTCATAATTAAGATCGTTTTTTATGTCCTGTAATAGTTCCGGAGCAGAACTTATCTGATAATCTTTGGATAGAGGGTCGCGCTCAAAATGAGCACATTCCGGATCAAATGAAGGTTTCTCTCCCGTTAAAGAGCATAATATTCCTTCCTGTTTACTAAATTTACTTTTGGTGCATTTCCTGCACCAAATAATTTGTTCTTCTAATGTAAGCATACAAATACGATCATTTAATCAGGCTAAAAATTTGGTTTATGAACAGATTGCAGATATCCAATTTGTTTGAAAATCATCAATACCCGATGCTAAAGTAATATTAATTTAATGAATATATAAACACAATATATATCTGATTTAAAAAAAATCCAGAACGTTTTAAATTGAAGACGTAATGCATAATATTCCCTTTTGCCACTTCCCTAAAAATTCCTACCTTTGCCCCTTAGTAAATGAGCAATGCGTAAACTATTAACCCGTAATATATTACTCGTTTCATTTGTCAGTTTTTTCAATGACATTGCAAGCGAAATGCTCTATCCGGTAACCCCGGTTTATCTACGTTCCATCGGTTTTTCGATCGTATTGATTGGCTTGCTCGAAGGTATTGCTGAATTTACAGCAGGTATCAGCAAAGGTTACTTTGGTAATTTGTCTGACCGGAAAGGCTCCCGTTTACCTTTTGTACAGCTTGGCTACTCTTTAAGTGCTATTTCCAAACCGATGATGGCTCTTTTTACGTTTCCTTGGTGGGTGTTTATTGCACGAACTACTGATCGTTTAGGAAAAGGTATACGTACCAGTGCACGTGATGCTCTTTTAAGCGATGAAACAATCCCGGAAAATAAAGGAAAAGTCTTTGGATTTCATCGTATGTTTGATACGCTGGGCGCGAGCATCGGTCCTTTTCTTGCATTGTTTTTTTTGCTTATTTACCCCGGTGAGTACAAATGGTTATTCTATCTGGCCTTTTTGCCTGGAATCTTTTCCATTTTAATTACACTCTTTATTCGCGAAAACAGTAAAGTCAATAAAACGAAAGATGCAAAAGTATTAAGTACGCCCTTCTTCGGCTATTTACATTACTGGAAAGAAGCAGGCCGTTCCTATAAACGATTAGTTGTGGGATTGCTAGTCTTTACATTTTTTAACAGCTCCGATGTTTTTTTGCTTCTTATGCTTAAAAACAACGGCATGAATGATTCACAAATGATAGGGTTCTATATATTTTACAATCTTATTTTTGCGTTATTTTCACTACCGGTTGGCTATCTGGCCGATAAAATTGGTTTAAAAACAACTCTTATAATCGGATTACTGCTTTTTGCAATTGTATATACTGGCTTTGGCTTTGCGCAAAGCTTTGTCTCATTTGCAATTCTCTTTTTTGTTTATGGACTGTTCGCTGCAGCAAATGAAGGAGTAGCTAAAGCATTAATCTCTAATCTTGCACAAAAAGATAAAACAGCTACTGCAATAGGTTTCTTTAACTCTTTTTCGAGCGTATGTGCAATGCTGGCAAGTGCTATAGGTGGAATACTTTTTGTGATCAATTCCAAACTCATGTTTTGGGTATCTGGATTTGGAGTATTTGCTGTAGTACTCTTTTTTATGATTGTTAAATTTTGGAAAGATGAACTTCAAACTGCTTAAAACACTAATTATTTTAATTTACTTACCTTTTTTGGCCGGAGCACAATTTACCCCGTTAGATACAGCTCGTTTCGGAAAAGTAATTGACGTTCCCATCGATTTATCAGGCACCTTTGGCGAGTTAAGAACCAATCATTTCCATTCTGGAATTGATATCCGTACCAACCAGCAGGAGGGGTATCCTGTTTATGCTGCTGCCGATGGTTATGTATACCGGATAAAAGTTTCAGCATGGGGTTTTGGGAATGCATTGTATCTCAAACATGCCAATGGATATATTACGGTTTATGGTCATCTTCAGTTATTTAATGATTCTATAACAGCGCGTTTACGTCGTTATCAATATAAAAAACAAAGTTTTGAAGCCGAATTCAAATTACCTGCAAATGCAATTAAAGTGAAAAAGGGCGATATCATCGGTTATTCAGGAAATACCGGAATGTCAGGTGGTCCGCATCTTCATTTTGAAGTAAGGCGATTAAAAAAGGAAATTCCGCTCAATCCCATGAAGTTTGGTTTTATGCCATTTGATACATTGAAACCTGTTATCGAGTACTTTATGGTTTATCCAGAGTTGAAGAAAGGAATAGTCAATGGACAATCTTTTCCGATGAATTACCGTGTAGAAAATCGCGGTAGCAAAAATGTTCTGGTTTCCTCTGGTGAAATAGAAGTGAGCGGGGATGTTTCGTTTGGTATTTCTTCTTACGATATTATGGGAAATGGAGATAACCGTAATGGTTTGTACAATGTGGAGATCTGGGTTGATTCTCTTTTGCTTAATTCATATTGTTTCGATTATTTTTCATTTAGTGAAAGCCGTTATGTAAATGCTTTTATCGATTACAAATGGTGGATGCGAACAGGTGAACGTATACAACGAAGTAAAATACTTTCCAGTAATCCAATGGAAATGTTTAAAATGTATTCAAATAGAGGTGTTTATAATTTTAATAAACCAGGTACTTATAATATAAGATATATAATCAGTGATTATACAGGAAATACTTCCGAATTAAATGTTCCGGTAGTATGCAAACAGTCTTATACAGCCGATACAACAACTACACAATATGGTCTTGATCATTTCTACTGGCAAAAAGAGAACTGTTTTGCCAATCACGAAGTAGAAATACACCTTCCCAAAGAAGCTTTATTCGAGGATATAGATTTCGAATATGCGACAAACGGAGAAAAAGAAGGCTATTACAGTTTAATACATCAGATTCATAAAGACGATATTCCTCTCAATAAACCGATATTATTGGCAATTCGTTGCGATTCAGTACCCGAGAAACTACAAAGCAAGCTTTTAATTGTAGATATCAATCCTTTCAGAATTCAGTCGGAAGGAGGGTACTACGATCATGGATTTGTGAAAACAAATGTTCGCAATTTTGGTACTTTTGCTATATCCATTGATACCATTGCACCTCAAATAAATCCTGTTGATATTCAGGATAATGGTGTAATCCCTGCTTCAAATTGTATTCAGTTCAACGTATCTGACAATTTAAGCGGAATAGGAAAATATAAGGCAGTACTCAACGGTAAGTGGAATCTGATGGAATTCGATGGAAAAAGCGGTACAATGACCTGTATCCTCAAAAAAGAAAATCTGAAAGAGGTAAACCAACTGGTTGTCACCGTCGAAGATGCAAAGCAAAACAGCCAAACTGTCATTCTTACCTTAAAAATTAATAAATAACAATACGATGCACCAAACCATTTTAATTCTTGATTTCGGTTCGCAATACACCCAGTTGATAGCCCGCAGAGTTCGTGAGCTCAATGTTTATTGTGAAATACACCCGTTTCATCATATTCCTGAAATTACCGAAAATATTAAAGGAATAATACTTTCCGGAAGTCCCTTTTCGGTTCGCGATCCACAATCACCTAAGCCTGATTTAGGTGCTTTTCGTGGTAAACTACCTTTACTAGGAGTTTGTTATGGCGCTCAGTATCTGGCACAAATAAATGGAGGAACTGTTGAACCTTCTCAAATCAGAGAATATGGTCGTGCAAATCTTTCCCATGTTAATCGCAATAATCCGTTACTTAAAAATATAAGTGATAATACTCAGGTGTGGATGTCGCATGGCGATACGATTCTTCAGATTCCTCAATCATTCAATATCATTGCTTCTACTCAGGATGTTAAAGCCGGGGGATATCAGATTGAAGGTGAAGAAACATGGGGAATTCAGTTTCACCCGGAAGTATATCATTCTACTGAAGGTATGGAGCTGCTTAAAAACTTTGTGGTAGATATCTGTAAATGTAATCAGTCATGGACTCCTGATTCATTTGTAGATGCAACAATTAAAGATCTTCGTACTCAACTTGGCGACGATAAAGTTGTACTTGGATTATCGGGTGGTGTCGATTCATCTGTGGCTGCAGTGCTTTTGCACAAGGCTATTGGTAAAAATCTTTACTGTATTTTTGTGGATAATGGCTTATTACGCAAAAACGAATTCGAAAAAGTACTTGCGTCATACCTCGATATGGGATTGAATGTAAAGGGAGTAGATGCCAAAGAGAAGTTTTATACAGCACTCAAAGGCTTAACTGATCCTGAACAGAAACGTAAAGCTATCGGAAAAACCTTTATTGATGTTTTTGACGAAGAATCACATCTGATACAGGACGTTAAATGGCTTGGACAAGGAACGATTTACCCTGATGTAATAGAATCAGTTTCTGTAAACGGACCATCTGCAACCATCAAATCTCATCATAATGTTGGTGGTTTGCCTGATTTTATGAAATTGAAGGTGGTAGAACCATTGAAAAGCCTTTTTAAAGATGAAGTTCGCCGTGTTGGAAGAACATTGGAAATCAAGGGCGAAATTCTGAACCGTCATCCATTTCCGGGACCGGGTCTTGGTATTCGTATTCTCGGTGATATTACTCCCGAAAAAGTTGCTATTTTGCAGAATGTGGATGATATTTATATCGAAAATCTTCATAAATATGGATTGTACGACTCTGTTTGGCAGGCAGGTGCAATATTGTTGCCGGTACAGAGTGTTGGAGTTATGGGCGATGAACGTACTTATGAAAATGTGGTAGCATTACGTGCTGTAAGTTCTACAGATGGAATGACTGCCGATTGGTCACATTTGCCTTACGAGTTCCTTGCAAAAACATCTAATGAGATCATCAATAAAGTAAAAGGTGTAAATCGTGTGGTATATGATATCAGCTCAAAACCACCTGCTACCATCGAATGGGAATAACAGACAAAACTCTTTGTACATTTGTACACTTTAAATATTTAAACTATGAAAAAAGTATTTTTCCTAATTAGTTTTCTCATACTTATGATTTCTGCTTATGCTCAACCGGGCATTCAGATAGTAAGAAGTACCGAAAAACAAATGATAAATGGGAAAGAATTCTACCTGCACACTGTAGAAAAAGGACAAACTCTCTATTCAATTGCCCGGATTTATCAGGTTGAAGTAAAAGATATTCTTTACGATACAGTGGTGCCGGGTATTCAGATTGGAGAAATTATTAAAATTCCGGTAAAAAAAGGTATTGTTTCTGAAGTTGCTCAAACTCCAAAGCAGGAATCTGTTGCAGAAGGAAAAGAAGAGATTATCCTTCACAAAGTACAATCCGGAGATGCAGTATTTGCATTGGCTCGTCAGTACAAGTGTGATCCTAAACGTATCTTTGAATTAAATCCTGAAGCCGAAAAAGGGATAAAAATAGGACAGGAGCTAAAAATACCGGTAAAAGATCCCTCCGTAATAAACACACAAGCAACTACAAAGCCAGCAATATCCAAACCTAAAAGTGATGTTACATCACCCAGAGTAAAAGAAGAACCAATTGCTCCTAAGATGAATGCACGTCGCTTTGGAGCAGGTGAAACATTTAATATTGCATTGATGTTACCTTTGTTTTTGAATGATGTGGAAAAAATAAATCCGGATGAATTTGAAATATTGCGCAAAAGGTCAACGGATTACAAGTCATTTACTTTTTTTCAGTTCTACGAAGGTTTTATGTTGGCAATGGATACTCTCAAAAAAATGGGAATCAATGCCAAAATACATGTGTACGATGTGACTGATGACTCTACATTGGCCTATAAAATCATTTCAAAGGATGAAATGGATGAAATGGATCTGATTGTGGGGCCACTCTTCTTCAAATCGTTTGAAGTGGTTTCCAAATTTGCTAAGCAAAAAGGAATTCCAATTATCAATCCAATGACCGATCGCAGGAATATCCTCGAAAATAACCCTTATGTTTTCAAATTGAAACCATCGGTTAACAATCAGGCACAATGTGTTGCCGAATACATTCTTAATATGTATCCCGGCGCAAATATTTTGCTGATTCATAATAATAAAGATGCAGACCGTAAAACGGCTGATATCTTTAAAAAAGAATTAAATCAAATATTCCGTGAACGTAAATTGAAAGAAAATTCATTCAGAGAATTGATTTTTAATCAAGTTGGATTGGGTGGTTTACAAAGTAAATTATTGAAAGATAAACCGAATGTGGTACTTGCAATTACGGATAATGAGATTTTTGTAACCAACTTTGTTTCAAAGCTTTCGACAATTGATAATTATAATATCATACTTTTTGCAACTCCAAAATGGAAAAACTACGATAAAATTGAAACGGAATATTTTCAAAAGCTGAATCTCCATCTATACGAACCTTGGTTTGTAAATTATGACGATTCTCAGGTTCAATCTTTTGTACAGCAATTCCGTAACAAATACAAAGGAGAACCTGATGAGTTTGGATTTATGGGATTTGATATAGCCAATTATTTTGTTGTAGCACTACAAACCTATGGGAGCGATTTTCCAGCTAATATAAACGATATCAATGTTAAAATTATGCACACTCGTTATCGTTTTGAACGTCTTGGGGAAAATGGCGGGTTCGAAAATACCTTTATTAATATCTATAAGCTTGAAAACTACAAATACGTGGGAGTAAACTAAAAAATAATAATCCATTAGAAATATTGAAAAATCTTTCGTGGCATGGAGTTTGTAATTGTCAGGATATGGTAATGAATATATAAAATAAACTATCTTTGCCACAATAGAAAAATTAATAACCTTAACTTGATTCAAATGAAAAAGTACATCAAATTATTGTTTCTGCTTCCCGTTATCGGATATATGGCAATTACTCCTTCAAATGCTCAGAAAGCTAAATCATTTAAAGGAATTATTACCTATGATTTAACGTATTCCGGTGATGGTATTGATGCAGCAAAGCTTGCTCAAATGCCAAAAGAAAGCGTTTTAAAGATTTATGAAAACAAGACATTACAGGAAAGTGGTCCTTCAAGTATTATTACCAATGGTGACCTGAAAATCAAATATCTTCTTTTTGATTTTTCTGCTTATGGAGCCAAGAAATATCTTATTAAACAAACCGAAGAGGATATTAAAAAAGAGGAAGCTGAAAATGGTGGAAGTGAAATAAAATACATTGATGAAACCAAAGAAATAGCGGGTTACAAATGTAAAAAAGCAGAAATCACGGCTAAAAACCCGGACGATGATGAAGAAAAAGCAGCTAAAATTACGGTTTGGTACACCGAAGAATTAGGTGGCGAAGCAGTTAACTTTGGAAATGATATGTTTCACGGTTTAAAAGGTGTTGCTCTTGAATATGAAATAGTAACCTCTAAAGTAACCGTAAAGGCTGTGACTAAAACTGTTGTAAAAGGAAAAGTGAAAGAAACAGAATTTCTAATTCCAACGGATTTTCAGGAAACCACGATGGAAGCATTCCAGGAAGAAATGAAAGCCTTAATGGGAGGTGGTGACGAATAAAATAAAACCAACTTATTGAAATATAAAAGGGCAGGTCATCACTGCCCTTTTTTGTTTTTACGGATAGCTTTACTATCGAAGGTTTTTTGTATTTTTGCTTTTTATTGTAAAGGTAGAATACCTCTGATAAATGCCTAAAAACCAGTTAAAAACTTCAAAAAACTCCTTTCAGGATGAAACTGTTGTAAAAGAAAAAAAGAAGAAAAACCCTTTCATTTCCTTTACAGCTTTCATTTCTTTTTTGAAAAATGAGAAAACACATCGTGTAAGTGGTGTGTTTTTGCTCATGTTTTCAGTAATCCTTTTATTTGCGTTTATCTCGTATTTTTTTACATGGTGGGCTGATTACGATAAAGTTGTATCATTTGACTCATCCGATTTTTTGCGCTCTGATATCGTTGTAAACAATTGGGCCGGCCGCTTAGGGGCGTTGTTATCACATATCTTTATAAAAAGTTGGTTTGGAATCAGCTCATTCATATTTTTATTTCTTTTTGTGGTTTATGGATTAAAACTGTTGAAAGCAAATTGGTTGTCAGTTAAGCTTTCTACAATCTATTCACTATTCTTTATTCTGTGGATTTCTGTTACACTCAGTTTTTTATTCAGTAGTGAAAAAATGCTGATTTTAGGAGGCGTTTTCGGGTATGAATTAAGCAGATGGTTGATTGCATTTATGGGAATGTTTGGAACTGCAATATTTTTAATGTTTACATTGATTACATTTCTTATTATCGCATTTAATTATAGCTTCAAAATAAAATGGATAAACAAGCAGAAACGAGAATTTGAAGATGATAAAATTGATGAAAATCCATCGGGAAATTATTATTGTGATTCCGAAGATGATAACCAAGAAGATGAAAATTTAAGCGAAGAAGAACTTAACGCATCTCTCAATTTTGAATTCAAAGTAAAAGAAACGCCAATTGAGAATTCAACGGAATCATTCGTATTTGAAAAAGAGAATCCACCTGTTGAAAAAACAAGAAAAGGAGCTTCTAAAACAGAGGATATTCCATTTATGGTTGAAGACCCTGATGACCTTCAGAATGAGCAGACTCAATTTATAATTTCTCAGGTGGAAGAAGAAGAGATTGCAACAGAAAACTTACAAATGGAGCATGTTGGAATTGATTCTCCTTTTGATCCGCGTTTAGATTTATCTTCTTACAAATTCCCTACTCTTGATTTGCTGGAAGATTATGGTGATGGTGTTAGTAAAGTTCAAAATGAAGAACTCATCAACAATAAAAATAGAATTGTTGATACGTTAAAAAACTATTCGATTGATATTGTACAGATTAAGGCAACAATTGGTCCGACGGTTACCTTGTATGAAATAGTTCCAGCTCCCGGAATCCGTATATCAAAAATTAAAAATCTGGAAGATGATATTGCATTAAGTCTTTCTGCACTAGGGATTCGTATTATTGCTCCTATACCGGGAAAAGGTACAATAGGGATTGAAGTTCCTAATCAAAACCCACAGATTGTTTCCATGCGTTCTATGTTGGCAAGTGAAAAATTTACCAACACGAAATATGAATTACCCATTGCCATTGGAAAAACAATTAATAATGAATGCTTTATTGCTGATTTGGCAAAAATGCCTCATCTTCTAATGGCAGGCGCTACCGGACAGGGAAAATCGGTTGGGTTGAATGCAATTATAGCCTCATTGCTCTATCGGAAACATCCGGCAGAGATTAAATTTGTAATGGTTGACCCCAAAAAGGTTGAACTTTCTCTATACACAAAGATAGAACGACATTTTTTGGCTAAATTACCTGATTCTGAAGAGGCTATTATTACAGATACTCGAAAAGTAGTACGAACATTGAATTCGTTGTGTATAGAAATGGATCAACGATATGATTTATTGAAGGATGCACAAGTTAAAAATATAATAGAATATAATGCTAAATTTAAATCCAGAAAACTAAATCCAAATGATGGACATCGCTATCTTCCTTATATTGTTTTGATTGTGGATGAGTTTGCTGATTTAATTATGACTGCAGGTAAAGAAGTAGAACTTCCAATTGCCCGGTTGGCGCAACTTGCCCGCGCGATTGGAATTCACCTGATTATAGCGACTCAACGCCCCTCTGTAAACATTATAACTGGTACAATTAAAGCAAATTTTCCTGCTCGTATTGCGTTCAGAGTTTCGTCGAAAATAGACTCACGTACGATTTTGGATACAAATGGAGCAGACCAATTAATTGGTCGTGGTGACTTGCTGCTTTCAACCGGAAATGATTTGGTGCGTTTACAATGTGCATTTATTGATACTCCTGAAATAGAGAAAGTTGCCGATTTTATAGGAGTTCAGCGCGGTTATCCGGATGCATTTCATCTGCCAGAATACCTGGATGAAGAATCAGAACCAAGTAAAGAATTTAATCCAAATGAACGGGACGAACTCTTTGAAGATGCAGCACGGATTATTGTTGCGCACCAGCATGGTTCTACTTCACTGTTACAACGCAAGTTAAAGCTGGGTTATAACAGAGCGGGCAGAATTATTGACCAACTGGAGGCAGCAGGAATTGTTGGCTCATTTGAAGGTAGCAAAGCAAGAGAAGTTAAAATCAAAGACGAAATATCTTTGGAACAGTATTTGAATGACTACTACGAAAATTATAATGGATAACGTTTGTTGAATTATAAATAATTTATAATGAAGAGAATAGGAATTATTTTATGGATGGTTTTTTTCTTGAATATAATTGTAAATGCACAGGTAAATGACCCCAAAGCTGTAGCAATACTTGATAAAGTTGTAGCCAAAATCAAAACTTTTAGCTCGATGAAGATTGATTTTACTTACAAGCTTGAAAATAAAAAGGAAAAACTTAACGAAACTCAAAAAGGTACAATTACTATCAAAGGAAATAAGTTTCATCTGGAAGTGAAAGGTCAGCATATATATTGTGATGGGAAAACTGTTTGGACCTTTATTCCTGATGCAGAGGAAGTTCAAGTAAATAACCTAGATCCTAAAAATGATGATGCAATAAATCCGAATACACTTTTAGCTACGTGGCAAAAAAATTATAGAGCCAAATTAATCCGTGAAACGAAAGAAAAAGGTGTAGTATTGCAATTTATTGATTTAGTACCTATTAAAGGTAAGTCTTATTTTAAAGTGAGATTAGTTATTGATAAAGACAAGCAACAGATTGCCCGTTCGGAGGTCTATGATAAAAATGGAAGTGTTTATACCTACCAGGTTGATAAATTTATTCCCAATGTAAAAGTTACAGATGCTGATTTTGCTTTCAATCCGGCGAAACATCCTGGTATTGAAGTGAATGATATGCGTTAATAAAGATCACTCTAGCTTGTAAATGATGCAACGTAAGTTTATTACGAATCTTATTCTATTGCTTTTTCTAAATCTGTTGATTAAACCCTTCTGGATTTTAGGGGTTGACCTTGCAGTACAGAAAAATGTTGGAGTTGGTAATTACGGCTTTTATTATGCTGTTTTTAATTTCTCATTTCTATTCAATATTTTTCTGGATATGGGAATTACGAACTTCAATAACCGGAATATTGCGCAGAATAACCATCTGCTAAACAAGCATTTTTCAAGTATTCTATTGTTGAAATTGATGTTGGGTTTTAGTTTTATTATCCTGACTTATATTATAGGATTGCTTATAGGTTACAATGCTGATCAACTTAAAATTTTGGGATGGATGGTCTTCAATCAGTTTTTGATTTCTTTTGTACTTTATTTACGATCAAATATCTCGGGATTACTGCTCTTCAAAACGGATAGTTTAATTTCTGTTTTGGATCGTTTCTTGATGATAATATTTACCAGCATCTTATTGTGGGGGAATGTTACCAGAGAGGCGTTTAAAATAGAGTGGTTTATTTATTGCCAGACAGCTGCTTACTTTGTTACAGCTATTATTGCGTTACTGGTTGTGATGCGCAAATCAGCATTTCAAAAACTTCACTGGAACTGGCCTTTTTTTATGATGATTGTTAAAAAAAGCTTTCCGTATGCAGTATTAGTTTTGTTGATGACGTTTTATAATCGAATAGATTCAGTGATGATAGAGCGAATTCTTCCTGAGAACTTCGGGAATGAACAGGTTGGTATTTATGCATCTGCTTATCGTTTACTGGATGCTACAAACATGATTGCATATCTCTTCTCGGTTTTATTATTGCCACTTTTTGCCCATATGATAAGTAAGCGAGAACCTGTAACAGATTTGGTTAAATTATCTTTTGATTTATTATTTACAGTTTCGGTAATAATCGCCTCTATTTGTTTTACGTATAGTGAATTTATCATGGGAATGCTCTATAAAACTCACATTAAAGAGTCGTCTGAAATTTTCAGATTAATCATGATTGGTTTTATTCCTATTTCCGCAACCTATATTTTTGGTACACTTTTAACTGCGAATGGGAACTTGAAAGAGCTTAATATCGTTGCAGGTTCTGGAATGATTTTGAATATTACTCTAAATCTGATACTTATCCCCAGACTTTTTGCTCAGGGCTCTGCATTTTCCAGTTTGATTACTCAATCTCTTACGGCTGCTATCCAGGTTTTTATAGCTTGTAAGGTGTTCTCGTTCAAGTTCTCAAACAGGTTTGTGAGTTTTCACATATTTTTTGTCTTCTTGTTGATGGCTTCACTTTTCTTTACTCATAAATTTATTGGTGAAAGTATAGGTTCTATTATTATTGCCGGGATAATCGGAATAATTTTGTCAATAGTGTTTGGATTATTACCCTTGACCAAAGTAATTGAAATAGTAAAAGCACGTTTTATTTCTCAAAATGAACAGTAAGATAAAATATTTGTAAAAACCTTTATTTTCTCTAGTTTTGTATGCATAAATTCAATAGCTTTCATTTATGAAGAATATTCTGAAAAATAAAAATGAGTTTGACTCTTCGAATCTGATCCTGTTTCTTTGGAAATGGCGTAAAGCGTTTGTTATTATTGTACTTATAGCTGCAATTGTTTCGGCATCAGCGTCATATATGATTACCTCTAGATACAAAGCTACGGTAGTAATAATGCCTACGTTAACGAATTCAATTTCAAAATCAGTTATTGCTCAGATGAATGGAAATGAAAGAGATATAATGGAATTTGGAGATGAAGAACGTGCTGAACAGTTACTTCAGATATTATCATCTGCAAATGTAAGAGACAGAGTCATAAGAAATTATGATTTATTGAAAGAATGGAGAATTAATAAAAAAGATCAAAAATGGCTTTCGTATGCTATTTATGAATATAGTGAAATGGTTAGTTTTCGTAGAACGGAATTTATGGCTGTTGAAATTAAAGTTATGGCGAAAGATCCTGTGAAAGCAGCAGAAATTGCAAATGGAATTCCAAAAATACTTGATAGTGTCAAACTTGAAATACAACGTCAGCGAGCGTTAGAATCTGTTAAAATTGTTGAGAATGAATGTAATCTTTATCGGAGTAATTTGAAAATACTAACAGATTCATTACAAATACTGAATTCCTTAGGGATTAATGATCTTGCTTCCCAATCGGAACGCTATCATCAACAGTTGATTAAAGAAGTTGCTTCCGGAAATCCACGGGGAATTAAAGCTGTTCAGGGAAAAATTGATATTTTGAATAAATATGGTGCCATATTTTTAAATGTAAGTGAAACAATAACGATTGAACGAACCAAATTGCTTGATGCAGAACGTAAACTTGATGAGTTGAAAATTGATGCGGAATCATATATTCCTCAAAAGTTTGTGGTTGAAGAAGCTTCTGTAAACTTTAAAAAAGCATATCCAATTCGTTGGTTAATTGTTGCGGTTTCTACTATTTCAGCTTTCATCTTTGGGGTTGTTATTTTATTAGTATTTGAAACGATCAGTCAGGCAACATCGGTAAATAAAGAAGAAAACCTGGCATAAGGTGGAGCAAAAGCTATCATTACGTTGGTTTTTAGGTTTAAGCATTGCCTTTGTCCTTTTAAATGGGGTAATGATTTACTGGGAGATTTTTTGGGCTCCTTTATTACCAATAGCACTTTTGATAGCGTATTATACATTTACATCTATCGATAAAATTCTATATCTGATAGCGTTTGCTACTCCTTTGTCTGTTAATCTAAGTTCATATACAGATGGTATTGGAATGTCATTACCATCGGAACCCTTAATGATACTTGTTACAGGAATATTTTTTCTAAAGGTTTTGTCTGGGTTTGAATATGATAAAGCAATTTTAAAACATCCTGTTTCTATTGCGATTTTTGCTTTTTTCGGATGGCTGCTTATTTCAAGTATTACGAGTGAAATTCCACTCGTGTCATTTAAGTTTATAGCAGCCAGACTTTGGTTTATAATTCCATTTTATTTTTTTGGTGCGTTATTGTTTAAAAAAGTATCCAATATCCATTTGTTTATCTGGCTATATGCTATTGCATTATGCATCGTGATTATTTACACAACAATTCGTCATTCTTCCTATGGTTTTGATGAAGATATTGGACACTGGATTATGGATCCTTTTTATAATGACCATACGGCATATGGAGCGATGATCGCTTTTTTTATACCAGTAATGACGAGTTTCATATTTGATAAAACCTACAAATCGTATAAGAGGTTACTCATTTTTGTGATATTAGGAATTCTCTTAATTGGGCTCTATCTGTCATATTGCAGAGCTGCCTGGTTAGGTATTGCTGCAAGCATTGGTATTTGGGTAGTGATAAAGCTTAAAATAAGAGCAAGTGTTATTGCAGTTGTATCTGTTTCTTTGATTTCGCTATTTTTAATGTTAAGAACGGAGGTTATTCATACGTTGGAAAAAAACAAACAAGATGCTTCGGATAATTTTGTAGAACATATACAATCGATGTCTAATATTTCAACGGATGCATCTAATTTGGAACGCCTGAATCGTTGGTCATGTGCATTTCGTATGTTTGAATTGAGACCAGTAACGGGTTGGGGTCCTGGTACGTATCAATTTTGCTATGCTCCTTTTCAATATTCCTATGAACGAACAATAATCAGTACTAATGCAGGTACTTTAGGTAATGCTCATAGTGAGTATATTGGTCCTTTAGCCGAAACGGGATTGCCTGGAGCATTGATTGTTGTCGGGTTGTATGTGACGATTCTTATATCCGGAATCAGAGTATATTTTCGGGCTTCAAAGGGAAATCATAAACTTTTGACACTTGCAGTTGTATTGGCTTTTATTACGTATCTGATTCATGGCTTTTTAAATAATTTTCTGGATACAGATAAAGCGGCAGTTCCATTTTGGGCTTTTGCAGCCATGATTGTTGCGTTAGATTTGTATATTGTACCCAAAAAAGTATTGGAAGAGTCTTGATACAAATACGAGAAATTCTATATTCTCGTTATCTTTGTCTAAAATGTGATCACGATGGTACATTTCAGGTATTTTATATTATTTCTCTTGTTTCAATTTTTTTCACTCTATTCTAATGGACAATGGAGCAGGCCTGTGCGTGCTGAAGTTGATGTTGCACCGCGAAGTGAAAGCATGAATATCGTACCAGTTTCGGATAAAGGAGTCCTCATTTTTTACAATACTAAAGAGTACAAAACCAAACGAATGTCGGAATGGGATTTCTCCGGTTTTGACGCATTGTTACAGAAAAGTTGGACACAAAAAATACTCATCCCGGATGATTTTGAATTTGTTGATTATGAGTTGATTGGGGATAGTGTCTTTTTTCTGACTCAGGCCCCAAAACTTAAAAATGAAGAAAATATTTTAATTTTAGGAGTAAATACCTTTGACGGGGGCATTTCAAAACGAACATTTACACTAAAAGAGAAGGCTGAAGTTGAAGCATTTAAATTTGAATTAAACTCAATGTTTTGGATAGCATCTAATTCAGATGGGTTATGGTTATACAAGTATGATATACAAACTGGTATTCTTGATGAAATAGAAATTTATAAGGGTGAAGATGTTGATTTTCATTCAATTGATTTTGATCCGGAATCAATTGAAGTTGCCTTGATATTTTCCGTGAAAATAAACCGGAAAAGTGATCAATTTTACCTTGTAGAATATGATCTTTCAACAAAAGAAATATTAAAAATCCCATTAAATACGGATCCAGATAAAAAGCTCCTCACTTCTGAAATTAATTTTGTTGGGAAAAATAAGGTTCTGATTGTTGGCAGTTATAATTTTATAGATGAAAAATCGGTGTATGTTGATAAAGGAGATGGAAAAGAATCTGCCGGATTTTATTCATTTGCAGTTGATAAAGAGAAGGTGAAAGTTCATAAAACATATAACTATTTGGAATTAAAGAATCTGGTTCGATTGATGGGACGAAATAATGCTGATAAGCGAAGAGATAATGACCGAAAAGTGATGAATCCTAAAGAAACATCTTTGAATTATCTCTTGATACCACACGCTTTGACAAAACTCGATTCAACGTATGTTTTTATTGCCGAAGCGTATTACCCGGAGTATAGAACAGTTTCAGAAATGAGTTATGATGTGTACGGTCGAATGGTGCCTTATACACGTACTATTTTTGAGGGATTTCGCTATACAGATGCAATTTTTGCTGCTTTTGATAAAAATGGAAATATTGTAAAGGATTATGTTTTTGATGTGTGGAATATACTCTCTACTTCTCTCGTAAACAGAGTCCATTTATTACCCGATTCTATTGCACCTGTTGTTGCATATCATGAAGATGGAAAACTTGTGTATAAGACATTGCAGTCATCATCACAAAGTCAGGAATCTGCAGAAGAAGTGAAGATAGAAACAACCTATCCGAATGATAAAGTGATTTCAACTTATGGAGCGAATATGAAGTATTGGTTTGGAAATAATTACCTTGTATTTGGATATCAAACTATCCGAAACAACAGCATTCCAAATCGAAGTAAACGCGAAGTATTTTTTATGAACCGGATTATTTACCGATAAGGTTAAATTAATTCTACACCCCAGTTTAATCCAACGCGTAAAAGCAATATTAGAATAGCGCAGGCAATAAGCAAGATTTTTATGTTTTTACGGATGCTTTTATCTTTTGGAATTCTACATTTTACATACGTTGTAGAACGGATACTTAAAAGGGATGGAATTCCGATCAATAGCAATGCACCAAAATGAAGAAGATTATATAACGTGATTCCGGGTATGGAAATTACGATTAAAATTGATGTTCCGCTGATAATTGGTAAAAGAATGACTGACCATAGGTAATAAACTCGTCGTTTGCCACTGATTAAATCGCGGGAAATTGCCGTTTGAATAAAGAGTCCTGACGCAAAATATCCAATTGTGATTAGTGCAATTATTGAGCTGGCAAGGAATATTATCTCTTCAATATCAAACATATAGCTAAAAAATATCCATTCTGAAAAATATACGAAACCTGTACGTAGGATTACGCCGGTAATATATGCTCCAAAAAAGAAATTAAATGAATGGATTAATCCCCAAAGAAAAATCATTCTTAGTATATGGGAACGGTCAACAGTAAGTTTATAGAGTCTGTAAAAAATTACGGATAAAAATAACATGATAAAGGGTGCTGTTCCTGAAATCATGATAATATTGAAGCGATTCCAAACAGAAGAATATGGCCCTACCAAATATTTCATATCATAGAAATAAAGCTTAACCGGTATTCCGAACAGAGAACATACAAACGATGTAATGAATTGATTAAGAAGATATAAAACGATGAATGTTCCCAAGAAAGTTAAAGTTGAAATAAAATAGCTTCCTTTGAGCTTAGCGTATAAATCTTTATTTTCTGTAATATGTTGAATGTCACCTTTGAATTTCAGAAATACTTTTCTGAAATGATAAATTCCATAAAAAAGGCTTTTAAAAAAATGGATTATGCTGAATACAAAATTTCGAGGTATGGTTTTGATAAATGCTTTGAATTTTTGAATTCGCATTTCCCTGATTTGCCGGCGTGTATATTTAATGGCCTGATCTGTTTTCGACTTACCTTTTTTTGATGAAGAAAAAACACCTTTTGCACTTATTTTTAAATGTTCAAGTCTTTGTTGACGCACTTTACGCTTGATAATATCTTCGGAACGAAAGCTTTTTTTTGAAAATGAAAAGAAAGCCAGGATATTTTTTATTCCGTTTATCCCATTATTCCATAGTTCTCTTCTGAGTTTTTTCCGGTGATACAAAATATCTTTACTTACCCTTTTTCTACGGAATGTTTTTTGAAGAGTTGTAACGATTTTGTGCAGATAATATTTTAGTTTTTTCTTACGTCTATGTTTGGAATGGCTTGATTTATATCCAGGTATAGTTGCATTAATATTAAGTTTAAGCTTTTGCAGGAATAAAGAAATTTTTGTTTGTTTTTTCTTTCGACTCCTTTTGGGCTTAGGAAAATTTTGAGGAGAATTAGTTGGATTTTCCCATACTTGATGCTTTGAATTAGGGGTTTCTTCGCTCATTATATTGGTTACTTAGGGGTTCATTTGAAAACAGGGTAGCATTATGCAGTCATTTTAAGCCATCGACTAAATTTAATCGAAATATCCATCATTAATACAGAGGGGTTTGCATTGCGTTCTAACTGTTGATATGCGGATTCTAGCTCACATGAAAACCAATCAATTTTTCCGATAGAAATAAATGGGCTGAATTTTTGAATGAAGTCAAGCTCTTCGTTGTCAATTTTTAATGTTTCTTGCCCATAATGATACAAAAGAATATTACGAATTGTTTTTAGTCCATATACCGTAAGACCCTTTAATTTTTCACGACCAATAGGTGTTGTTTTACTGATAAATTGATCAATTTCAGATATTTTAGCACTATAACAGTGTCGCATCCATTGCCGGAATGTAATAAAGTTGAAGGTTTCGTCTTCGTTTTGCTCAAATATACGGATTGCTTCAACAAGGTTTCCGTTTGCAAGATTTACCACTTTTTGAATTTGATTATCATCTGCAGAATACCTGTTTTTAAGATATTCTACAATTACATAGTCTTTTAATTTAGGGACTTTAACCAATTGAGAACGTGACAGGATTGTATGTAAAATCTGATCCTGATCTTCAGATATGAGAAGAAAAATCGTTTTATCGGTAGGTTCTTCCAAAATCTTTAAGATCTTTGGTGCAGCCGCGTAAAATAATTTTTCTACTTTCCAGATTATCATTATTTTAAACTCAGCTTCGTAGGATTTTAAGCTTAAAATCCGGATGATTTCTTCGCAGTCGCGTGCATTAATAATTCCCTGTTTGTTTTCCAGATTTATTTTGTCATACCATTGACTTGCAGAAAAATAGGTTTGAGTTTCGCGTAATATTTCTCTCCATTCGTTTTGGAAATTAGCACTCGAATTATTTTTATTAATTTGTTTATTGGTGTTATTTGGAAAGATAAAGTGCAGATCGGGGTGCGCGTATTTCTCAAATTTAAGGCAGGATGGACACAAACCACATGAATCTGCGGGGATTTCATTTTCAGACTGAAAATAAATTTTTGATTTACAGTTAATAAATTGAGCGTAAGCGATAGCCAACGCCAGATTTCCACAACCCTCTGGTCCCAGAAATAATTGAGCATGAGGAATTCTGCCACTTTGTACAGCCTGTATGAGTTTTGTTTTAATTTCTGCTTGTCCGGGTATTTCTGAAAATCGCATAACGCTCCTGATTTGAAAAGTCAAAAATAAGCTATTCTGCCAAATATAAGAAGTAATAGCGAGAGATTTACCGATTTCCTTGATGTACGGTTCATTTTTTCATATCTTTGAAATAAAAAAGATGAAACAGATAGAAATAGAGCTTCCGGCTTTTGGACGTGGTTTTCATCTGATAACCAAAATAATAATAAACAGGCTGGGGGAGTTGCCCCAAACAGGTTTGATCAATATTTTTTTACAGCACACATCAGCCGGATTGGCAATTAATGAAAATGCAGATTTGGATGTTCGTGAGGATTTCGAATCTTTTTTCAACCAGTGGGTTTCGGAAGATTGTATGTGTTATAAACATGATTGTGAGGGTGCGGATGATATGCCTGCTCACATAAAGTCTTCATTAATGGGGCAATCATTAATAATCCCTATTGTTAGGGGAAAGCTTGGTCTTGGAACATGGCAGGGAATCTATCTTTGTGAATTCAGAAACAAAGCATTTAACAGGAAACTAATTGTAACAATATACGCGTAATATGAGTCATGGTATTTCTTTTCTGAGTGTAATTCCGGTACGTGCCGAAGCATCGGAAAAATCTGAAATGGTAACACAATTGCTATTCGGAGAACGTTATCTTGTGTTGGAAAAAATGGAAAAGTGGCTGAAAATAAAATCAGTTCATGACGATTATGAAGGATGGATTAGTCAATCGCAAAGCAGCATTGTTTCAAATGATGAATTTGATTGGTATCAAAACAAACCTGTGCTTGTAAATAATTCATTTAATGCAACTTATTCTGGTATTCCGGAAGAGAATCCCGTGTATTTGTTTCCGGGAAGCTTTTTGTATTTTAGTTCGAATCTGAAAATTGAACGACCTTCATTTTTATGTGCTTATTTAAATGTGGACGTAGAGAAACATAATCCGCGACGTAAAGAGGAAGCTCTTGTAAAAACAGCCGAAAAATATATTGGAGCTCCTTATTTATGGGGAGGAAAAACACCTGCCGGAATTGATTGTTCGGGTTTGGTGCAAATTGTTTTCCGGATTTGCGGGCTAAATTTGCCCCGTGATACCTCACAGCAGGTTACAATGGGCGAAACGGTTCATTTAATTTCGGAAGCACTCCCGGGCGATTTATTGTTTTTTGACAATGACGAAGGAAATATCATTCATGTTGGAATTTACGCCGGGAATGAAACAATTATTCATGCCTCCGGAAAAGTTCGTCGTGACGTGATTGACCATCAGGGAATTTTTAACGAATCACTTCGAAAATATACCCATAAGCTTCGTACAATCAAACGATTATAATATTACCACTCTTTGGTATATGCTCTTGAATACTCCCTCAAAGTGCCTTTGCAAGTTTATGCAATAGGGCTCTGAAGCTTCAATGTGGCATTGCAAGTTTATGCAATAGGGCTCTGAAGCTTCAAGGTGACATTGCAAGTTTATGCAATAAGGCTCTGAAGTTTCAAAGTGACATTGCAAGTTTATGCAATAAGGCTCTGAAGCTTCAAGGTGACATTGCAAGTTTATGCAATAGGGCTCTGAAGCTTCAAGGTGACATTGCAAGTTTGTGCAATAGGGCTCTGAAGCTTCAAGGTGGCATTGCAAGTTTATGCAATAAGACTCTGAAGCTTCAGGGTGACATTGCAAGTTTATGCAATAAGGCTCTGAAGTTTCAAGGTGGCATTGTAAGTTTTACAGTTGGAGAGTGTGCAAAAAAGTGGGTACTGTGCAAAAAACTGTGTAAACTCTCTACAGTTAAAATAATTATGAGATTGAATCAGTTTTAATATATTTCATTAATTATATGATATTCTTATTTTCAGAACTTATGATTGGGTGTATAATTTGTAACATAATAATTAAATAGGAAGATATCTATTAAATTAGTTAAAATAATTACAGCCAAATTTGGTTTCAGTTATTTTCTATATTATATTTGACGTCCGAATATATTTTATTATTAACTCCTAAAATTAAATTACAATGCGTGATTATTCAGGTTATTTTGAAAATGAATTTGATTCAAGAATTTATAGCCGCGAAAATTGGATGCGTTTTTTAGAAGATTACATCCTGCGGTTAAAAAAAGAAATTACTAATGGCGAGCCCTTGCAACTGTATTTGCAGGAGATAGAAAGTCTTTACAATCAGGCAACAAACAGCTCTGGTAAAACTGCATATAATCGAGGATTACAAAAGTCCTCTACATTAAATGTTGATGTAACTTTAAAAGAGTTTAAGGCTCTGGTATCTAAACGTGAAGGAAAAATCAGGGATACTTTTGGTAAAGGCTCTCCGGAATACATTGTCTTTTTTCCGAACGGAGTTTCGGAATATTCAAATATGACAAAGAAAACGATAGAAAATCTTTTTCATCGTTTTTGTGATGCTGCCGAACAATTTAAAACCGAACTTGGTTTTGAATTTGTGGATGAAACTACAACTTTGCATAATAAATATCTTGATTTACGAAGTACTCAGGTAGGGAAGAAACAGGATGTAGCGTCAACGGTAAATAATTTTGAAATAACACTTGCCAAAATTAAAGATGTATTGCATATTCAGCGTCTTCAATTAGCGATTCTGTATTACCGGAATCCACCCAAAGCATTATCGCTCTTTAACACAAGTTTAATAGAAAATAACCGAAAATCAAAAACCCAAAAAGAGCAAGACAATACTTACACCGTAACAATTCCGGCAAATACAACCAAAGAAGCCGGATTTGCCTTTTCGGTTGACAAAACCATGCTCTTTAGCAATGTAGGTTCCGAAGCTGTTTTGATTTACGGAGCTGCAACTGTTGATGCTCCGCTTAGCCCTACAGCCATTGAATTACTATCGGGCGAAGAAAAAGAAATTACCGCTACCCAACTGGGAGCTCCGGCAAACCGCTTTATCCTGATAAAAAACAAGAGTCTGTTGGTTGAAGCCGAAGTAGAAATTCTGTTCGTGTAATCCGTAATTAAACTTATCCAAAGCACTTTTTTTAATAACAATACAAAATACTTTAAGGGAAAGAGAAACCGTTAGCCTTATATTATTAACCATAACTTAATAAATATTAGTACACTAAAAAAGGCTGGCGGTTTCTTTTACAAAACAATCTTCTGTTTGTACTAATCTTTAAAAACTACTACATTTACACCCGTAAACATTAATCTTGCCTATGGAGCAATAAAAATCAAAAAATATAAATAGCGTTTGCTATTATTCTTGTTCTTAAAAACTGCCAAATTTAAAACAGCTAGGAATAATAAGTAAAAACGCTCACGCTACGGCGTGGGCTTTACTTATTTGGCTGTTGGGTGCTTGGCAGTACCTTAAGAACGAATACAGTAAAAGTCACACGCCTTTTTTATTGGCAGGTGACAATAATGCAACTCCCTATTGTCATGAAATATATCTTCAAATTCAGAAAATACTTTTTTAAAGAAACCCAGCCAAGGTTGCATGATGTGACCTATAAGGATATTTTGCGATTTTGAGTTGTATTTTGCGACTCGTAAATTTTTGTTTATGAACTATTTATCACGACCTTTGTATAAGTCCGTGGATTAGTATTAACTTAACCGCCTATTACACTATGAATGAAATGATGAATTCAGGTACAGGACAAAATAACCTCCGTAGTCCGCCATTTGATTAACGTATAAAACATCAAACATAATTCATAAAATAGAAACCCCTATGTTTAATTAATTAACAAAACTTATTTTCATGAAGAAATATATATTTCTTACAGTCAGTATCTTTATGCTGATTGGGCTTTCCGGCTATAGTCAGGATAATCCAAAGCGTTCCGACGGAGGAGCATGGCTCTACGGAACCTACTCCCCCAAAGCCGGCTTTTTCGATTTACATAAACTGGGTCTGGATTACTTTAAAGTGTACAAAGATTCCGATAATACCTACGAACTCTATAACCGCTTCAAGATTTGGAGTGATCTTTTTGGTTCACGCTCCATTTGGGCAAATAACCCGCAGGATGGTATGGCCGGAGTTTACAAGGAAACTGCTGATATAAACGCCGCCGCAATCACGCTTCCTGCCAACCATCCTTATTCTGACTGGAAACGAACAGGTTCGGACTCATCCGGTGTACAAAACCTTGGAACGGTAACCTCCATCTGGCAGGACCCTGCCAATCCCGATAACTATATGATCGGCACCGAAGCCTCCGGCATCTGGCAGTTTAATATACTGAACAGTACCTGGAAAAACATTTCCGATACCTACACCGGAGCACTCACGGGCTTTGGTGTAAGCAGCCTTGATAAACATGGTGCACAGCTAATGGCTGCTTCGTTTAATCCCAGCATGGATATGTTTATCGGGGAAGGAATAGGATTGCTCTTTACCACCAATAACGGCACAACATGGAGCCAGTTACTGCCTACGTATATGACCAACAACAGCTTTCTTACCAGCGAGATAATCTGGAAAGTATTAAAAGACAAACGAAATCTTGGTTCTTATCCCAATGACTGGCTGATTGCCAAAGGAGATACCGTTTATTCGGTAAATGCACTTAGTCAGGCTTCGTTTTTCAATAATGCACGTAAAATCGGAGTTCCCCACAGCAACGATTCCACGTGGTTGCAAAGCCGCATCCGTGATTTTGAACTTTCCGATACATTATACAGAGACAGCATCACGAAGAATTACCATGCCCTGTGTTTTTCCACCGATGGTTTTTACCGGGAAAATATCCGGCAAAATGCCGAACTGTTTTATAAATTCAAAAATAATACCACCTTCTTTAACGGAATACCCTCTCAAATAACCCTGCCCTATGACAATGTCCATAACTTTATTGAATATATAGCTGTTGACCAATACAAAACAGCAAACCCTGACAACCTGTTTTACGTGGTTTACAAAGAGGTTTCGATGACTGATATGATAACGGGCAGGATACACATCGGGGTGTTGAAAAAGAACGTAAACTATGTAAACGACTCAACCCTGCTGACGTATCAGGAATACTATACAACCCCTGTTTCCAATAATTTCAACTCACCTTTTGCAGGTTTTGGTTATCGGTACAATGCCTTTAAAGTTGCCGAAAAAAACCAGGTTTATTACATGCTCATCGGGGGATATTATGTTACGGTAATCTCCTTTGACCCCGTGAGCAATACGATTACATCCACCCCGTATCTTTCAAGTCCGGGGCTTAGCGGACCTTCTGAAAGCCCGACCTATAATGATAAATGCCACTATGGTATCCGTGATATTGCCTCTAAGTATTACAGCACGCTGAACGAACCCAAAATACTCATCGGGAACGAAGGCGGAATCTCCGATATATCGTTTAAATCGGGTCTGCCGGTTTATACCAATGTGAACTATAAAGGACTGGCTATTGCTCAGGTACGAAACCTGAGCAGCAGTAAATATTCTGCAACCAATGCGCTGGTACACAGTTCCTATCGAAACGGTTACTGGTCAAAAGCCTGCATCTATCCCTGGCATTCCACCGCTTTTATGGACGGGGGCTCTTCCAAAATTGTAGATTCCCAACTGGACTATAACTCATACACGCAGGGATTTGCAAATTCACCCACCAACTATTTCGGGATTACCAACAACGAACTTTATTACAACCCGAGCCAGAACTATTACCCCGACCAGTTGTATTTTTCAAGCAACGCATGGTTATATGACCAGGGCTATTGTGCCACCCCGCAGAAAACACCATTATTGACCACTGACTTTGGGAATCCGTGGTGGACACAACCCTGCACCTATGCAGCACCCCTGGCCATCCGCCCCGATACGGCAAACCTCTTTTACCTGGCACATCATGATATTTACCAGACAAATGATCTGGATGGTCTTTCGTGGCCAAGAATCTCTTTTCCTGCCTATGGTTATCCTTCTTTAAGCCACTGGGCATGGAGTTTGCAGGCACTGGAGTTTGCTCCTTCGAGTAAAGATACGATGTTTGCCGTATTCCCTAACCGCACCGAAGGTAAAGATGAAAGCGGACATTATCCCGTTGTACCGGCCGGACATAAAATATACCGTGGCGTACAAATCAATAACATCTGGCACTGGACAGACCTCACCACCGATTCACTGCCCTATATCCTCCAGTGGAGAGGACTTACCGATATCGCCGTGAACCCTGATAATTCCAAAGAACTCTGGATTACCCTCGACCAATATTCCGGTCATATCATGGACGGACAGTACCGCGTGATGCATACCACTGACGGCGGGCTGTCGTGGGACGACTATTCCACGGGGCTTTCCTGTGTTCCGGTAAACAGCATTGTGCTGAACCGTGAAAGTAACCTGCACGATTTGTATGTAGCAAACGATATGGGCGTGTTCTACCGTAACGATACCATGAGCAGTTGGAAACCCTATATGCAAAACCTTCCCCGCTGCATGGTGATGGATCTGGAGATAGACTACGACCGCATGGTGCTGTATGCCGGCACATGGGGGCGCAGTGTATGGGAGTCACGAATTCCCTGCTATAATGAGATGCCGCAGGATATTACCGTGAGTTCGAGCCAGACGTGGAGTACCCCTAAATACAACTGTGGAAACATTACCGTGAACAGCGGGGTAACTCTTAACGTCAGCACCACCGTTGAGATGGGAATCGGGAAAGAGATCAGGGTAAAACCCGGTGCAACCTTAAACCTTGTAAATGCCACGGTAACCAATTCATGTAAACGTTACTGGAAAGGAATCGTGGTGGAAGGCGACCATAACC
>Ga0209639_1000952_pt1 | contig 33870 bp, 30 predicted proteins | sample EPASupsiteHSE605_FD_187268 | JGI IMG/M metagenome (GOLD analysis project Ga0209639, IMG submission 187268) | Bioremediated contaminated groundwater from EPA Superfund site, New Mexico - Sample HSE6-05 (SPAdes) (version 2) | ecosystem: Environmental > Aquatic > Deep subsurface > Groundwater >... | reverse complement strand
ATATTTCATTAATTTCTGCTGCTCCAAAGGAATTGCTCTTTTCACTGTTCAAGACCAGCTGTTCGAGTTGATCTGACAACTGTAATGTCTCAAAAATGAACATCTCCAGCATTGGCTCTCTGCCGCTGTCCATAACCAAACCAAATCCTCCCCCAAATCCCTAATCGCAATAAAAAACATTATATTAATTGTTATTTTATATATCGGAAAAATACATGAAAATTATATTGGTAATTCTACAATTTGTTAATTTATGTTGAATTTCGGGGGATAATATGAAAAAGAATGAAATGATATATCAGCTGAGAGATATGGTTTCAATAAGATGTGACTTTTAAACAAACATTGAGGAGTGTATATTCTTATTGTGTGGTCGACTTAGCGCATGAAAAATGTATAGTATACGCAAAAGATCTGCGATAATCGTTGAATTAAATAAAGATGGCGGGCATAACCCGCCATCTCTTTTTATATCCTTAATACTTCCCGAAATCACCGTCATCCAAAGCAATTCTTGCCCGACCTGAAGTTGCGGCTGCTTCCCTCAAACCTTGACTGTGGCTTGAGGATTCATGCCGGCTTCGATTTAGCGAGGTAACTTTGGAATCAGATCCCCGAGAGCTAGAGCGTCTTCCTTGCAACTGGAACATTGAGACCCGTTCTTTCAATAAACCCGCCTGTCCCGATAGTTCCTCGCTGGCTGCTGCACTCTGCTGAGCGGTAGCCGAATTGGTTTGCACTACCTGAGATACCTGCCCTATACCTTGATCTACTTGAGCTATTCCTGTAGCTTGCTCGTTGGAGGCTATAGCGATATCACCTACCAGTTCTGCTGCTTGGCTTACCCCATCTACGATTTTATTCAGGGCTAACGCGGTATCATTAGCAATCTTGGTACCGGATTGGACCTTACGAATAGATCCTTCGATCAAATCAGTAGTTTCCTTGGCTGCACTGGCACTTCGCGCCGCCAGGTTTCGGACTTCTTCAGCTACTACGGCAAACCCTTTGCCATGTTGTCCGGCTCGGGCAGCTTCAACAGCTGCATTTAGGGCTAGTATGTTGGTCTGGAAGGCAATTTCATCGATTACTTTGATAATCTTGGATATATTAGCTGAGGAGTCGTTGATTCCTTCCATGGCACTCAGCATTTCCTGCATCTGCTCATTACCCTGTGCTGCATTGTCCCTGGCATGTAAAGCCAGTTCATTGGCTTGGTTGGCGTTGGTAGCATTTTGCCTTGTCTGGGCCGCTATCTCGGTAATGGCCGCTGTTAATTGTTCGATGGCACTAGCCTGTTCGCTGGCCCCCTGAGCCAATGCCTGACTGGAATCAGAGACCTGTTGGGAACCGCCGGCAACTTCTTCAGCGGCATGATTGATATCTTTTATAACATCGTTAAGGGATTCAATAATGTGCTTAATGGCAGAAGATATGCTGATAAAATCCCCCTGAAAGTCTTTGTCAAGAGTTATATCTAAGTTGCCATTAGCTATCTCACCAAGGGTTTCGGATACCTCACCTATCACATCAGCTAGTGAATCAATGGTTGAATTTAGCTCATTTTTGAGTTTGGCATTATCTCCTTGATAATTTCCGGTCATTTTCATGTTCAAGGATCCCTTAGCCATTTCGTTTACAACCAAGATTGCTTCATTTACCGGTGCGATGAGCGCATCCATGGTAGCGTTAACTCCGCTAAGTATCTTGTGATATACTCCCTGCGCCCGATCAGCATTAGCTCTCTGGTCCAGTCTACCTTCAACGCCGGCATTTATTGCCACCCCAATTTCTTCGACCAACAGACCTATTGAGTCTATGCAGGTGTTTAGGTTGTTCTTGATAGCATTGTAGTCTCCATTGTAATCATCGGTAATCTTGGGAGGAGTATTTCCCTGGGCTATTCGCTCTATATAATCTGCAGCCATATTGAGCGGGTTTATTAACGCATCCATGGTGGCGTTTACACCATCGATTACTTTGCGATAATCTCCCTGGTGCTGATTGGCATCAGCCCTGACATCCAATTTTCCTGCTACTGCCGCGTCGGCTAACATCCTGGCGTCGTGAACCAACCTATCGATATTCTCCATACTCACAATGTAGGATGGCACCAGCTTGTCTTCTTCACAACGCTGCCCGACCTTTTTAAATCTGAGAAGATCTTCGGCAAAATCACCGGCGGCTATATGAATATTTGTTTCCACCACAGACAGCAATCTATCTCTAACCAAATTTACTCCGTCAGCGGTCTCGGCAAATATTCCTTGATATTGCCCTTCGACTTTGCTTGTATGGTCATTAATAGCCATTCTCTGCAGAACAGCTGTACTTTCCACAAGACCACCCAGCCCATTAATACAGGCATTTACGCTGTCCTTGACTTTATTATAATCACCCTTATAATCACGAGTAATTTTCTCCGGTATGTTTCCATTACCTATTTGTAATAAATTATCCATAGTAATTTTTAGTACCAAAGTTACTGCATCCATGGTATTATTGATCCCCTCAACAACCTTCCGGTATTCTCCCTGGTGTTGAGTAATATCAACCCTAACATCCAGATTTCCTTCCATGGCTGCCCCGGCCATCATCTGAGCATCATCAACCAACCTCTGGATGTTTTCCATACTCTTAGTGTAGGATGGAATAAGTCGATCTTGTTCCGACAGCCTGCCAACCTGTTTGAAGTATTTAAGATCTTCGGCAAAGTCTCCAATCGAGATATTATGGTTAACTTTTACAGCCTTGACCAGTCTATGTCTTGCGGTATTAACACCCCGGGCTGTCTCACCAAAAATACCCTGATATTGCCCTTCAACTTTGCTGGAATAGTCATTAACTTCCATTTTCTTAAGTACCGCACTGCTTTCCACCAGTCCTCCTAATCCATCAATGCAGGCATTTATATTGTTCTTAATCTCATTAAAGTCTCCACTATAGTTATCTGTAATCTTAGGAGGAATATCTCCCTTACCAATCCTTTCAATGTATTCAGCCGCTACATTCAAAGGCCCAATTACCGCATCCAAGGTGTTGTTGATTCCCTCTACAACTCTGCGGTAGTCTCCCTGGTGCTGAGTAGCATCTATACGAGCGTCTAACCTGCCTTCTATGGCTGCCTCAGCCATCATCCTGGCATCGCCAACCAACCTCTGTATATTCTCCATACTCATTATGAACGACGGCACTAACCTATCCTCTTCGCAACGTTTGCCTACTTTTCTATATGCTTCAAGATCTTCTGAAAACTCACCTGCAGCCATATGGGTGTTCACCACTACAATTCGAAGCAATGTATCTCTAACCGTATTTACTTCAACAGCAGTCTCTGCAAAGATCCCCTGATACTGCCCTTCCACTTTGTAGGTATAGTCATTAAGGGCCAATCTCTTAAGTACTCTGCTGCTTTCTGCAAGTCCACCCATGCCGTCAATACAGGCATTAAGGTTATTCTTGATTTCATTAAAGTCACCGTTGTAGTTATCGGTAACCTTTGGCGGAATATCTCCCTTACTGATCCGCTCCACATATTCTGCGGCCATATTAAGCGGCGCGATTACGGCATCGAGGAGATCATTGATTCCCTCCACAACCTTCCGATATTCTCCCTGATGTTCGGTTGTATTTCCCCGGACATCAAGCTTGCCGTCAGTCGCTGCCATGGCTAGTGCATTGGTTTCGTCAGTGAGGCCCTTTATGCTTTGAACGATTTGGACCAATGACATTGAAAGCAAACCTATTTCATCTTTTCTTTTCTTAAATTGATCCTCCACTTGTACCGATAAATCTCCCGAAGCCAGTCTTTGCATATAACCTGTGATGGACTTTATAGGTTTGGAAATACTATTTCCTATGTAATAAGCTAGCATCAATGACAAAAGTAATGCCAGAATGGTCATAAGCATAGCTGAATTACGATTCTGGTCTAAATACACTCCTATTTGTGCTGCAGATTCGGTCTGTGATAATCCCACAAACAATAGACCAATAACTTGTCCGTTTTTGTCAAGCAGAGGGTTATAAGCTGTTAAATAAGGTTTGTTAAGTATATTGGCATTGCCTAAATATTCATTTCCTTTAGTCACATCGGCATAAGCAAGAGAGTCCTTGCCTAGCATAGTTCCTGTGGCTCTTTCCCCTTTATCGTTTAATATGTTGGTAGATACTCTTACAAAATCGTCACCTTTTTTTGCAAAAATGGTGGCTACAACTCCAGCGTCTTTAGACAATGAATCTACCATCTGGGTATCCCCTGTAATTTCTTTACCATTCTTGTCCAATAATACGCCATTTTGGTATGAAATATTTCCATAATACTTATCCAAATAGGTTTCAGCTATTGACATATTGTGCTTAAGACTATTCTGCAGAAGGGACGTAGCTAGTTCCTGCATACTATTACTAGCCTTAGTATAATTCGATATTGATAGGCCAGCACTCAACAAAATTAAGAGTGCCATTATACTAAAGACAATTTTTGCTTTTATGTTCATACCGATTTTTCGATCATTAAACCACGACATTATTGTTACCTCCTATGTTGTATTGAACTATCTGACTCTTGCGGATATCACCAAAAAAGCCCATGTTGTCTCTCTCCTAAATTCATATTTTAGTTACAATTATGATGCCTCTGTGTAGATAGCAATATCTTCGTCTCCCAAGAGGATCTTGCAATCCAGGATTAACTTGACTGTATTACCCACTTTACCAATACCCTTAATGTAATGATTACTAAATCCAGACCTGGCGTCGGGGGGAGGCACAATATTTTCTTCAGCAATTGATAGGACTTCTGCTACATTGTCAACGATTAGCCCAACGGACAATTCATCAATATCAATTACCGTGATACAAGTTCTATCGTCATAGGGTTTGGGTTCCTTTTTAAAACGAATATTGACATCCATAACGGGGATTATCTTACCTCGCAAATTAATAATTCCCCTTATATAATCAGGTACCTCCGGCACTTCTGTAATAGCCTGAATTCCACCGATGATTTCGGTAACATATTTAATCTCAATGGCATATTCTTCTTGGCCAATAATAAATGTTAGAAATTTACCCTTTTGAGTATCCTCAGTCAGTTCAAGTATCTGCTCCATAACTTCCGACATATCATCAACTCCTTTCTGTTCCTTAAATCGCAGCTAAAAATGTATATTGCCTAATAACTTACCAGGCCGGCAATATCAAGAATCAGACTTGATCTACCATCTCCTAAAAGTGTACATCCTCCAATCCCTTTGATCCTTTTGAGGTACTTGGGCAGAGCTTTAACTACTACCTGTTGTTCCCCAATTAATTCATCGGCGAAGAGGCATACACTGCGGTTATCGGTTTCGGCGATCATAATGATGCCATTATGAATTTCATTTACTGAATTCTTAATTTTATACATTTCATGCAAACGCAGGATGGGCAGACATTCTCCCCTGACCATAATCATTTCTTGTCCATCAGGATCGGTAAACGCTTCTTCCTCCCTGGCTTTGAAAGATTCCCGAATAGATGTTATAGGAACCGTATAGATAGAACCTCCCACCCTTATCCCCATACCGTCTATGATGGCCAGGGTCAAAGGAATCTTCAATGATACGGTTGTTCCTATATTAAGCTTGCTGTCAATATATACAGAGCCACCAATATCTTCGATATTCTGGGCAACTACATCCATCCCTACACCCCGCCCGGAAAACTCTGTTACTTCGGTATTGGTTGAAAAACCCGGCAGTAAAATGAATGCATATATTTCCTGGTCACTTAATTCATTTTCCGGCTTATTGATAAGTCCATTCTCAAGGGCTCTATTCAGAATTTTCTCCTTATCTAATCCGCGACCATCATCCCTTATCGTAATCCATACGTCTCCCCCTTCACTTTTGGCTTCCAGCTTAATACTTCCGGAAACTGGTTTCTCTTTGGCTATCCTATCTGGTGCTTCTTCAATACCATGATCAATGGCATTTCTTATCAGGTGCATAAGTGGGTCTGACAGATGTTCAATAATATTTTTATCAACTTCGGTTTCTTCCCCATGTATCATAAGGTCAACCGGTTTGCCTAGTTTTTTGCTCATGTCCCTTACAATACGGTTCATCTTTTGGAAAGTTCCGGCCAAGGGGACCATGCGTATGGACATAACAATATCCTGAAGTTCATTAATTACCTTGCGATGTTGGCGGGCAGCTTTTTTAAAATTCTCCCTATCGTGAATCATTAACAGATCTGGATTGCTGGTAACCATCGTTTCCGAGATTACTAATTCACCTACCAAATCCAGTAATTTATCGAGTTTACTTAGCTGTACACTGATCAGGCTCTGTTTAACCGCTGTGGCAGCGCCGTTATCTGCTTCTCGCTCCGATTTAACCGCCACAATACTGTCCGGATCTGATTCCATTGGCAGGGCAGCACTTTGGTTGGTTAAATTCTCAGCCGCCAGATCAAATTCCATCAGCTGAAAGCTATCCACAAAGGCCAGCGTGCAGAAGAGACTTTCCATTTCCTCCTGGCTGCTTTCAGCAGCAAAAACTACCTCGAAACCATTCTCCCGGATAACTGTGATGCACTCTTCATCATCAATATTGCCGGGATGATGCTCAATCACTTCTGCCATTTCGCTCAATTTGTGAATCACATTAAAAGCGCGAATGTTTTCCATTTCGCAATCCTCTTCAAAGACAATCACAGCTTTATAGCACTTTTCGCCAAATTTAACAAATAAATCGGGCCTTGCTGGAACATCCATATCCCAGTCCAAATCTATGGTTGCAGCTGCTTCAGGTTTATACTCACTTGGCGAGGAAGTATTTATATTCTCTTTTAGATAAATTAAGTAACTCCTAATATCTTGCATCAGAGCAGCAGGGTTACCATCGGCATCCTGCTCGGACTCAATCTTGGCAACTTCTCCCTTAATGAAATCAATGCCCTTTAGAATCAGATCACAAACTTTTGAATAATCCACGGCTACCGCCTTGGACTCCCGCAGAAAATCGAACATATCTTCCATGGCATGGGCAACCCCAGCAATACTATCGAAAAACATCATAGCTGCTGAACCTTTTATGGTATGCATTATTCGGAATATTTCATTAATTTCTGCTGCTCCAAAGGAATTGCTCTTTTCACTGTTCAAGACCAGCTGTTCGAGTTGATCTGACAACTGTAATGTCTCAAAAATGAACATCTCCAGCATTGGCTCTCTGCCGCTATCCATAACCAAACGAAATCCTCCCCCAAATAACCCTAATCATCTATAAACCAAAAATTATTAATTATTTGGTCGTAATTTATATATCGGAAACACAGCTGGAAATTATATCTATATTCTGAACTTTATTCATATTTGGTTAATTTGGGTGAAAAACGTAGAAGATCAGTCATTATCTCAGAAAATATTTAAGGAAGATATATTATCCTAAATAAGTTATTTAGGATAATATATCTTCCTTATGTAGGATCGGAGTTTTTGCGGAAGGCAAATAATAAAAACTATCAGCCCAATTTATAAGAAATAGAAGGCAATAGCAATAATGAAATAGGCTGCGACTAGAAGAGCACCTTCAAGCCAGTTTGACTCGCCATCCTGGCTTATAAACTGGGCGCTTAAAACTGCTAAGGCAACCACCACTATTTCGTGAAAATTGAACATCATGGTCATCGGACTGCCCATGGCAAAACTTAAGAAAACCAACAGGGGGGTGATCAGCATCGCGATCTGGGTGCTGGATCCCATGGCAATCTCAAAGGAAAGATCCATCTTGTTTCTATGGGCCATAGTCACCGCCGTAAAATGTTCAGCTGCATTACCTATGATAGGAATAATAATAATACCTATAAAAAACTGGGACCAGCCCAGAGCTTCAGTTACGGGTTCAATACCTGCCACCAGAAATTCACTCTCCAGGGCGATTAACAGGGTACTCAAGCCAAGCACCAGAACCGCTTTAGAACGACTCCAACGAGCTGACTCTACCTCACAAATCTCTTTAGTACGCCCCATAGCAAAAAGCAACCCGGAAAAGTATAAAATGATTAATATTGAGGCTACTGCCAAACTGAATCCTTCCAAAGCATGATGCTGAGTTTCCCCTTGAAAAAATACCGCCGGGATAATAAGGGCAATAATGCCCAGGAACATCAGGTTAGCCTGGTTGCTGAAATGCACCCGGTCAAAGGTCTGCTCACCATTTTTTAAACCGCCGACCAGAATAGCCAAACCCAGAACCAATAATATATTGCCCAAGATACTGCCGGCGATTGAAGCTTTAACGACATCAAACAAACCCGCTCTCAATGCAAAAACGGTTATTAGCAATTCAGTAGCGTTGCCAAAAGTGGCGTTTAATAATCCCCCCACCCGTTCTCCTGCATGACAGGCCAGACTTTCGGTGGCCTCCCCCATGATCCCTGCTAAGGGAATAATCGCAATACATGCAGCAAAAAACATTGCCAGATCGCTGCCCGCAAGTCTGAAATATATACTGAAAGGAATGGCTAGCAACAGATAATATAAAAATTTCCCCATAATTCCAAGTCCCCCTAATAAATATCCATCAATGCTAATAAAACGTTTCTAAATATTATGCCATATTTTTGACCTTTGGTATTCAAAAACAAACCAGGGTGTTAAGTCCTGGTTTGTTTTGCCTTTATGCAGTGGTGAAACCGAAAACATAGGCCGTGGTCAAATGGTTTCCCGCTCCGTCCTTCACTGCCCGGGCGGGTACCGTAACTGTATATCTAGTCCGGGATGCCAGGGTGGTTCGGGGAACAATTGTCAAAATGGTCTCGTATATACTCAGGGTTACCGACACCGTTTTCCCACTGTTAGTTGTTAAAGTGATACTGTTATAAGCATCCCCAGAAAAGATTGTTTCATTAAAAATCAGGGTAATGGTTTTTCTCCGGTAAACCCTGATGGCCCCATTTTGGGGATTGGTGCTAACCACTTGAGGTGGATCGGTGTCTGGTTTCTTTTCCGTGATAAAGTTGAAGGCAAACTGGCTGTTCAGTATATTTCCGGCCAAATCCTGCACTGCTCCCGGAGGAACGGTTACTGTGTATTTGGTTAGATAAGCCAACCATATAGAAGGTTGAATAATGACCTTGTTTCTTTTTATACTGCAGGTAACACTGACACTTTTACCGCTGTTATCCTTTACAGCAATTTCTGAGAAAGTGACGCCCGGCTGAATATTTTCGTCAAAGGGGATTGATATTATAGTATTAGCAGGGACACTCACAGCATCCAAACCCGGATCGATCAGGCTGATGGTTGGGGGAATAGTATCCCACATGGTTTTGAAGACGGACTTAAAAGCTTCCGCCAGAGGAATTCCCTCCATATCCTGTACAGAATCTGCCGGGACGTTAATTTCATAGCTGGTACTATAATTCAGGTCAACCACCGGAGAAAGGGTGAGTATAGACCCCTCAACTGCCTTTTTCAAAGGGAAAGGATTAGCGCTGGCATCACAAATTTCAATGGACTCAAAGAAGCTGCCTGGCTGTACCGGCTTGTTAAAAACCACAGACGCTAACTTATCTGGAACTACCTGTTCTGCTCCATCCACTGGATCAACATCAACCACTCTTAAGGGAATAGTCTCAACTTCGGTGGTAAAGCTGAAGAAACAGCGCTCCTCCAGCATATTTCCTTGCAAGTCCTCCACGCTGCCTGCCGGAACAGTTATACTATATAACGTTTCATAATCCAGGTTTTGCATAGGTTGAATGGTTAATATAGTCCCACTGATATTTTTTATAATCGGGTGGAAGTAACCTATGCTGTCTACCAGGGAAATATCCCCGTATAAATCACCCGCCTGAATATCCTTGCTGAATATAACCGTGATAATTGAATCTACAGTCACTCCGGAAGCCCCGTCTATCGGATCAGTACCAGTCACCACAGGGGGCTCCTCATGCTCCGGCCTCCATTCATAAGCACTGATATCCCAGGCGCTGCCGTATGGTCTGGGCTGGTGCCAGAGGTCATCAGTCGGTGCACCTTCCGAAGTCCCTGCATCAATGGCCGGGCTGTCAGGCTGCAGCTTATAGCCACTGGAATAGAGAGACCCTACCTGCACAAACTTCGGGTCCCGGGCCAGGTTGCCCGGTCCCAGGGCACCTGCTTCAACTTCTTCAGCCGTATAAGAAATTCCGCCCACCTCAATTATAATATCACTTTCCTGACGGTAGAAAAGGTTATACTCACAAACAAAAGTAACATCTGACCCTATAAAAACCACCCCCGGGCCATAGGATACCGTGCTGTTTTTCATGGTTAATAGAATGGGCACCCCGCTACTATACTGTACGTACATGGGATATCCCCGTTCCCGGGGATCGTAAGCCAATGTCGTATTTATGATTTCAAAGCTGGACCCAGCTTTTTCAATATTGTCAATGACAATGCCGGCCCAGGGAGTGGGGGCAGTATCACTATCACCAATATTGAAAATCAGGCAGTTTTCAACTTTGCTGTTGTCTCCCCACAGCTTAATGCCATCGCAGGAGTTGCTGGCAACCACACAGTGATGAATGTAAGTGTTTTCTGTTTTGCTGTCTAAGCCATCGCCTCGGTTATGCTCCACCACCGTATCAGCAACCTCCAGCGGCCCTGCCGACGGCTCAATACCCAACCCGTCTGGACGTTCATAAGGTGAAGGCCCCGGCCCTCCCTGGTAGTAATGACCACCGTAGGAAAGACTACAGTTTTGAATCAATACATTGCGCCAGCCCCCTAATTCACCCCGGGGTCCGCCGATGCTGCCAAAACCACAGTATTCAATGATACAGTTAGTAATAGCTAATTGCTCTACATCTCGCAGATCTATACCCATTTCGTCCAGATGATGAATATAAAGATTATCCAGAATAATATGAGCAATCGGACCTCCGGCATTAATACCCTCCCGGAAAGGTTCCTGTCTATTGCTGGTTATTTCAAGGTTTTCAATGCGCAGATAACTGGTATCAGAAATTACAAAAGCTGCATAAAGGTTGTTTACCCCTACCAGTACAGGGCGGTTCCCGTCTTCACCTTTGATGGTAATCCAGGCATCTTCCTGGCCGGAGTTCGGTATGATCATGTCTTCTCCAAAGTCTGCCAGAATATACTGCCCCCCACAGATAATCATAGTATCCCCCGGCTGCAGCTGCCGGGCACCATAGGCGGGAGTTGCCCAGGGTAGTTCCCGCGTCCCCGGGTTTTGGTTGTTCCCAAGCGGGTCAACATAATAAGTAAAGCCACCCAATTCTATCTCCCCTTCCACACTTGTTTCATAGAGCAGCCTTTATTCGTTCTTACATAATATGCCAATGGGCCAGAACTTGTGAGAACCTGATTTTTTTTGGGTTTTTCCCAAGTAAATAATTTTCTCTATAGCCATTTACTGGTTACAATCATTACTCCAAATGAATATTATGTATCGTAACCACGTACCAAATTATAGAAAGGGAGATGATCAAATGCATTGCAAAAAAAAGAGACGGCGCATTGGTGCGGTTTATAGCATGACTAATGCCGCTGTTGATAACGAAGTTATTGCTTTTCGTCGGGGTCGTAATGGTAAATTAATCCGTATTAACGCCTACCAGACAGGTGGCAACGGCACAGGTGAGGCGATAATCGACCCACTTGCATCGCAAGGATCCATTATCTTGTCTAGCCACGGCCGCTTCCTCTTTGTCGTGAATGCCGGCAGTAACAGCATTAGCAGTTTCCGCGTTTCTCGCCATGGAGAGCTTACCCTGGTGGACGTTGAACCCTCGGGTGGTGTCCGGCCCAACAGTCTAGCTATTTTCGGCAGCCTTCTCTACGTCACCAATGTCGGCAATGCTGCCAACGCTTCCAATATTACCGGTTTCCGCGTGGAAATTAACGGCAGTCTTACTGTAATTGCCGGTTCCACCCACGCCCTGAGTACAATCACCGCCCAACCGGCTTGTGTTGTTTTTAGCCCCGATGGTAGTCAGGTCGTTGTTTCCGAACTCAATAACAACCTCCTCAGTGTGTTCCAGGTCAATGGCGATGGCACCCTTACAGGGCCAGTCATTAATAATTCTAATGGTGCAGGGCCGTTTGGGTCTGTTTTCCTCCGTAAGGGACCTTTGCTTAATACGGAGGCAGGTGCCAATGCGTTATCTTCCTATTCCCTCGCTGATAATGGAGTGCTTTCTGTTATTAGTGGTTCAGTCCAAAACTTCCAGGCTGCAACCTGTTGGGTTAGCAAATCCAAGTGGGAGCATTTTGCCTATACATCCAACACCGGCAGCCACACCATAACAATCTACCGCATCGGAGATTGTGGAACGCTTACCGCTGTAGATATCGTTTACAGCACCTTTAGAGCACAGGGTGCACCGATTGATAGTGGAGTGAGTTGGGATGGCCGTAACTTTTATGTTCTGAATGGTAATCAAGGGTCAATCTCGGTGTTTCGTATCGGTAAACATGGCAGGCTGATCAGAATACAAGTAATTAAGGACACAGGCTTGCCGGAAGTAGGCGCCCAGGGTTTGGCCGTTCGCTGATCTCAATTTGAAAGTTTTAAACGCAGCACCTATTTACAATAGTAATTCACCATATTGAATAACTAATGGTTCACCCTTAATGGTGAACCATTAGTTTATGCATAGCTAACAGTTGTCACGGACCTTTAGGGCTAAACAGCCTAAAACTAACCATACCATTTTCCTCACTATTGTCTGGGCCATACCTGAATTTCCATTCCTCCCCAAAACCCAAACAACTATATTACCTCAACTATATCACTTCATTTTATAATAGATGAGAACCGCTAGAACGCCACAGAGCAGTCCCGTAGGGTTGATATAATATGATGCTATACTTCCTATAAACGCAGTTGCTGCAAAAACAAGCAAGTATTTTAAAGATTGCGGCAACAGATCTCCTATGGAAATAATTCTGTTCATCCATTTATCTTTGTCTCCGTTATTAATTTGATCAATGTCATCCATGTTAACCCTCCTTTTCATCGAGGTTTATTAATACGATTTTAATATCTTATTGTTACTGAGTATTAGTTGTGATCATAATAATCCGCTTCCTGCGAATCAATATCCTTTATACCCACCCATGCAATTAACCATTCTCTAATTCATTGATTTTCAAACCACAGAAAAAGTAAAATACCGAAAGTCTGAAACCTTCGGTATATTCCGGCTTGATATTGGTGCCCCACCATAATAGCCCCTATAAATTGGCAATAAAGCAGGACAGAAAATTCATATGATCTCCCAGATTAAAGTAACAGAGTCGCTAACATCAATGTCTTCGGGCTCGATGTCTATTGATGGTGCATCTTCACTTACCATCATCATATCAGGAGCATTATATCGTGTATGCGAATAAAGCTGGAGTTCCCCCCAATTGTAATCTATTCTGATAATCTGCCCGAGCTTAACCCCGGATGCTTTGGCGAGAATTGCTGCCTTGGCTTTAGCATTCTCAGTAGCATTAATCAGCAGTGACTCTCTAACCATAGACTTATTTTTCACGGAGAAAGCTATGGTAAACTCCGGATTTGCTCCGCAATTTGCAAGCGCGGTCAGTACCTCGGACATCCTTTTCATATCAAGATCAAACTCTAGTTTTAGATTGTGGATAACCACATAACCGTCGAAGACCAGCTTATAACTATTTATCTTATCACGTACATTCTCAAACTGAGGGCTGACTTCAAATTTGGTGGTCTTTAAGTCTGTTTTTTGGAATCCCACGCTGGTGATGGAGTCTTGTAGGTTGTTGATTTTCTTAGCCGCCGAAACAATTGCCGCTTCATATTCCATTTCCTTCGCTTCGAGGTTCACAGTCAGTATGGCAAGGTCTGGCTTGGCATTGATCTTTCCCATGCCTTTTACAGTGATCGTTCGATTCATATATAATCCTCCTCAATTGATGTGTCTATAAGCATTTTCCGGGTTAGCCAATAGTCTTTTAGTTAAATAATTTGATAAAACTTGTTTAGCCAGTTCCATTTAATAAGCCTACCGCAAGATTATTATTGACTTGACCTCTCATCGGTATCCTCTCCTTCAGATTAACGTCCTCGGAATTGCTACGATCTTATGTTTTCAAATAATAGTAAAGGCAATTGTTTTTTAAAATAACTACCACCTCCCCCATTCTCTTCCTAAATTATCCAATATTTTAACAGGAATGTCTAAGACTATATTAAAGTCATTCCCAAACCGTCCTTGTGCGTGAACGTAAGCGGTGAATCACAGACGGGTATGAGGGATAGAGTATGACTAGACCATATCTCGCAAAAAGTATAAGCTGTTATCATTATGATCAGTTATTCACGAAACACGAGTAATAGACTGACTTACCCACATTCATTCATAGGAGGTAACCATGAGTAATTATTTAATCGCAGTGGTCTTAGGAATTGTCGAAGGAATAACCGAGTTTTTACCGATTTCTTCAACTGGCCACCTGATTCTCGTAAACCGATTAGTCGGATTTACCGGTAATTTTGCCAATATGTTCGATGTGATTATTCAACTTGGCGCTATTCTATCGGTAGTCGTATACTTTTGGTGGCGAATAAATCCTTTTAGCAGCAAAAAGACAAATGAAGAAAAAAGTGAGACCTGGGATCTGTGGAAAAAGACGGTGGTTGGAGTTATCCCGGCTTTACTAATCGGTGGTACCATCGGCAAGCTGGTGGAGGTTGCTCTTTTTAATCCGCTGACAGTAGCCATAGCACTGGTTATCGGTGGAATTATAATAATTATCATAGAGAATCGTTCTCAATCAAATACCATCAATTCAATTTCCGTGCTTAACTATAAAACTGCCTTTTTTGTTGGTTTGATTCAGTGTCTGGCGATGATTCCTGGAACTTCACGATCGGCAGCAACTATTATTGGAGCGATGCTTCTGGGTGCTTCCCGGAGCGTAGCCGCAGAATTCTCCTTCTTTTTGGCAATTCCCACCATGATGGCTGCATCGGCCTATTCTTTTCTCAAAGCTGATGTAAATTTGAGTGCTATCGAATGGCAGATCCTAAGTATTGGTTTTGTGGTTTCATTCCTGGTAGCCTTGGTCGTAATCGCAGCATTTATGAACTACATCAGGAAGAGGGATTTCAAACCCTTCGGGTATTACCGGATCATTTTCGGCCTGGCAGTACTTTACCTAACGTTTATGAAATAGTGACAATCGGAATCAAGTACCATCGGCCTTCGCTTATTTTTCTTCGATATAAGTCTCTTTGAATTGGCGAAGCTGTTCTAGTATTTCTGGTGAAGCAGCCAAGAAATCATTCAGTATTTTGATGTTCTGGAGTGTATCTATGCTTAGACAATGCTCAATAAGTTCCGTTTCGAGTAATACAGTATCTTGAACACCGATATACGTCAAAAATATTTCCACGCTTTTATGCCGATCCAGGAGAAAAGCTCTTTTTCCCCTTGTTTACCCTCTTAGAAGATTTAGGGTACCTTCCTCGCATTGCCTTCAACCTGGATAACTATTTCAAGAAGGCTTGCGCCCATGGCAAGCAGGCTCTAACCATGTGTATGGGTTTCGGATACAATGCGGCAGGTGTGATTGCCTGCCGCATCATCGATTCACCCCGGGAACGACTTATTGCTATTATTACTAATAACTTTGTGCCCTGCAATGGGCGTTTCCCTACTTTAATTGCCCTAGCTACCGTATCTATCGCCGGGGGGATGGGAAGCGGCCAATCTGTCGTTGCTGCCTTGACCATCTTAGCCGTGATTGTTTTGGGAGTAATGATCACCCTAATCGTATCCAGATTATTATCAAAGACGATTTTACAAGGGCTCCCCTCATCTTTTGCCTTGGAATTACCCCCTTACAGCAAACCTCAGCTAGGGAGAATTATTATTCGATCTCTATATGACCGAACCTTGTTTGTTCTTGCCAGAGCGATAATCGTTGCAGCACCGGCAGGCATGATAACCTGGATGTTTGCCAATCTTTATATAAGCGATCTTAATATTCTTCAGCACGGGGCAAATTTACTGGCTCCTTTTGTAAATTTATTGGGTTTGGATGGGTTCATATTGATGGCATTTATACTCGGTTTACCGTCCAATGAGATCGTCATACCTATTCTGGTGATGAGCTATATGTCTTCTGGGCAGATGGTTGAATTAGAGAGCCTGCAAGCCCTGCGACAGCTCTTTCTTTACATTACCACCTGGTTTACCGATACACTTTTTGATTTTATGTAATCAGTATCCCACCAATCCCAATCGTCCCCTGTCGGAGGCGTTTCCAACACTGTATAATTAAACCTATCATAAAATCCCTCCACCTGCTCGGTATTAGCTGTATACAGGCTGGTAGCTTCGACTATATACCCATCCACCAGCACCCAGGCATGACCGCCAATACCGTCTTGGAAATTATACCCACGCACTACATGGCTATCGAACCCTTGGCAGAGGAAAAATTGATTGACTAAGGCACTCATCTCAGAGCAGTCAAATACATTAGCCTGATAGTTCTTCTGCCAATCAGGGAAGTCCTGTCTTAGAATAGTCAACCCCTGCTCGACTGTTTGTATAGGTTGTATAGGTTGATAGTAGTTCTGGTTGGGGTACAATAGGGACGATTTAAGTAACATCAACAGTAACACAGTATTCACTTAATCACCTCATTCTTTCTTCAATATTCATTTCTCAAACTACAAAAAACCACTCGCACAATTGACGAGTGGTTTTCACAGGACGACAAAACGCCTATAATAACCCAAAAAGATTTTTATATCCCCTCCACGGCAACTGGCTGGCCTAGCGAAAATTTATCCACCTTAGCCCCTACAGCTTTGCGTCACCATCTTTCGATGGTTTTGCCTTTATTCAGTTGGTTTTTTGATGTGACGGTCCGGTTATTAAATAACGGTCAACCGATCCGGCAACTGGCTGGCCTAGCAGAATAATCTGCCTTAGCCCCTGTAGCTTTGCGTCACCTTCTTTCGATGGTTTTGCCTGTATTTTCTTAAAATTCTATAAATATATTGCGTAATAAATTATTAATAGCACCTAATAACTTACCAGCCCATATCCAGGATCAAGCTTGATTACCGTCCCCTAGAAGGGTACAACCCCAATCCCTTTAATTTTTTTGAGATACTTGGGTTGAGCTTTTACTACCACCTGTTGTTCCCCTTGCAATTCATCAGCAAAAAGGGAGACATAGCAGTTATCCGTTTCGGCAATCATAATGATGCCATCATGGATTTCATGCACTGCGTTTTGGATTTTGTACAGTTCATGCAAACGAAGGATGGGTAAACATTCTCCACCTGACCAATTGCACGCTGATTATATTTTGCTTCTTGGACGTATTAGTACTGCCATCTCCATTCTTTTCATCGGTCCGTACAGAGCATTTTTCTCTCATTGCAGCTGCTTCACGGAGTACTTTCCCCACCTCTCCTTTTATCTCTGCAATTTCTATACTTTCCACAAAAGCCGTCTTGAGTAAGAAGCTTTCCATTTCATCTCTGTTGTAATGGGTAGCAAACTCAACTACGAAGCCTGTCTCGCGGATTATCGAAATACAATCGTTATTTTCAATAATGGGGGGTAACATGTCGTTGCACAGAAAGCGCCAGCCGCAGTTATAGACCCTTTAGGTTCCTAAAAATATCAACTGGTAAATATGTCGATAAATATGGCCAATATTGGGTCATAACTATATATCGGAACTTTGGCTGAGAATTATATTATTAATTTAATATTTCTGCAAAAAGTGGCAGAGATGGGAATATTAATGTGGAAAAAGAGGGGATCAGGGAATAGTTGACATCTAATATGCTGCCAGGTCAGATTTTTAAAGTATACTAAATCAACAAATTTTCTCTGTTCTTCATCAAGCAGGTTCCGCCATATTTCCGCGCGGTCTCTCTAAGACCCATATGATTTATTAGAACTTCTTCAACTGCACTATACTAAAGTCGCCCGATAAGCTTAATACGTTAACGTTGAAAACTACCATGGTCCCAAAAACCATATGCATACGTCTGTGTGAAGCCCATTAAGAATCCCTCCCAAGAATTAAGTTAAAACTCTATGTTTCTTCTGCATTTATGATACGTATTAAGTGTGGGGATTTCATGCAGATTTAGAGGCTAAATTAAATGTGTGGAACTTATTCTAAACAAAAAAGGCGAGCTATCATAAGCTTGCCTTTTTTGTTTCCGGGTAGTCCATATCCATAATTAATTACTGGCTTTGACCTTGCTGCATTTGCTGAATTTCCTGTTGCAGTTGGGTTACATTCTGCATCTTGGCCTCACGCATCTGAAAAAAAAGCTGCCTTACATCCGGCGGTGTAGAAATATTGATCGCGTGCTGATTATACATCATTTGCATCATCATTTCTCCGGAAAGAGCATCTTGCAGCATGTCCAAAGTATTCATAAATACCCGCCTCCTTATACTATTCCCAGGCTTCCCATTTTCTGCGAGAGCGTGCCGTGGTGATTACGAGTCGCCTGTTCCATACCCTGCAGCATTTGCTGGACTTTGGGATCCGTGATTTGTTGGACCATACTGGCGTATTTTTTGGCCATCTGATCCTCCTGGAAGAGCATTTCCTTAAAAGCATTGTTCATACGTTCCTGGTCGGTCAACATATTCATCACCTCTAACTTTGATTTTTAGCCGAACAGTAGAATGTTCCCGCGGGGTCAATCTGGGCCACATACACATCCTCAGCCCGGCTTATGCCATTCTTCCCTAGCTCCTGTGTCAGCCATAATTTATCATGTCCAATTTCACGTAGGTTTTCTCCAATAACAACACCGTCGTTGATCAGTAGAATTGGCAGCCCGCCCGGGGGAGTGGGTAAATTAAGCTCCGTTGGTGTAGCAGGCTGAGCATCTGTCTTCTTTAAGACACTTATATGGCCGCTGGTTTCCATTACTGCTACCTCTACCTCATTCAGGTTGGGAGCGTCCGATACCCGTAATTCCGACAATAGAAGTTCAAGCGGCAGGAGAGCCCGTGCCATGTTTTGACGCATAACCTTCCCTCCCGACATGACTACTATTGATTGACCGATAAGTACCTTGGCAAAAATACGGTTTCTAACGGCCAGATAGGAGAGTAGGTAGTGCATAAGGAAGATGATGACTACAATGGTTATAGTATTTATAAAATTAAGCTTGGAATCAAAAAGGGGCGAAGCCGTAACACCACCCATCATCCAGAAGAAGGTGAAGTCATAGCCTGCAAACTGGCCTCCGGATCTGTGCGGCAAAGCCTTGCCCTCGGCCCATAGCATAATGCCCACTAGAATTGTGCGTACGGCAAATCCGAAAGGACTAAGCTCATTCGTGGTACCCAATATACTACTGACAAATTCCATAAGTCTACTCCTTATGCACTAATAAACAGGTTTCCGCTCGGTTCTAGCAGGGCGAAAAAAACCTGAGACGGATCGGCAAAACCTTCCTGCTGCAGCTTATCATTGAGCCACTTCAAGTCAAGTCCCAACCGGTTTATGTTGTCCTTTTGAACCTCGCTATCATAAACCAAAACAGTGGGTAACCCCGAAAACTTGGGAGGCAGGTTCACTTGCTGGCGGTTTACTGGCAGGAAGGGGGGCTTTTTAATAACCGAGATTTTGCCGGTAGGCTCCAGGACCAGCGAATCGATCTCCGACATGTTATGGGCACCTTTAAGCCTAATTTGCCCCATTAAATTATCCAGGGTTACATGCGCGTCCAGCAGATTCTTCTTGTTAATTCTGCCGCCTTCCATTAGAATGACCGGTTTGCGGTCTATGAGCTTGGGGAACTTGATATCGAGGTAAGATAGGAGCACATTAACTCCCGCATAAGCAAAAACAATTACCAGGCCGGAGGTTAGTGATGACTCCGGATTAACCATGCGGATGGCCGCTAAACTGACGATCCCCGCAGCTACCAGGTAATTGTGGCCGGACAGAATACCCACCTGACGATGCTGCATCAAGCGGGTGGCTATAATCAATGAAATGTACAGGATGACAGCTCTGATTGCCAGCACCCAGAATGGCAAGTCTTTGCTGCCGTTTAAGAATCCGTCTAATAAGGTCATGTTTGCTTAGTCCTCTCATTTTAATACCTGCAGAACTACAAGCTTCTCGCTTATTATTAAATATTAGAATTACCTCGTTTAATGTTTTTATTCAGAAACCATCTAGAGTTTTCCCTTAATGGAACCGGAAAGGTAAGTAATTAAAAGTTCGAGCTTCACGATTTATATCTGATACAAGAAACCCGCTTCGCATTATCTCAGTTTAACAACAGGAAGCGGGCTTCAATATAGAAAGGAAACATTTTTTAAGCCATATAGAACACTTGGGCTTAATTAATAAGCTACGGCATCATCAGAGCTTCATCACAAGTATGGATACACATTTCAAGGTGTGAAGCTCCTAGAGTCAGCATTTCCCGGGAACGTTGGTCGGATGTACTATTAGCCATAGTACGGATCTGGTTAGCAAGCTGTTCGCAGTGATCCCGACACTGTTTAACACTATTATTCATCGGCATTATAAGTCACCTCCTCTGGTTGATTAAGCTATAATCTTGGGTTGGTTACTTTAGCGTAACAAAACTGCATTCAGTCACGCACAGGTCGATATGGTGGGCGGCCTCATAGATCATATCCTTCATTTTAGGATTTGTTTCGGACTTGCTCAGCGAACGAAGCTGTTGGGCTTGCTGGTTGCATTGGTCAATGCACTTTTGAACTTCCTGCTTAGTTGACATCTTTTTATTCCTCCCTTCATTTTTTATCTCTGGACGCTTATCCATTTTTAAAAACCAGTTATAGAATCCCCATGAGAAAAGCCAATTATTCACCCTGTAAAGATAAGCTAATTTTGCAATCCTGTGCGGCGTCATTCAGGAACAGCGGTTTTTCTATCCACCAGATACTGTTCTCCAAAGATCTGGATAATGATCTGCAACTGACATGGGATTTTGCCCCAATTTAAAATCCCCGACCTTTAGTCTAGTAAAATCCTTCTTATTAACCTATTACAATAGTGGTTGCTTACTTCCTGGAGTTTGAAGTTATTACATCCGAAACACATTATTAATAAAATAGGAATAGAGCCTCACTTATAAAGTAAGGCTCTATTCTTGTTTATTTTCTAATTTTACATCTGGCTCATACTAGCACATGTATTAGCACACCCATGGCAAACGTCGGTGCACTGCTGGCAATGTTTATCTTTAAACATAGAGCATTCCGTGGCACAAGCATCACAAATAGTCCTACATACATTGCAGATATAATTAGCTTCGATATGATCCACACTCATGGTCTGAACTGCTAGGTTGCATACATCCGCACACAGTTTTAGCATTTTTATATCGGGAATGACTAAATCAATCCCAATATAGGTCATTTTCTCCCCTCTTTAAGAAAAAAATAACTGGTGAATTAATGCGACTATAACCAAAAATGTAAATGAGCCGATTAATCCATACACAATTAATCTATCCAGCTTTTACACCTCACTCATATTAGGTTTAAAGTAGTCATCGAATGGTGCTGTTCCTGGGCCTGTATCCCTGCGTAAACATATTGCCCGATATTAATATAGCTTTTAATGCTGGCTGGTGTCAATTTGTCAGCAATGTGACTAAGCTGTAAATAAGGAAAAAAATGATGGTGTTTTACCTATGTTATGTTTACATAGGTAAATTATAGTCAATCTACGTAATAAAAGTATAGGCTGGGGTCATTTAGTCGTATTTTCCATTGATATTGCCTGACATTAATGGTTCCCATATACTGAAATATCTGCCAGACCCTGTAGCGCTCAAATGACTAAAACAGGGTCAAACGCAGAAAAATACCGAAGGCCTTAAACCTTCGGTATTTTCCCAGTTGACGAAGATTTTATCCCTTTTCCTTTCAGTCACGTCTGTTTTCCGCACCAATCGATAAAGTGAAGTGGGGAGTAGTCCGGAGCACTTATCTGGTAAATCGGCTCCATCGCTTTTAACCATCCGCAGCAGGATATCTCCAGGCTATTTTCCCTTTGACCAAAGGACAGTACCTTCGCGTAGTTGGCAGGGGCTTCCTGATGACCGGGGGCGAAGATCTTCGTCTTTTATAGCACCTATATCCAGCTTGTTTCCACTGACTTCTACCTGGTTGACACCGGGAATGCTTCGCACAGCGTGCACTCTGGCAAATTTGACCGGGCCGCCAGCGGTAAATGTCCTGATCTGGCCGAGTCCGATCCCTGCTACTACGGAATAGGATGTGCGGTCTACCTGGGACCGGTTGCTTATATTATCATCGCGGATCAGCACATTTTTTAAGAATATTTTTTTACTTGACTAAGTATACTTATTATCGTTAAACTTATATTAGACCGGATGGTCGGTTTTAATAACTGCTTTGAGGAGATATTTATGAATAAACGCAGGTACGAAGGTGAGCAAACAAAGATAAACATAACTAACCATGCTAAAACTCTATTTTCCAAAAAGGGCTATAGCGAAACTTCCATTCAAGATATCTGCTCCGCTGCAGGATGCAGCAAAGGTAATCTATATTACCATTTTAGAAGCAAAGAGGAATTGTTTCTTTACCTGGAAGAACAGGTTTTTGGCGAATGGTGGGAGCGAATGGAAGAAATTTTATCCCGCTATCAAACCGTTACTGAAAAGCTTTACGCTTATAGTGATTTTGCTTCCAGTATTGAGCGGCCTTTGTACTCAGCCGAGAGGGAGTTTATTAACAGTGCGGGCTTGGATTCGGAGGCCGGTAAAAAGTTCATCAATATTCTGCTTGAAAACCGCGATAGGTTCCAGCGGTTTATTTTAGAGGGAATTACCAGTGGGGAGTTCAAAAATGAAGGCCTTTTTGATTTAAGCTTTATTGTAAGCAGTTATTTTGCCGCCCTAAACCATTATTCACATTTCTATGATATGGATAACGATACCTGTAAAGCTCTGTTTAACAAAGCCACCAGATTATTGTTACATGGTATTAGTACCACTAAAGAAGAATAATATTTTTGGCATTAATTAGACCGACTGTTCAGTATAATAAGAGGAGGATTTATATGGAAAAGAGGGATAAAGTATTCTTTTTCAACTGGTCTGAAGCTTTTCAAGCCGGGGCGGAAGCTGCTGGGGGAAAGGGCTGGAATCTGGGTCGGCTTCAACGATACGGTTTTAGGGTTCCCTCCGGTGGCGTCTTGGCGGCAGAGGCTTACAAGCTTTTTATGGCAGAGAATAACCTGCTTGAAGATACTATGGAAATAGCCCGGATCATAAATATTGACAATATTGAAAACCGAGAGATTGAGGAAAAGCTCAATCTAATAAGAAGAAATATCAAAACCGGGTATATACCCAAACATATTAAGAAAGAATTGGTATCGAAGCTCACTGACAGTGGCCTGATTGAAAAACCTTTGGCAATTAGATCTTCGGCTACAGCTGAGGATTCGGACAAAGCATCGTTTGCGGGCATCCACGAATCTTACTTAAACATCAAGGGCCTGGAAAACATTCTGTCCGCCATCAATAGCTGTTATGCATCCTTATGGACACCCCGGGCAGTTGCTTACCGACGCAAAATGAACATTAAGGATGATATAGTATGGCAGGGTGTGGTGGTCATGGAAATGGTTGATGCCGAGGCCGCAGGAGTAGGTTTCACCTGCGACCCTCGCACCGGCAGGAATGACATAGTATTGATAAGCGCCAACTTCGGCCTGGGCGAGAGTTTGGTCAGCGGGGCGGTTGAACCAGATGAATACTGTCTCGACTATTGGTTTGCCATAATAGAAAAAAGGATAGGACGCAAAGAAGGAAAAACTATAGCTAGGGAAGATGGAAGCACGGATTATATCCGCACTCCCGGATCAGCATCAAGACAGGTTTTAAGCGACGAACACATCCGGAAGCTGGGTTTAATTATAAAGCGGGTATTGGATGCCCTGGGTTGTGGAGACCAGCCCCAGGATATTGAATGGGTTTTTGACGGCAGGGATTTTATCCTGGTTCAAGCCCGACCAGTTACTGCTATGCCGCGTTATACCTTTGCTGCAATTAGAAACCAGCCCGATATTTGGTCCAACGGCAATTTTAAGGATGCCATGCCTATGGTTCAATCCACCCTTAATTGGAGTCTGCTAATACAAATACCTCAGGTGGGCTTGGAGTTATGTGGTTATAAATATCCTTCGGGTTTGCAGGGTGTTAAACGTTTTGGGGGGCGGCTCTATTGGAACCTTGCTCAGCAGCAATGGCTCTTTTTTGATGCCTTGGGGTTGATGCCCTCGCAGACGAATGAAGCTTTGGGAGGTTATCAACCAGAAATAAAGATTAATGAAAAAAATCCTTATCACGGTGTTAAAGGGCTTAAAAGAATTTGGAGGGGTCTGAAATATGTTAGCCTTAATCGTAAAATCAGCCAGAACGCCAAAATGCATTTTGATAAGGTAGATAAATTTATAGATACTATTGCCAATAAGGATTTTACTGAACTTTCAGACAACGATTTAGTCAATTATGTGAAGGCTGTACAAAATATGTTGTACGAATTTAGCCCGGTATTTTTTGCTTGCGCCATGTCTGCCGACATGAATCAGCTGATAAAAACCCTGTCAAAATATTTTCCAGATCGTGCAAAAGTTCTTGCCAATGGTCTAATGATTGGGCGGGGTGATATAACTAGCGCCGAGCATGGCTATCGTCTGGTTGAAATGGCTGAAACAGCCAGAGAAGACGAAGCTGCTCGTGAATTTTTTGGAGGGAGCGGTTTTGATCCTTATACCTGGGAAACGAATCTACCTGATGAATCACCATTTAAGAAATTATTTCGAGATTTCCTTACCGAATACGGGCACCGCGGAATCTATGAAATGGATATATTCAACCCCCGCTGGCGGGAAGATCCTTCTTATCTTCTCTATATTATCAAAAGTACCACCTATACCGCTAATTCTGGGGAATTTAAGGAGCGGCAAAAAGCAAAGGCTAATGAAGTCTGGAAGGAGGTTGAGCAAATCGTCCCTTCATCTAGGTACGGAACAATTAAACGCCAATTGGACCAGGCCGTAAAGGGTATGGAATTAAGGGAAATGGCCAAGTCTGAATTAGTTAAACTTTATGGAGCTATGAGGATAGTATCCCTGGAAATAGCACATCGCCTGCATGAAAGGGGAATTCTTGCAGCAAAGGCTGATGTATTCCACTGCAGTTGGCCCGAGTTATGGTCAATTCTAAAGGGAGATTGGAACGGTCGGGGGTTGAAGGTTCTAATAAAGGAACGAATCCAGTGGAGACAAAAAATGGAGGAACTTTCTCCCCCGGATTATTTTATTGATGATAGCCCACAGTACGTAGAACCCGTTTCCCATGCTTCAGGCCAGGCATTAAAGGGACTGGCAGGTTCGGCAGGAAGAGCTTCTGGTCCGGCCCGCTTGATATGTCATCCCCGTGATGGGGAAAAGTTAAAAGCCGGAGATGTTCTGGTAGCGCCGACCACCGATCCGGGTTGGACGCCCCTTTTTTTAAGGGCTTCAGCTATAGTGGTTGAGGCGGGAGGGGCTGGATCCCACGGAGCCATTGTTGCCAGAGAGTACGGAATACCCGCCGTTTTAAATATACCCGGTGTTATGCACCTTATTAAAGACGGGCAGAACGTAGTTGTAGACGGAAACGAAGGCAGGGTTTTTCTCAATAACTAGGTTTGCGAGTACAACCCGCTCTAGGCCATGTTTATTAGGGGGTATGATCTTGTACACTACGACATGCTTAATATGTAAAAAGGAATTTGCCATTCCGTTTTCCGATTACCGTTATAAGGATATCAAATATAATCGTGGCAAACATCATATTTGCAACAAATGCGGCAAAATGGTCCAGGATGAATGCCAGAAAATAACAGGGCTTAACCCGGATATGATTGACGTTTGGGATAAGGTATTACGCTCCCGGAGCATTTTATAGGAGGGTTTGAGTTCGTATATTGTCACCCCACGTACTATGCTCCCCGTTTCATGCTGGGCGTAGGTACTTACAATAGAACCTTAGGGCTTAAAACATTAAATTGGATAAAGTGTTTATCTAGCTTGAATTGCGTTGTTTAAATTAAGAGGTCGAGTTTATGTGAAATACTACTTTCAGCATATTCTTTTTAGTCTCCCGACCATCATTCGGGCCGAAGGCAATCCTCGTATAGCCATGAATATCTTATTAATTAATGTGGGTGCAAACATTGTTTTGGACTTTGTTTTCATCTACGGTTTGGGTTTGGCTATCAGAGGCGCGGCTGTAGCAACCGTTATATCACAAATGATTTCCTCCTGCTTGGTTTTCAGGCATTTTTGCAGGTCAGATAGCTTGCTGCGCCTGCGATTAAAGAATATGCGGATTAGGCTGAAGATTATCAAAGGAATAGTCGCTGTCGGAATGGCTCCATTTGCCATGCAACTGGCGGCCAGCGTAGTCAATTCTTTATACAATCAAGAGCTGGCTCGATATGGAGGTGATGCCGGTATCGGGGCCTACGGGATTATCTATTCTATCGTAGTATTTCTAGTTCTGCCCGTATCGGGCATAAATATGGGGGCGCAGCCCATTATAGGCTTCAACTTCGGAGCTAGGAATTATGACAGGGTGATCGAAACTCTCAAGCAAGCTATTGTGGCAGCAATAATGATAACCAGTGTTGGGTTTATTCTTGTGCAACTCTTTACAGGTCAGTTACTAAGCTTTTTTACCGATAATACCGATCTCATAGCAGCTGGTTCTCATGGAATGCGCCTTATTACAATAACGCTGCCTTTTGTAGGGTTCCAGATGGTGGGTAGTAACTTCTTCCAGGCGATTGGTAAGGCTCGAACTGCTTTGATTTTAACTTTGCTCAGGCAGGTAATTATACTAATTCCGGCCTTAATTATTCTTCCTGGTTTATTTCACCTAAACGGTGTGGATTGCGGGTCCTATCGCTGATGGCTTGGCAGTTTTGATTACGGTGGTGGTGTGTTACGTCGGGAATCCGAACTCTTAAAAATGAATTCAACAGGGCAATAAATGCGAGTAAAAAAATGGGTCAAATTGTTGGATTTATATCTTAAGAACATATTAAAATAGCAGGAACTACATGCTGTTATGTGCAGAAAACCGGGATAACAAAGATGATCGCTCAGCTCGTGGACATTTTCTATGATCTTTGTGCCGAGATTGAAAATATTAATTTCGCACAGTCACTATCACTCTTGCTGAACATATTAGCCCAATCTCTGCGGGATAAGCTATTTTTACCCAGCGATGCAAATGACGGGGTCCTTGAATATTTCATGAGCCCAATTCCGTCGCACCTCAAGAGAAAGTTAGCCCTTAACACGGCAGCTTAGATTTGAGGTTTTGTCAACTGCGAAAGATAAATATGCAATAAATAAACTGGGGGTCAGCCTGAACATGGACGTAGCAGCAAGTTTTCATTTAATCCCGTTTTACCATCCGGTCCCGGGCTCTGACCTGATGCAGTACTCAACAACTTAATTACCAAGAATCCTTGCAAGTTGGTGGATTCCCCCAGCCCACCTGAGCACCCTATTTCAGTACCTTCTATGGAATTATTTCTGGGACATGGTAATAGCAGCTGAGAATACCGAGCATCTAATCCCTATCCTGCTGGCCGGTCTGTGCGGGTTACGGCGCGAGGAGATATTTGGCCTGACCTGGAATGATATTGATTTTGATAATGCTACCCTGACCGTCCGCCAGGTAGTAACTACCTCCCGGGAGGGTCTGGATATTAAAATACCCAAAACGAAATTATCCGCGCGTACGATTTCCATCCCCGATCCGGTCCTGGAGGTTTTGAACCAGAGTAAGTCGGTTAGCTACGTGATGAGCAAGAACGGCGAAGTAACTCATCCCGGTAATTATTCGCATCGTTTCAAAAAGTTTATTGATAAAAACAACTTCCCGCCAGCCACCGGGCTCCACAAATTACGTCATTTCCATGCCACTCTGCTGCTCGATGCTGGCGTCCCACTAAAATATGCCCAAAGCCGTCTGGGTCACTCCAACATTAATATGACTGCTCACTAATCAACATCTCACCAAAAAAGCTGATGTAATTGTTACTGAAAAAATTCACGCCCATATTAACCGGAAAAATATTTCCAGAGATCAATCCGGGGGTCAAACCTAAAATCGTTGATAGATAAAGCCCAGAAACAAAAACACCGAATGAAGTGTACCCCATGTCAAGGACATTTTAAAATGTACAATTGTTTATGACTTACTCCAGGTATGGTATTTGCAACACACCCATTCATTACAGTCCATAAGTGTTGGATGGACAAAGGATGAAATCTCCCAATTCACCCCGACTCACCCTTGAGGTTGATTATCCTGGTATTGAATGACAAGAGAACCGTCCCCTTGTCATTCACACAGTCTGCCGTCCCCATGACACGTGTTGCGGCATCAGCCTTTGGCCGCCACTTTGCGCAATTCCGCCAGAAGGTTGTCTTCCACCTCGATGACGCCCGAGGCCAGGCGCTCCCTAGTGAGGCGGTTTTCGCGCTCGCCGGGCATGAAGATTTCTTCCACGCCGGGCAGCTTCTTGGTGGACTTCACCTTGGCGATAATTTCACCCACATGATTTTTGAGCTGTTCGCGGCCGGCCAAAAGGTCGGGGTCGATGGCGAAGATTAGATGCCCCCAGTTGCCGCGGCTGTCGCCCAGGCCGCAGAAGGCTGCACCTGCCAGCGGGCCGGCCAGGATTTCCGCCACCAGCGCCAGGCCGGAACCCTTGTAGCTGCGGTCAAAGGAGCGGATCGCCCCGGCGATGGCCTTCTGCGGGTCCGTGGTGGGTTTGCCCTCGGCGTTATAGGCCATGTCGTCCGGTATGGACCGGCCGGCGGTCACGGCCTCCACCAGCCCGAAATAGGATGTCGCGGCGGTGGACATATCGAGGATGATCGGGTCCGGGTCGGCCGGAATGGCCACGGCAAGCGGGTTGGTGCCGAAAACCGGCTCGTAGGAGCCGTACACGGCCACGCGCTGCGGCGAGCGCCCGAAGGCAAAGCCGATCATGCCCGCCTGCGCCAGGCGCGAGGCATAATAGCCGATGGCACCCGAAGAGGTGTTGGTGTTGAACGTTCCGGCCAAGGCAAACCCGGTTTTGGCGGCCTTTTCCTTCACGATCGCCACGGCCTTGCCCACCACCAGCATGGCGTGGTTCTTGTTGCCGTTGATCTGCACGGAGATGGGGGTTTCCTTCACGATCTCGATCTGGCCCGCATTCGGGTCCTTGGGGATACCCTTGTCGATCAGCTTGACCACGCCCTGGTTGTTGTCCCTGAGCTGTGCAAACAGCATGCAATCGCTGATGATCTCTATTTCCTCATCCCGGTAATCGTAGCTGGCCACCGCTTTCCTGGTAAGTTCCTCGAGTTCCCGAATCGATATCTGCATAGTTCCGTCTCCCCTCACGTAAAAGTTATATGCTCCCTTAGATCGTGATTGCGCCCTTTTTCCAAGGTCGCGTGTCAATATTTATAACTATACCATTAGTTAACGCATAAATAGACTGTCCTTCGCTATAGGAGAAATCAATTCCCTCATGGCGACCCGGAGTAGTAACGTAACCATCAAAACCGCATGTGATTTTACTTGTAATATTTGGTTAATTATATAAAGCACTACTCATTGTCACAGAAGTACTCCCAGAAGAACTTCCACTCCCCTTGGATCCACTCCCAGTTAACCCATACATTGCGGTAAATGTATTCGAATCCATCGAGAATCTTCCGTTTCTATAACTGTAACGGTAACTTCTTGCCCATTAATAAAGGAATTACTTTGCATCGTCCCATCTGCATGAGCCCAAGAAACCATATCTCCTTCGCAAAGACCTTGAGAGTATATTCGTTAAATGGTATTGTATTCCTTTAATATTTTGTCAAGTTATTATTGGTTCTGAGCTTATTGTTCATCTTGCTTCCGGGTTTCCTGGGGGGATTTTTGCTATATCTCTAATAATGTAATATGATTAAATAGTTATATTGTTATTTTGGGCTTATAGAGCGGAAACTCAATTAATTACGAGTTGCACGCTCTTTTTATATTTATATGCGGGAAAAAATACAATGAAAAACATTAATTTACAGCATTAGGGGAGAAAAAAGATTGAATTTAGAAAAACTGAACATCATCACACCTATCCTGAAGGCTTTAACCGCTGAAGGATATACCATACCTACGCCTATACAGGAACAGGCTATACCCATCATTCTGGAGGGCAAGGATCTGGTCGGGTGCGCGCAAACCGGTACGGGAAAGACAGCTGCGTTTGCGGTTCCCATATTGCAGATTCTTTATAAAGATAAGTCAAATGTAAGAGGACTGCGCACCATCAAAGCCTTAATATTAACTCCTACTCGTGAGCTGGCAGTTCAGATTGGCGAAAATCTGGCGGCTTACGAAATACACACCAAACTCAAGCATACTGTGGTTTTTGGCGGGGTATCACAAGTTCACCAAACAAATGCATTAAGAGCGGGCGTAGATATTCTGGTGGCAACTCCAGGTCGGCTACTGGATCTGATGAACCAGAAGTATATAAAACTGGACCATATAAAGATATTTGTGCTTGACGAGGCAGATCGTATGCTTGATATGGGATTCTCACATGAAGTGAACAAAATTATAGCCCGGCTGCCAGTTAAAAGGCAAACCCTGTTGTTTTCTGCAACCATGCCGGCGGAAATTATCAAGCTGGCAGATACTATTTTGAACAACCCGGTTAAGGTGGAAGTAACTGCGCCTTCGTCGACGGTGGACTGCGTCGAGCAAACCGTTTATTTAATCGATCAGATGGACAAAATCGCTTTACTTATAAAGCTGTTAAAAAGCAGGTCCATAGATTCCGCACTGGTATTTACCCGTACCAAGAACAGAGCTGATAAGGTGGTCAAGGCACTGGCTAAAGTCGGTATAAATGCCCAGGCCATTCATGGGGATAAATCGCAGGGGGCCAGACAACTTGCCTTAAACAATTTCAAGTTAAAGCGTACCAGGGTGCTAATAGCCACAGATATAGCCTCAAGGGGAATCGATGTGCAGGAGCTGTCCCATGTTATAAATTACGACCTTCCCGATGTACCTGAAACTTATGTACATCGGATAGGTAGGACCGGCCGGGCAGGACTGGGGGGAACGGCAGTGTCATTTTGTGACAGAGAGGAAAGGGAATATCTACGCGCTATAGAGAAACTCATATCTAAAAAAATTCCGATCATAAAGGATCAAGCAAATTTGATGAGTGATGCTGGGGAGGGGTTCATTTGAAACAAGATGCAATAATAGGTGGAATCATGGGAGTTATTATAGGTGACGCTTTAGGATTGCCGGTCCAGTTCATGACGAAAACAGAAGTAAGGAAAAACCCCATCACGGATATGACGGGAGGAGGTGTATACGGTCTTGAACCGGGTGCGTGGTCTGATGATAGTTCTCTAACATTATGTCTGGTTGAAAGTCTGTATAAGGTAGGTTACAATCCTCCGGATATTGCTCGACGATTTGTTCGATGGTATCGTGACGGCTATATGACCCCGTTGGGTAAGTCCTTTGATATAGGCGATACTACAGCAATAGCCATGAAGAGATTAATCTATGGGGTTGCTCCATTTAAAGCGGGCCCCACTAATGCAGAGAGTAATGGAAATGGAAGCCTGATGCGAATTCTCCCAGCAACCATTTTCTTCGCCCATGAAACCGATGACGTTATGATTCGAAAGATTTGTGAAGTTTCCAAGATAACGCACGGACATCCGCGTAGTCAATTAGCGTGTTGTTTATATTCTCTGTTCGTGAAGGAATTGCTAACCGGGAGTAGTCCCCCAAAAGCCTATGAAATTATGAGAATGAAATCTCAAATCATGTTTATAGACCCCAAATTAGGTAAGCAGTTAAGTCATTTTAAGCGTATTATTAGCGGCGAACTTCCGAATCTTTCTGAGAGTGAAATAAAATCTGGGGGCTACGTGGTTGAATCCTTGGAAGCTGCTCTCTGGAGCTTTCTCACCACATCGTCGTTTAAGGAAGCAGTGCTCACATCAGTAAACTTAGGTTGGGATACTGATACAGTGGGAGCAATTACTGGTAGTATGGCTGGCGTATATTATGGGTTTTCGAACATTCCCGATCATTGGCTGAGGAAACTATTAGACTATGAAAAAATCCTGAGTCTAACTAATCAATTTGCAGAACGGGTACTACAAAAAAGGTGATTCTATTTAGTGCTGTTTACCTTCCCATTATTAGCCTAATTGAATAGATTTTTCTTGACATTTATTAGCTGGTTTAGACGGAGCCGCCTCCGATTACATGCTTTCAAAATTAAATGCGTCGTCAGCTCGTTTCATTAGCCCCATCATTAGTACTAGTATCCCTAGGGAAATTATAAATAAAGGAATAAATCCAATAACTATTAAATGTCGGGCGAAAAAACTGATAGAAGTAAAAATTAACATCACTATCTTGACATAGAGATAATATTCCCACCTACCTTCAGCCGTTGAAGACAATTGAAAGTCCTCATTTGCCAGTGCCATTTCAACAATTCCAAAACAAAGGTTGTAGATTAGTTTTAAGTCCAGGATAGTAATTAAGAAGCCTACAAGAATAAATAAAAATACTTGTGGATTAATAGTAAATTGTTCAATTGGTGTCTGTACTTGATATATGTCAAATAGAGAAACTATGATAAGAGGCAATGAATATTTCCTTACAAAATAAAAGTGATTGCTCTGCGAGATTAAACCTCTTGCACCAGTGTAAATTAACCAGTATCCTATAGCATCTGGAAGAATATCAAACCCCTGAATCCGAAAGTCGAAGAAAAAAAGGAAACCCCAAAACATTTTTCTAAATCCAGACAGAGTAATCCCCTCCACGCTCTCTTATTAACCTTTTGCACAAGAGCAAACATCCATTCTTTTACCATTATTCTCCATCATTCATATGACTTCCTGCAAATATTATAAATTTTTACAATTATGTCGATGGCCACGTATTATTGCCTCCAGTTTAATAATGCAAAGAAAAAACGGCGTGGCCATCATAGATATTAGCTTCGTCGTTTATTTGTCAATCTTCCTATTGGGGCGGTTAATTAATACCATAGTAAATTATCTACCTACTCATATCTCCAACCCCTATCAGTATTTTTATCTTTATTTTACTATTTTGGGGTCGTATTCTAAAGGCAATGGCGCGTTTTTGCCATATTTACGGTTCCAAATTTCTTTACAATTAGACTTGTTGTTAAATAGATACTGCTTATCGAATTACTATTACAATTGATTTTAATATCATATTGCCCATCTCTATTCAAAAAACCATCTTTTCTACAATCGTCCTCGGCAATAACTTTTATGCCGAGACTCTGGGCCGTGGTTGTGCGAAGCAAACAAATTCTTTAGCACATAGCATTCCCATAAAATGCAGGATATTCCATTGCCTGGTCGAAGTATTAATCAATAAAAGATGAGCTTTATTGATTAATGCACAAAGAAATGAGGATAATGAATGTTTTCTAAACACGGAATACTCTTTTTTACATATGGATATCCTAGCTTTGTCATCGTTATAGCTATTGGCGTCGGGATGTTTCAATATTTATATAATAGAGCAGCCAAGAATGAAAAAGTCAACACCTTAATTGGCAAGATCCCAGTTAAACGTGAGTATCTTAAAAGGACCATTAAAGTTTTAGCCTATATTGGTATTCTTAGTTTTGCTTATGTTTCATCATTGTGTACTGGTACGGTCAAGTCAGATCTTAATA
>Ga0209639_1000951_pt1 | contig 33873 bp, 29 predicted proteins | sample EPASupsiteHSE605_FD_187268 | JGI IMG/M metagenome (GOLD analysis project Ga0209639, IMG submission 187268) | Bioremediated contaminated groundwater from EPA Superfund site, New Mexico - Sample HSE6-05 (SPAdes) (version 2) | ecosystem: Environmental > Aquatic > Deep subsurface > Groundwater >... | reverse complement strand
CGGCTTCGTACGATGTAGACTTTGATTTTACGCTGGCCGGCGGCATGGAACTCGACTCCATGTTGCTCAAACAAGGGCTGCTGAATCTGTCGCTCAACTCCGACCTGAATTATCCGGCCACCATCATTATGTCGCTGCCCGGTTCAACCCAGTACGGAACAACCTACCGCGACACGCTCTATTACTCGGGTACAAGCGGAAGCATTTCGCGCGGTCTGGCCGGAACCAAACTTGTATTCGACAATTCCGTAGTCAGCAACAGGCTCTCCGTTCACTTCGATGTAATTGTGCATGGAAACGGCGCATCCAACAACTCGCCGTATTTCCTCAATTTCAATATGGGTTTTAATTCTCTCAATTTCCGCTACATGTACGGCTACCTCGGTCAATTCGATCTGAGTCTGAACAACGACACCATCGGAATCCGCGTGTACAACAACAGTCTTACAGGTACCGTCAACTGGGAAGATCCGCGCCTGCACATTAATGTGTACAACGGCTGGGGACTGCCCATCCGCGCTACGGCCGATTATCTGGCTGCTGTGCGCACCAACAATTCTCCGGCAACGGTGGTGATCAGTGGTTCGGGAATTCCAAATCCGTGGAATATTTCTGCTCCGGCATCTCTGGGACAAATTGCCACGACCTCTTTCATGCTCAATAAAGGCAATTCAAATATCGACGCGGCACTGAATATTACACCGCAGAAAATTCTGGCACTTGTTTCCGGATCAACCAATCCAAACGGCAATGTGACCAAAAACTTTGTTGAAGATGTTAGCCGCATGGCCGTCGAAGCCAAACTGGAACTACCTTTCTACGGAACCGCCAATGGTTTTATTATTCAGGACACTTTCGAAATTGATATGGGCGAAGATCTCGATCACATCGACTGGGTCTTGTTTAAATTGTATACCAACAATATGTTCCCTGTAGATGGAACCGTTCAATTGTATTTCTGCGACTCGCTCAACAATCGCCTCGATTCGCTGCTGAACCCCATCGATCAGGCACTGGTCGCAGCTACACCAGGAGCAGCTCCCGATTATATTGTTACATCTCCGGTCTCCAAAATGGTGTCACAAACCATCAGCGGACCACGTGTTCAAAATCTTGAAGGCACTAAAAAAGTGGTTGTGTGTGCTCATCTCAATACCTATAATTCGGGCGGATCGCTGGTGAAAATTTATTCCTGGTACAAGCTCGATGTGCGACTAAGCGCGCAGGTACAACTCAAGTTTAACAGCAACGATTTATAAGGAGGTCCTATGAAAAAAACAACACTATCTATTTTTGTTTTTGTCGCCGGACTTCTGATGTCATTGGTGACAACCGCGCAGAACGACATGGTCATTCAGGGTATGCGCATCATTCCGCAATCGTATTATTCCAATCCCGCGTTTATTCCGCAATGCCGCTGGCACATTGGTTTACCCGTAATATCATCGGCTTATATCGGGATGGGTCACAATGGCTTTAAACCGAAAAATGTCATCTCTACCAACATTCAGGATTCAGTAGTGCTCGATATCGAATCCATGCTCAACAGCATGAAAAAAAACAACTATGTTTTTCTGGAATCCAATGTTGATATTTTTTCTTTCGGCTTTAAAATCAAGGACAAACACTATATAAATGTAGCAGCCACCGAACATGCATTTGCACGCGCATCCTATCCGAAAGACCTCATGAATTTTGCCTTCTACGGCAACGGCGCTTTTCTTGATCAAACACTCGACATCGGAAATTTCAGAATTTCGGAAAATCATTATCGTGAATTGGCTTTTGGTTATTCATATGTATATGATTCCAAATGGACCTTTGGTGCACGCGCTAAAATTCTGTTCGGTATGTCCAATGTCAATACACGCCGCAGCGATATTACCCTGCATACCGAAGGCGAGTTTTTCGATATTACAGCCACATCCGATTTACTCATCAATACAAACGAAATTGATAACATGTCGGACACAACCCTGGATCAGAAAAAATACATGAAAGATTACCTTTTCCTGACCAAAAACAAGGGTATTGGAATGGATCTGGGCGCCTCCTATAAATTCGATGACAAAATCACTTTCGGTCTCAGTATTCTTGATTTTGGCTTCATCAGCTGGAAAAGTAATCCGATGAACCTTGTCAGCAAGAATCCGGGTGGTTCATTCACCTTTGACGGACTCGATGTTTCTGAAATTCTCGAAAACGGTGACAGCGCCTTTTTACAGAATCTCGAAGATTCGCTGATCGATATTTTCGAAGTCGACACCACATACGAATCATACCGGACATCGCTCAACACGCGCATTCATGCCAGTGCTTATTACAAGGTCACCGAAAAAGATCAGATTTCTGCACTGCTGCGTTTTCATTTTTACGACCGTACCGTGCATCCATCCTTTAGTCTGGCTTATATGCGGAAATTCGGAAACATACTGCATCTCACAGGTTCTTACTCCATCACCAACCGCAATTACACCAATTTCGGATTAGGCATGTCGGTCAAATTTGGCGCAGCTCAGTTGTATGTTCTTTCCGATAATATTCTGGCGCCATTCATCTGGAACCGTTATACATGGCTCGAAGAGCAGGAAGACCAATTTGGTTCAACCTACTGGGAAACACAAAAACTTACCCTGCCCCGCAACTGGAAATATCTCAATCTGCATTTCGGCCTCAACCTCGTATTCGGCTGCAAACCTCCGAAAGACTTTACTCCGATTATCGAATAATACTTCTCTCATTTTCCCGAAAACGGGTTGTGCAAAAACACAATCCGTTTTTTATAATTAAAATTTCTGATCTCGAATTTTAATCTCTCTCATATTCCCACATAGGCGAACTTGTCACGTCTCACGTGAGCCTCACATACGCCGATTTATCACGTTTCACGTGAAGGCGTCGCATGCACGAAGCGCCACATCATTTCGTATTTCGTATTCTCACATCTGCGGAGCAGCACATCCGATCGCTATCGGAATCCACATTATATTTCGTATTTCTTCCGCCGCGGCGGACTCGAATTTATTATTTCGTATTTATTTCAGTACTTCTTACTTCCTTGTTCAGTGTTCGAAACGGTTATCGGTTAATGGTTAACAGTTAATGGTAATTCATACTTTACTTCGTACTTCTCACTTCCTTGCCTGCCTGGCGTCAGACAGGTTCCTTGTACAGTATTCCATGTTCGATTATCAATGTTCAAATCGTCTATCCGATCAAAAATCTAATATCATAAATCGGTATTCTAAAATCGTTCTTTGTTCAGTCTTCCCTTCTCACTTCGAAGTTCCTTGTTCAGTGTTCGGTGTTCAGTGTTCCCTCTTCCGGCATCTTATTGTATTTATTCATCGCATTGTCAATGCCGCCCAACACAAATTCCTCCACCGCTTTTGCAGCCAGTTTAATGCGTTCGGTCACTACCGGCACCTGCTCCGGAAACCAGCGCCCCAACACATAATCCACCTGCATGCCTTTCGGATAATCGTTGCCGATTCCAAAACGCAGCCGCGGAAATTCTTCGGTACTCAAGGTCTGTATAATATGCTCAAGCCCGTTGTGGCCGCCGGCTCCGCCTTTCTTGCGCAATCGCACTGTGCCCAATGGCAGCGCTACATCATCGGCAATGACCAAATGCGCTTCCGGATTTTCCTGCTGCAACCAATACGAAACCGCTTTACCACTCAGATTCATATAGGTCGTTGGTTTTATCAGAATAATCTTGCGACCTTTCAGCATATAAAAAGTCATGTCGGCATAGCGCGACGACTGAAAAGTGACCTCGTGTTGCAACGCCAGATAATCCAATACCTCAAAGCCAATGTTGTGGCGCGTTCCGGCATATTCGCGCCCAATGTTTCCAAGTCCTGTAATAACGTACGTTTTCATTGCAGCATCAAAAGTAATAATCTTTTACGTATTCAGCGACGTTATTGATTTGTGGAACAGTATCACAATGTTACACAAAGTTGGAGCACAACATCGGGCTCTTGTCCTTGCCAAACCTGGTGTCAGGCTGTCTCAAAAAGTCTTCAGCGACAAAAACAACATTCCATCGTCTGGAAGCGACGCAGGAGCTGGAGTTCGCCGCGGCGAAATGGAACCGTTGTTTTTGCTGTTGTTACGACGGTTCCATGTCCGCCATCTGGCGGACGGTGGAATGTCGTAACACCCCGCTGTTTTGAGACAGCCCATTATAGGTCTGCTTTATAAACTCAAGCCGCAGCGCGGCCAAACAGGCGGTTATACACAAAAAGCAATATCACCGACAACAATCCTATGCCACTGAATGTAAGCCACAGCGCCGTTGAATTATTGTTCACCTCAACAAAATAAACATACAACAAGGCGCCCAGTATACCGCCAACACCGCTTCCAATCACACCGTACAGAAATGCATATCCCTGATACAACGCTTTTTTATCGGCAGGCGCTACCAAACCCACATAGGAAATAAATTTCGGATGCGCTGTCATCTCACCCAATGTGAAAATCACACAACCCAGCAGAAAAATCCATCCCTCTGTCGAGAAGGCCAGTACAGCCATTCCGATCGATCCGAATAAAATTCCAACCATCATGGTGGGCAGCGGTTTTGTCTTTTTCAGTATTGCAGAAACAAACAATTGCAACAAAATAATGACGCCTGCATTCACCACCGTTACATGCTCTGCATCGAACTTCCACTGCGGATTTTCAACATATCCGGATAGAAATTCATTCACCGTTATATTCACTGATGTCATGTCCACTTCTTCGGTCACATACCACAAAACCGAATCGTACATCTGAAAATACATGACCCAGAATAACGAATAAATGAGAATAAGCAGAATAAACCGCACATTGGCAATGACCATCACCATTTCTACAATAATGTCGGCAATGGATTTTTGTTTTTCGGATGTTTTGTCTTCTCTGAATCCAATCATATTCAATATAAACAACCAACCCGTGCCAACAGCGGCCATGATGAAAATATAGCTCCACCCGAACGATTTCATCCAGGGAATAAGAATAAGCGGAAAAATAAAAGCGCCCAGATTGATGGACCAGTAATAGATTCCAAATCCCAGCGACGAATTGCTTTCATCGGTGCTCTTCGCAATGGTGCCTGCAATCAGCGGTTTGAACAATCCGGCACCGACAGCCATCAGCAACAGACATAAAAAAATCATCGGATACGATGTAACGGTACTCGACAATGCATAGCCTGTACTCATGAGCACAAAGGCCAGCGAAAGAATTTTTTTATAACCGAAACGCGCAGCCAGTGCGCCCGACAGAATAGGTAAAAAATACAGCAGGGGTGTCACCGTGCTTTTAATAACACCAATGCTTTCTTTCGAAAAGCCCAGCCCGCCTTCGTTTACACCAAGTGCCAGATACACCGATAACACCGACATGACGCCGTAATACGAGCCGCGTTCGAAAAATTCCATCACAATCACGGTGTAAAAATTGCGCGGAAATGAGCGAAGAGTTTTGAATACTGACATAGCTTTTACTTGTCTGCGAAGATAGGAATCTTCACACAGCCAGACAAAAATAAAAATGAAAATTCCGCGTCTAATCCACTTCCGCGTTTATCATGGATGTTTTCTGTGCATTCCGCGTTCCTCCGCGTCTAATCCACTTCCGCGTTTATCGTTGATGCTTTCCGTGTATTCCGCGTCTATCCGCGTCTAATCCACTTCCGCGTTTATCGTTAATGTTTTCAGTGCATTCCGCGTTCACCCGCGTCTAATCATCCCTCCGTGGCATTTCTCAGATGAAATCGTTTTGTGTCCTCGTGCCTCCGTGGCAATTCTCAGATGAAATTATTTTGTGTCTTCGTGCCTCCGTGGCAATTCTCTGAAGAAATTATTTTGTGTCTTCGTGGCTTCGTGGCAATTCTCTGAACCCCCCCTAATTAAAACACCGCAATATACTCCCCCGGCTGTGCTTACCACTGTGCCGGCGGAATTTCTTCTTCCCGCTGTGCTTGTACTGAAACGATTTAAATTTCTTCGATATCTCTTTCGTCAGACTATAACTCTTATGGCCCGACCCCGCCGTATACGTCGATGACGGCGCGGCCGCTCCCCTGCTGCGGTTGCCACCCACCTGAATCTGGATGCCTTCGCTTTTCTGCTGAACATTATTGACTTGCTGATCCCGCAAATTCACATTGATGTTGGTGTTCACCTGAACCTGCGCATTCATCTCATTTCCGTACGGGTTGCCATCGTTGTTGGTTGCATACACATCCACATCATTCGATGTGCTCGCCTGAACCTGTATGGGATTATTATTCAGGCTCAACTCGTTCTGACCTACAGCTGCCGCCGAAATCAAAACAAAAATCAACGCTGCAATTTTCATGTTTTCAGATTTTTAAGGCGCCTTTTGCAACAAGTATTATGCCTTAAAAAAACTATTATACAAAAACCCGCAACCCCAAATCCCGCCAACGTATCTTAATACGCTCTTCTTCTCTTCGTTTTACGAGGTCTGTAATCCTCTTCAACTGCATATTTATCGAAAGGAACTTCTTTCGCATACACCTCTTTCCACATATCATACTCTTCCCTCGAAATCTTTCTCTCGGCTAAGGCCCGCTCCAGCTTGTTCAACTTGTCACTCTTGACCGATCCGGCAATCTGCGTCTTTTGTACAGAAACTGTTTTGGTTATGGTTTTTTTGGCTGCAGTCTTCTTTGCAGGTGCTTTCTTGGCAGGTGCTTTTTTGGCTGTGCTTTTCGGAGCAGCTTTGGCAGTGCTTTTTGCAGGTGCTTTTGCGGAAGTTTTAGCTGATGCTTTCTTCATAGATTTTTTTAATATTGGGGGCAAAGATAATATCTTTATTATTGATTGCTAAAGGTTTAACATTGTAAATAAGTTATAAATATTTTCAACGTTCAGCTGTTATCCGCAACAAACAAATACTTTGTTAATAACCGCTTTCTAAACTGCCTGATCCCAACAAGCAAAAAAATTTTTCTACAGTCAAACTACAAATACAACCTGCTCCAATAACAAATCACTCACCCACTTTCCCCAAAAACTCCTGCACATACGCCCTGTACACCCGCAACGATTCGGCACTCAGCCCAAACAGATTGTCGCTGCGCAAGGCCATCGGCTTTTTACCGGCTTTCAGATCCTGATACGTTATGTGCAGCATAGTCCGGTTGGTCACAATAATGAAATGCGCATTGCCATACGGATAATCCTCTATCAGATCATTGATTGTAAAATGGCCCCAGGCGCGGTATTTCACCTCCACATAAAACAATTCGCCGTTGCGCATATTCTGCATCACAAAATCGGGCATGCTGCGAATAGCCTTCGCCACCTCGCTGTTCAACCCGCGTATGCCATGTATAATGGCCGGCACCGTACGTTCCATGCCATAACTGAAAACATTGTAATCATTCGCCTGAAACAATTCCTGAACAATCGTTTCCGCAACGCGGCCCTTGATGAGGTTGTGGGAGAAATGTTGATTTGTCATGGTTCAAATATTCATCAATAGTGATTAAACAATATTACTCATACACTGACTCTTTTTGCCAAAACATCCAGGATTTTTTCACCAATCGACCGGTTTAATTTTCCATTGGCATCCAGTAAATCTACGAACATTAGGCCACAGCTGCCTGGATTTGTATTTTGATTTAAGCGTTGAATTCGCGGTATCGCAAAATTTCCTTCAACAGTTTTTACGATTTCAGAGTTCGGTAGTTGATCAGGATAAAGTAGAAAGCGATTGCTTGCACCAAAGTAATGGCCATATGCATACATCTGGCGGATATCTTCGATACTGGCTTCTTTTCGGTATTTCCATTTTGTGTCGATGACGACAGCTTCACCGTCTTTTTGTGTCAACAATAAATCTGGTTTCAAATACCTTGTTCCTTGCTCATCAGACTCCCAGAATTCCCTGGCGTTTTGGCGTGTAATGGTGTAATCGTCATTTGAAGCTGTATGAAGCATGGCATAGATGTACGACTCCCAGAGATAATTCATATCAAACATAATGGCGATAATGTTGTCACTGCCGCCTTGAATGTCCGGATGAAAATTTAGTAAAATGATGCGCGCAAGATCGACGGCTCGCTGGTAGCGCTGAGTTTTTCGGTCGAAACACAGTCCGTGGAATAGTTTCGGTGATATAGTCAGCGCAGAACACTCTGGAAAATCAAGCAATAACCTGTCGCAATAGCGATTTATTGACATTGATACATTCAGAGATTGTATACAATGCAACGTTTCAAGTAAAATGCGGTTAAATACGTTATCGCGGTCATACACCTGATGTTGTACGAAAAAGCGTTCGGCATGAACAGTATTCTTACTCACCTGTTTGTGAATAAGTAATTTTCCTTTGAGTGCAGTCTGATTGCTTTCGATACGACGGTACTTTTTAGCCAACCCTTGATAGAGCAGTGTTTCAGTTTCCTGCAGAAAATAGTGCAAGTATGTTTCAAGAACGCTATGCTGCCTTGTGTGAATGCTGGCAAAGGTCGATGTTCGAGCTTGCACCCGGGTGCTAATGGCAAGCATGTCAATGAGCGCTTTTTGCCACATGACTTTGTTGTCGGCATGATGGTCAGTTTTTGGCAACACTTCAATGTTGATGTTGGCCACTTTAATAACTCCAACATACTGGCAAAAACGAACCCTGTTCAAATAAAGCGAAAAATAGCTGCATGCCGGATTCTTGGTCAAGTACTGCTGGAGCAAAACAAAATGCTTTGTTCCAAACTCTACCTGTGCCTCGCCATACTTCTCCCCAACGACAAGCCAACCGTGTTCATAAACCTGTATGGTATGATGATCAGGCATTTTTCAGCGTCTTCTCAATGGCCAACATAAAATCTTCGTTGCTTAAAATGTTATTGAAATCAAACGTTGCTTTTTCAAAAATGAAGTCCTCATCTTTTACAGCAAATGAAACCGGGTTTATAGTGAATTCCGTTTTTGCAACAAAGCCTTCGCCCAGCACTAATCTTATTTTCCCATAGTCGTTGTAAAAATATTCTTTCAACAATGGAATCAGCTTGGTTTCAAAAACCGCTTTAATATCACTTATGGTTTTCACCTGCATGAAGTAAGAATGTCCTATCTGATGATCGTCGTCCAATAGGTAGCTGATTCTATTATTAATCGTTTCAAAAAGCGCACGCAATTTTATTCCGTCGATATCTTCAGGAACCAATTCTGGAACCGGTCCAACAAACTCAAACGAAAATCTTCTTCGCAAAGCCGTGTCCAACGCTTCAACGCTGCGATCGGCAGTATTCATAGTACCAATAATATACAAATTGGGGGGCACTCCAAAATTCTTTTTGCTATATGGCAGCATTACTTCAAGGGCCTCAGAGCAACCCAGCCTTTTGTCTTCTTCAATTAATGTGATGAGTTCTCCAAATATCTGCGACACATTTCCGCGATTTATTTCATCAATTATTAATACAACAGATTCAGCTTGTTTGCCAAATTCTTTTATTGCATCATTATAAACACCAGCACTAAATTTTTTCTGAATTTCCTCAATATCGTAAGCTTCAATTTCATTGTTTTCTCTAATTTGTAACTCATCAGGGTTGAATGTCTTTTCAAAGTTTTTTAAACCTGAAAAAACCGCGAAAAATTCTGTGATACGAGGCGTGATCTGCACAGTCTCTTGAACTTGACTCAGGTCTTTAATTTCTTCTATCGATGCAAACTTATCGTACAATTTCTGAATGTTCTCTTTTGTTAGTGGTGCTGAGCTTTTAGCAATTGAGTTTTTTGCACGTGCAATAATTGAATCATTACTGTTTATTTCTTTTACTTCCACATCTCGACCTCTAAGTGTTTTAAAGACTGGCGGAGTTTTTTTGTCAATTTGCTGCTGAATTTCTTCAATAAAAGCTTCGTATAAATCGTCAAATGAAAACTTCTCTATCTTTGATTTTGACTTTGTATACATGCGGTAGCTATAATAGGCTGCAATAGCACATGCTTTCTTAAAAACACCATCTATGATTTTGTAATATATCGGCTGGCCTTCTTGTTTTGGCTCTATTGGTTTAATTCCCTCGATAAAGTCTTCATAACTTAAACTCTGATGAAACGTCGTAAATGCGATTTGTCCTTCACTTTGTAAACGATCAAATTCTTTTTTCAATGCTTTTCTCTGTTCTGCAGGCTCTAATTCTTCAGGTATTTTAAATGTAGGATTTGCAATTTGAAGGGCTTTCTCAATGGTATTATAAGTCTTTCCTGTACCCGGAGGGCCGAAGAGGATTTGATTGAGTGATTGGTCATTTTTGGTCATTGGTACATCGGTTTTCATGAATACGGTATTGAAAAACGGCTTGAACAAATCCTGATTTGCAAGCTCAAGATCATCACTGGGAATTTCAATACAAGTAGAGTTAAAGTTAGGAGTCCACCATTTTTTTGTGTTATAATATTTTCCACCATAAACGGCATCCGAAATAACTTTAAACTCTCTTTGAATATAGTGTCTGTCCGCAAGACTGCTAATAAAGCATGGACTGGAATCTCCAATAATTTCTCCAATACAAATAACCTTTTTATTTCCTCTACATAAGTAGAAAAAATCACCAATATTCATTTCATCAATAAATGTCTCTGCCTGTGTTCTTTTTGCAGCACCAATACTACGAGTTTTATTACTTAATGAAATTAGATTATTCTTCAATAATTCCCCAAAATCTGTATCGTTGATCTCATTTTTCTTTGGACTCATTGAAACTTTGAACACTCTGTGTTGGTGTAATGGTATTTCCATCACTGGAGTACCAGTTGGATTAAAGTTAAACGCAAACCAGTCTATCTGGCCATGCTCCGATTCATTTACGATATCCTTAAGCTTATTATACTCAATAATACACGATGGATAATCAGAAGGAATTCCTAGCCAGCTTTTAAAATTACTATGGGAATTATTAATTATCGGAAATATTGATGGGCTGATATAGTAGAGCCAAGGTGAATAAACGCCTGATTTAACCTGAGGAATATGATTATTGTCAAACTCTTTGCAAATTTTCACAGCTGAATCAATTGAATCAATTGCAAAAGCCGATAGTAAAAACTCTTTTACAATATCTAATTGCTTCAAGTTAAGATTTACAATGGCATTTGTTCCAGTACCGGTATAACCGCTTACATCCAAGTCACACATTTTATCATACAGCTGCTTTCTGAGCTCGGTATTTACAATGTTTGTTTTCAAATATCTTTCAACAGTGCTTTTGAGTGAACCGCCTTTGAAAATCTGAATAAACCCCGTCAAATGGTTATTGGTTAATGATTTGTTTTTTAATGTCTCCTCAATGATTTGTTTAAACAATGGCACAATACTATGCTGTTTAACCCTTTTAGCGTATTCTTCTGTTGATTTGAACTTGTCAAATTCGATTTGAAATGTTTTCAACTGTTCTTTCATAATTGCTCAATTGATAAGATGAGAAATCTTTATTTCTAATGTCCATTATTCTGCCATTAAATTATTCTCTCATTGCTATTCTATATTTATTCCCCTTTTCTATCGCAATCTCACCAGCCTGCACATACGACAACAAAGTTGAAATGGCGACCTGATTAACGGTGTATTTTTGAGTGTTCATTAGAATGGTATTAGTGATCACATACTGGGTCTGTATTGTGAATTTCGCTCGTTATTCAACCGGGTGAATTTCTTGAAACAGTTCAGGCATTCAGGTTTTACCATAGTAGTGGATTCATATTCGCCACAAGCATGACAATAATTTTCAATATAATCCGGGTTTTGAAAACTATCCCATTGCTGAAAACAACTCTAGCAAAGTGGTTTTCCTACATTGTAAGGAATTCTTTCGCCACAACGAATACAGTATCCTCTGTCAGGGAGCGACTCTTTGTCCTTCTCCGATTTCTTCTCCGCAGTCAGCCTTCTTTCAGCTTTCTTTAAAAGAATAATTTCTGATGATTTAAGTATAGAAGCTGCTTCATCCTTTGCTTTGTGAAATATTTTCGGATCATCTTCTTTCCTGATCAGGATGCCCATTTCACGATTGTTTTTTTCCGAAAACTCATACATGTTCATTGAAGTGATAACCATGCATTCTTCATTAAAATAGCATTTTGCATGAAGGTTTTCAAAAAAATGCAGTGATACATTCTGCAGGTCAGCAAGAGAGTTCCGTTCATTTGGCTTCAGTTCATCTTTACCGTATACAATTGTTATCCTCACCTTTCTTTCCGATGCATCTTTAATACGTTCATAAAACGTTTTGGAAATCTGAAGATATGGAGAAATAAGAATTAACTCTTCTCTTGCTTCAATGATTATATTCTCAATTTGAAACGATGTGCCGTTGGTTGTCAGAAATTCTGCCATAACATTTTGTAAAATCAAATTCAACGGCTAATGTACAAGTTTATTTATTATGTTAAACGGATCGGCGATAAATATGCCAGTTTGTGTTAGTTGAATATCTTTAAAACATCCTTTCTACCCTGTTCAAAAGAGTTCATTCACTTCGTACACAAATTCAGCTCGTCTTCGATTTTTACATTTCTGCAACTGGCATAAAGATTATTCAGATTCCGTGAATTAATTCTGAACTGGCTTCTTTTTTTTATTTTTGGTTTTGCAGAGGAGTCTTCCATTTTTATACCCGGATCATAGTAAACATTACCACATGAAAACTCGTGTAGAAAACGCTGAAAGTCAGTACCGCAACCCAAAATTATATTGTTGCTGTATGCATACCTGCGAAATGGAGTCTGATCAGCAATTGAAGGAATATAGCATGCCTGATTGTGTTTTCGGTTCCAGTGAAGAAGTAACGAAGAAAAGTCCCACGACGCAGCCTCTATACCGTTCCTGTCAATAAGTGCAATCCGGCCATTTGCATTTCTGATTTTTCCAGCTTCAGAATCATAGCCTATTAATTGAAGCATTAATGCTGTTCTGGAATGAACAGCTCCGGCTTTGTGGATTCCTCCGAAATTCATCCTGTCTGAGCGACCCTTTGTATCCGGATAGCCATAATGCCTGATGAAATATTCAGTTCCCTTTTCAATATAAATTCCTGACGTTGGTTCCGGAGTCATTAGTGTTATAACAGCTGATCCCGGATTTATCAAATTGCTAACGGAATACTGTTTAATCTCCCATCCAAGATAATCCGGTTCAGAATATCCGTTTGGAGTAATCCCAAGCTCCGCCTCCAGTGTATATCCGCCACAATTGGGTGCTTCACAGGGCAAAATATTTCCAAGTCCATCCAGCCGTTTTGATTTTATCCAGCCGAGATTATGAATTCGGTACAATTCATTTAACAACTTTGTTTTATTGTCAGAATCAGATGCAACATCAATTTTGGTAAAAAGGATTTTATCGTTTTGTTCTATTGTTTTTAAAAACTCTACAGCAAGTTCGGAATCAGGCAAAGTCACATAACCAAGAACTTCTGAGTTTTCAGTTACTGAAATAAAAAGTAAACGGCCGGGCAATCTTGTGGCCATCAATTCCGACGGTGCATGTTTACAACCTGAAAGAAACCCTGAAAAACGAACTTCAGGATATTTCGGATACATGATAAGCTGTGAGTTTGGAGCCGGGAAAATATTGAAATCATCATCTATCCAGGAAAACATCAATGAAGCCTTAAATCTTTCTTTATTCCAGTCACCGGATTCGTCAATTTTTATTTCCCTGATCGGAAGAATATTTAAAACTTCAAAACTGCCTCCGAAATACACCTGATTTTTTGAATTATCATTTGGAGATAGCTTTTTTACATATATCGTTCTGCATCCTTTGCTTTGTAAAAATGACTTAAGATTTGTCAGATTCATGGCTTATGCATTAGTGCTTTAACAACTGATTTTCCTACAGCTTCCATTAACGGGACAATAACAGAATTCCCGAACTGTCTGTAAGCCTGATTATCAGAAACGGGAATAACAAACGTGTCAGGAAAGCCCATCATGCGCGCACATTCTCGGGGTGTAAGCCTTCTCGGGTTTTTTCCCTTCTGGGGAATCAAGACTTCTGAACCGTCTTTATAATACCGGGCGCTGATTGTACGGGATATTCCATTGAGATCTGTCAGTCCGTACCCGAATCCATTTCCTTTTGCCTTGTGTTTTTCAGAATATTCTTTCAGAAAAGTCCACAATTTATCCGACAGGGTATATTTGCTGTCTGGTTTGTTTTCAAGAACAGCACCAACATTATGTACTGGTTCAGGAAGAACCGGGAAAGTGAATTTTTCTTTTCCACCGTAAACGTTTTTATCAAAGCCAACAATTATAATTCTTTCTCTGTGTTGCGGAACAAAATGCTTTCCGTCAATTACCTGATAATGCAAAGAATAATCAAGCTCTTCCAGAGTCTTTTTAATTATTTTGAATGTCCTGCCCTTATCATGCGACATAAGGTTTTTTACATTTTCGAGCATAAAGGCTTTTGGCCTCTTTTTCTGTATTATCCTTGCAACATCAAAAAACAGAGTTCCCTGAGTTTCATCAAGAAAACCATGCTTTCGTCCAAGGCTGTTTTTCTTTGACACTCCTGCAATGGAAAATGGTTGACAAGGAAATCCACCTAACAAAACATCATGGTCCGGAATGTTTTTTTCATTGATTTTGGTAATATCACCAAATGGAACTTCTCCAAAATTTGCCTCATATGTACTTTTGGCAAACTTATTCCATTCAGAAGAGAACACACATTTTCCTCCAGCATTTTGATAGGCTATTCTGATACCGCCAATCCCGGCAAACAAATCAATGAATGTGAATTTTGGATTTTTTACCGGCGGGAATGGTACATCATATTCAAGAGGAAAGCATATCTGATTGATGAAGTTATTTGAAGTGTTTTTTCCATAACCGGATGCTGGGTCCTCTGCACAGCCAACTGTCTTTCCGCTTTGCCAGAAATGCGTTAGTTGAGCATGCTGGTCTGTAAACTCTTTAAGAGTTTCGAACCTCAGGTTTTTTCGAACCTCTGAATATTTTGTGTGGATTGTTTTGCTCATAAATAAAAATCGGTGAATGTCTTCGGATTAACCGCGTTTCACAGACTCCTGCAAAGATATTTCTTTTCTGCTTATTGAAGAATTTTCTGCATTAGTTATTTATATTCTTTTCAATTCTGTTTATTAATGATTCAAGGGTAACAGTCAGGGCATTGGGTTTCAACTCACACTCATATACCATAACTACATTCCATCCGGTTTCCTTGAGCAACGATGTATTCCTTTTGTCATTATCCCGGTTGCCGGAAATTTTATTTATCCACCACTCCGTTCTCGTCTTGGGAACAACAAAATACCTGCATCCTTCGTGTCCGTGCCAGAAACAGCCATTGATAAATATTACAGTTTTGTACTTTGGCAGAACAATATCAGGTTTGCCTGGCAGTTTTTTATCATGTAGTCTGTAACGAAAGCCTTTTGAAAACAGAAATCTCCGGACTATCATTTCGGGTTTTGTGTTTTTCCCTTTGATACGGCTCATGTTGTAACTGCGGGTGGCTTTGCTATGTACGTCTGCCATGTTGAAACAATCAATCAAAAATAAATATTTCTTTGCAAAAATGTTTTACCCAAAAAACCTCACCCCAACCTCCCCCTGAAATATTCCGCCATGTTTTTGTCCTGGAAAAATACGCCGCAGCCTTTCATGCCGCGGGTGAGCAGAATGCGGTAGACTTGTCTTACCAGCCTGTTCAGTTCTTCTGGTTTGTTTCTCATTCCTTTTTTTCCGTTGTTGTCCTTGTAATGATCCCAGTCTGTAACGAAGGAATCACTGACGGGGTCGTACATGAGGTCTTTTCCGACAATAACACCGGTGTAATCGAATTCAAGTCCCTGCGAAGTATGAACACAGCCCACCTGATGCAGTCCTTCGTCGTTGATTGCCCATGTGGTGCCAGCCTGACGCGAATTCCACGGCATTGAAAAATCAAACTCTTTCAGACAAACATCATGGATCTGCGAATTCGGATTCCCGTTTGTGGCCGATGTCCAGGGCCATGCATAACCGGCCAGCAGTCTGGCTGAATGGCCTTCCTTATCTTTTTCGAAAACATAATCACGCAGCAGATTCGGATCATCAAAAATTCTGAATTCAAAATCCTTGCTGTCCCATCCGTTGAAATTGGCTGTCTGACGGATTCGCAGCACATCGCTGATCCAGTTTACAAATCCGTCGGCGCCGGCGCATCTGAATTGCGCTGACAGTTCCGTTTCAAAAACCTGTGCTCCATGCTCCTTTGCAATTTTGTTTATTTCGGCCACAGACCCGATGTCTTCAGGCCGTATGATCTGATCCTCATCCACAAAGAAAATGCTCACCCTTGCAGCGTTTATAATATCCCTGATCTGATTCTCGCCCTGATACATGTAGGCTTTCTCATTTTTCAGGCGGTGCGCTTCATCCACAATCAGGGTGTCAAAAATATCCGGTCTGGAACCAACAAATTTTCCCGAACCTGAAATGAGGTGTTTAGCTCTTTCTGTGTCTTTTCCATGAGTGAGTCTGTGAAGCATCACATCTCTGAAAGATGCATTGGGAGCCACGAACAAGGTGTTCTTCTTTTTCTTCAGCAGGCCACCAAGAAGGCTCATGGATATGACTGATTTCCCTGTTCCCGGTCCGCCCCTGATGATATAGACCGTTTTGCCGATAGCATTCAACGCAATATCCATGGCCGTTTCATACGCAACTTTTTGTTCCTCGAGCAGATGAAATTCCATGTTGCCTTTGAACAATCCTGTAACGTGATCAATCAGTTTTTTTCCTGGTTTGATATTTCCTGATTCAATCTCATACAAAATATCAGATCCGTTTCCATAACCCACATGTTTGCGGATAAACTCTTCCAGCTTTGCCTGGTCGTCTCTGAAATAAACCGGAGATTCATTTACGATTTCCGAGTAAACCGGATCTTTCAGCGGTTCCGGATTCTTTTCGGTATAATTATGCAGGTACGCACATGAATAAGGCTGAATGCGGTTCCGGTAAACATTCTCGTTGTAATCCGACAAAAACCATTTGTACGAAGATGCCTGATAGGAAGGATGCGTGGAATGCCGTCCGGAATAATAGGAAGTAAGCACCAGGTCTTTGCGCAGTGTGCTTTGCGCTTCTTTCCACTGCTTGAGCTCTATAATGATGAAATTTCTTTTGCCGGCTTCATCTTTTCCTGAAATAATGAAATCGATTCTTTTTGATGAGGATGGAAGGCCGTATTCAATGAGGATTCCACAGTCTTCCGCAATCTTTGCGCGGCGCACAACATTGCCCATGAACTGCATGGAATTTATCCATGAATCCGTTTCCTTTTCCGCAAAGTTCTTTTTTCCGGCAACAGCAGCAAAGGCCTCTTTGATTCTGTCTGATATTCTGTTTGTCTCAACGTCTTCGAGAAATCCGGACGAAGAGTTTTTATAAACGATCATAACTCATCGTATTTTTTTGCCGTTCCCTTCGCTTTATCCACAGGATATTTTTCTCCGTTTCTTTTCACTTTATCCAGCACAATTTCCTTCACATCAAAGCCGTATTTATCGGCCATCAGAAATGCAAATGCAAAAACGTCGGCCAGCTCTTCCTTTACTTTTTCAGCGTTTGCTTCTTCATGTTTTTTCCAGAGAAACTGTTCCAGAAGTTCTCCCGCCTCAATGCTGATGGCCAACGCCAGATCCTTTGGGTTATGAAATTGCTCCCAGTCCCGTTCATTACGAAAATCGATGAGTGCTTTTGTTATCTGATCAATATCATTCATGCCTTATCATTTTTAATCCTGCCAAAGTTAGGAAAAGATTTAACTTATTTCATTCATTCATGATAAAATTTCTTTATCGCACCACAGCCAGGCTTTACTGAAGTTTTCTGTTCGGAGGCTATTGCTTGTAAAATATCACACCCCAAAGCCGGGTACCTTTTCCACCCAAGCTGGGTACCAAATGCAAAGCTCATAAACGTAAATGACTGTTTTTCTGAATGGTTTTGTATTTTGGGGGTGGGTACGTATTTAAAGAATCGCCATGTTTTTAAAATCCTGGTTTTCTATTCCCATATCTCCCCCATTTTGTACATTTACCCCAAATAATTCAAAAACACCTATGTCATATCAGGGTACGTTACACCGATGGTTGCTGTTGCTGCAGAAGACGGGCGGAAATCAGCTTCCTACATTCGAAGAAATCAAATCGTTTCTGCACGGGTCGGGTTTTGAAATATCGACACGCACGTTGCAGCGCGATATTGAACAGATACGCACGGAATTCGGTATCGAAATTTTGTATAACCGCACTGAGGGCGGATATTACATCGATTATGAGTTGTCGCCCGATTTTGAATCCACCATGCGGTTTTTCGAAATCATCAGCACGGCGGGCATTTTATCGGACAGTTTGCGCGACAGTAAACAGGCGCTGAAGCATATTATTTTTGATTCGCAGGGGCGGCTGCGCGGAACCGAACATCTGAAAACCATACTGCAGGCCATTCGCAGCAAAAAAATGGTGCAGTTTACGCACGAGAATTTCGGAACAGGAAAAACCACTACGTTCAAAGTCGCACCATATCTGCTCAAAGAGTATCAGAACCGCTGGTATCTGGTCGGCATTCCAGAGGGCATGCAGGAATTCCGTACGTTTGGCATCGATCGGATGGACGAGCTGAAAATGCTGTCCGAAAATTTCCGATACGATAAAAAACGAAATCCGCTCGATGACTTCGAACACATTGTAGGCCTCACCTACAGCGACCGGAAGATAGAAACGGTAGTCATTTCGGTCGATCCGTTTCAGGGAAAGTATCTGAAGGCGCTTCCATTGCATGCGTCGCAAAAAATATTGATTGATGATTCAAAAGAGTTGCGCATCAGTCTTCGGATAAAGCCCAATTTCGAATTCCGGCAGCAACTGCTCATGATGGGCGATCGCGCCAAGGTGCTCGAACCCGCCTGGCTGGTCAAAGACATCAGGAAAACCATTGAGGCGATGGCGAAGAAATACAAGTAAAACAAAAAAAGTTTTCAAGAATATCTTTACGTAAACATCATCCACCGTGTCAATGTCGCTTCACAAGCGTCATCAGCATCGACATTCCACCGTCCGCCATGTTCCTTCAGGCAAATATCATAGCTGGCGGACATGGAATCGTCGAGGCCACAAGAAAAAACAACGATTCCATATCCACCTGCCGGCGGACGATGGAATATTGTTTTTGATAATCCCATCAGCGGTGGCTTTTTAAATCGCATTAAAAAAATTTTTTCACTACGACGTGTTTTGGCGGAGAGAAAGTTGTAATTTGCGGGTTAAAATTAATGAACAATGAATAAAAATAAAATTGCAGATGGAATTATCAACCAGGAGAAATTTGGGAAATTCGGAAACAATAAGAAAATTCTCTGGGTTTTGAAAGAAGTGAACGATCCGAATGGAAAAGAAGACTGGGATCTAACTGAGTTTTTACGAGACAGAAGTTCCGGTCTATTCAGATATCCTAGTTGGAAAAAAACCTTTGGCCTTTTGTGCAAGGTTTCATGGGGCATTCTTTCCACAGAATCCTTTAATACCATCAATGAGTTTGACGACAAGAAACTAACGGACATCCTTGACTATATTGCAGTTGCAAATTTGAAAAAGACGCCTGGCATTGCTTATACCGATATGATTCTTTTTAAAAAAGAAATTGACAAAGAGGATTGTGCTAAAAATTTATTGGATCAGATTGATAAACAAATAGAACCAGAAATAATAATTTGTGGAAACACTTTTCACTTGACAAATATTGTCACTGATGAAAGTTTTAATTTTGATGAAGATTGGACATATATAGACACAAAAAACAGAATTTGGATAAACTCATGGCATCCAAATGCCAGAATAAAAGATTACCCTCATGAAAAACATTTCAATGATATAATTAATGCCTATAAAAAAGCAGAGAAACAAATACAAAATAGCACTTATTAATTCATTCTAAATATGTTTAATCTTACTAACCTCAAACCCCACCTCAACCACACGAACGACTGCGTTGAATGTCCGGTTGCAGGCTGCACGCATACAGTAGAGCGGCAGAAAGTTTCGTTTAAAAAGGAAGCGCGTTTTCAATGTCCGGAGCATCGGATTTACATTTCGCCTTCGACTTTTGAGTATGAGCGGGAAGAAGAAAACCTGCTCTGGACCGATGATTCGGACATGGAGCTGTTTTCCGCCATCAAGACAGTGAAACGCGAAAGCCGCATTGCACGCGAGAACAGCGAAGATGCTGTCACCTGGAATGTGTTTCGTTATCTTGAGCGGCAGAACCTGTTGCCGGCCCTGGTGAATGAAAATTTATCCAGTCAAACCACCACGGCGGAGTTGATGCTGTGGTCGTTTAATCAGCACGAATATCAACAGCAGAAAGAAAAATTCAGTGGATGGTCGTTGCTGAACGAAGCGCGCCTGACGTTTGGCGAAACCATTGCACGCGGCTCGGAGCCCGATATTATCATCAATACCGATCACATGCTTGTTTTTATTGAAGCAAAAGTAACATCGGGCAACGATACATCGGGCAGCGGCGAAACGCTGGAGCGGCATCTTGCAGTACCAAACGGTTACACCACAGGCGCCAACGGCTGGTATAATAAGGTGTTCAACTCTCCCTACGAAAAAGTGGTGCGCGATCAGAAATATGAATTGCTTCGCTTCTGGCTCCTGGGCACCTGGATGGCGAAACAGATGAATAAACGCTTTTTACTGGCCAATCTGGTCCCGGCCGACAAGGAGCAAAGAATACTCTGGGAATTCGGCACACATATCAAGGAACCCGATGCCGGATTTTTCACACGCATAACCTGGGAAGACATTTATAAAGCAATTGTAAAAACAATTATTTCAAACAGCGACACTGAAAAAATGCTGCACTATTTCAGAAATAAATCGCTGGGATATGATGGCAACGGAAACCTGATTAAAGCATTTAAAATCTAAACCATGAAACTGACAGATCATTACGACGAAAATCTTGAAAAAATTCTGACCGCCATCTTTGGCGCCATTGGCATTATTGCCATTCTGATCAATGTACATCTGAAGGGCTATGGCATCGAAGACTGGCTCGATGGAATCAAGGACATTGCAAGCTTACTGGTTGTTATTGCTGTGTTTCTGGTGGCCAGACGCAGCATACTAAATTCCCAGACACACTATTCTCTGGCGCGCGAAGCGCTTCAGAAACTTCAGTCAAAATATCCGCAAATACTTATGGGCCCTCGATATAACCGCGTTGATTACGATTCTGAAAAAGGAAAAGGACTTGAATATTTGTTTGTAACCAATGAAAACAAAAATTCTACTCAACGAGCTTCATTGGTACCTGTACAGCCTTTGGAACAAGGATGCCTATTCATTTATGTTCATAAAGGAACACTTGTAGATGGCTTAAATTATGGTAGCAGCATTCAACAGGAGGATCTTCCAAAAGTTCAAACTGCAGTAAAAGACGCTGTTGAAAAAATTCTCAACAATAAATACTCTGGAAAGTTTGATACACTTAAAGCCGTAAATGATTCTGTAATTGCAGTTGATTTCAATGAGTCTGAAATGAGTAAAAAGCAATACGCCAGAGCCATTTACGACTGCACCGAAGCCGCAACCCAAAAACTGCTGGAGTTTAGAAAACCGAAACAGGAAACAAATTAACAACAACATCTTCTTCCAAACCCGGCATTTCATCGCGTATTCCAAACATCAGCGCCGATGTGCCGGGTTTGATATTTATTGGTCGCTTCACGTCCTGCAAGTCCCGACCGCGTTTCGACACGCTCAACGACCGGTCGGGATGTTCAGCATTCAATCAGCATTCATCTATAATCTAAATCAAAAATCGATATTCTTAAATCAATTTTTCTCTCCGCCACGCAATGGCGTAGTGACCCCATACCTTTGTCGGAAAACAAAAGTCATGATGAACAAAAAAGAACTTTCGGAAAAAAGAAAAATGCTGCAAAACGCGCGTGTGGAGCTGAAAAAGGAATTTTTCGGTATCGACAATATTATTGATGAAGTGTGTCGGATAATCGAATCCTGGGTGCTGTTTCCCGACATGCAGGAACGACCGCTGATCATCAATTTGTGGGGTATGACCGGTGTTGGTAAAACGGCACTGATAAAACGTCTGGCTGAACTGATCGAAAAAAGCAACGTCCTTTTCAGGTTTGATATGGGCAGTAATTCAGCCAGCTGGTCAATCAGAGAAACACTATCAGAACTGCTCGAAAAAGAAAACAGTAAACCGTTGATCCTGGTATTGGATGAATTCCAGAATGCAGGAAATTCAAAATCCGACAACGAAAATAGCGAAAGCAAGGTTTCACGCGTGGTTTGGGATCTTCTTGACAGTGGTCAATTTAATGTTTCTTCGTTCCGATACTACAATTTCGAAAAACTGCAACGGCTGATCTTTGCATCACAAGCCATTCTTAATAAAGGCATCAGTGTGCAAAAAGGAAAAGTGGTTTCCGGAAAATCTGTTTTCAGAAAATATATGGACATAAGTCCGTCGGTATATCATTTGTCTCCTGGCAAAGCATGTCGACAAGAAGAGTATGATGATTACTTTGTTGAAAACACGCATCTTAATAATCTGCTGGATTTTCTCTGGCCACATTTTAAAACGGAATTTGAAATACGGGACTTTCTGAACACTTTAAACGGAAAGCAAACTGTACAGTTTCTACAAGAGACGTTTGAAAAATCCATTACTCCCCGAACTTTTGATTGCAGCAAATCAGTTGTATTTATTATCGGAAATCTCGATGACGCCTATTCCATGAGTGGAGATTATAACCCCGATATGAGTGCCGACGATTTTCATGAAGAATCGCTTAAAATCACCCGCTCCGACATTAAAAAAGTGCTTTCCTGGTCGTTCCGGCACGAGCAGATTGCCAGGCTAGGCAATATCCATCTGATATATCCGTCTTTAAACAGTCAGGCTTATAAGCGAATTATTGCGGAGTCGCTGAACAAAATCAGCCACAACTATTTTCAAAAACACCACCTTGAATTTGTATTCAGCAAGAGCATTCATGAAATGATTTATGCAGAAGGGGTCACGCCTGCACAAGGCGTCAGGCCAATACAATCGACCATTAATCAGCTCATCGTTTCCAACATCGGACAGGTGATCAATCAAATGTCGAAATTCCGGAAAAAGCCTGATCGTGCGGTTTTCAGTGTCACCGACGAAAATGTCGTTGTACAGTTCATACAGAACAATGTACATCTCGGTTCTATGCAATACGCTGTAGATCTCGAAATATCGCGTCTCCGTAAAATCCGCCACGACGACAATCAGGCTATCGTTGCTGTGCATGAGTCGGGCCACGCGGTGATCGATATTGTGCTGCTGAAAATGATTCCCGACCGCATACTGTCGCGCACAGCCGATGCATCTGTCAATGGGTTTGTCGATATCAGCAACAAACGCGAGTTTCATTCCGTTACCATAATCCGCAACGAAATAGTTTCGCTTTTCGGCGGCATGGCTGCTGAAGAAATCATTTTCGGACATGAACATGTAACAGCAGGATCGGGATCGGATCTGACACAGGCCACACGCCGCGCCACCGCCATGATCCGAAACCGTGGCATGGGCTCATTCCCCGGCATGGTTAACCTTCCGCAGCCCATGCTGAATGACGGCTATCTCGATCTGGACGGCGCCCTCAATAAAGAAATCAAAGCGCTGTTACAGGCATCTTATGCACAGGCATTGAAAATCATTCGTGAAAATCAGGCGCTGGTTCTCGCATTGGCAGCCTTGTTAAACGAAAATGCCGCCATCAGTAAACCGCAGATCATACAATTACTTCAGTCTCAGTTTCCGCATCTGGCGCCATTTTGTGTAAACAATCACGCTGATTTTTCGTATCGCGATCATCTGTTGCGCAAATGTGCAACACACAGCACACAAGGCACCACACTCACCGCACAGATGCCCGGACTTGTGCTGAATATGGAAAAATTGGAAAAATAAAGGAGCGAAACAAAATATTTTCTATATTGCCAAAAAATTCTACTATGAAAACATTTGAAGAAAAGTATCTGACAAAAATCCGGAATTTATTCGAAAAGTATAAGGGGAAAATGGGTGATGAGGCGTTGAATTGTATCCTTGACAGAGGTTTCGTTTCCTCCCTGCCAAACATGAATGCAGAAATACTCATTTGTGGAATCAATCCTTCGGATAATGGCAAACGCCCTGAAAACTTTCATTTTCAGGCATTAAAAAACGCACCATATTTCACAACCATTCATGATATCGTAAGTGATTGCAAAGACCAGAACGCGATTGATTATCTCGATTTATTCTGTTTTCGAAATACAAATCAGTACGAAATCTGGCAATTCGCAAAAAATCCGGTTGGCCTGAAATATATTGTCGATCATTTGATGCTCACTCAGGAAATAATTGAAGAAATAAATCCAAAAGTTTTACTGGTGTTTAATAAAACAGCTTCAACATTTTTTGGCTTCCATGCAAACCCAAGCGATGAAAATCCCGAAAATAAAAACATCTGGATGGGGTACAAATTTAAAGACTGTGTTACAATTGACAACATGTATTCGAACAATGTAAAATCCATTATTGGATTGCACGAAAGCCGCATAAATCCATTTTTAGAAGAAACATCCCTGAATGGTTCCAAAATATTTTTCGGTTCCTACATGAGATATCTTAAAACAGAAAAGAAAGCAGAGCTTAGAAAATTAATATCAACTCTTTCTTGATTTTTTCTGAAAATCTTCATGATTCATTTGATTTGGGCCATATACAAATTAAATTTTTCTCAACCATAAAAGCACCCATATTTATCCCCGTCAATCAGTTTCAATGCAGCCTTAAGCGTGCCGGTTGGCGGGGCCGGATATGCGTCCCACTGCAGATTACCGCGCATCCAGTAAATTTTCCACACACTGGTGTTACGCACATAAGTAATTTTTGCAAAATCGGAATGTCGCAGAATTTCAGGTTTGTTCAATTGCGGCCGGATTTCAAAAATGAAAACATGTTGTCCTTCGAGTCTGTATCCATAATCAAGTTGTGGTCTGATATGCTCCGGAGGCCGCATCGCATCAATGAAATCATTTATTTGTTTTCTGATGTCGGTTTCTTCTTGTTGTGTAAAGGCCATGATATTTCAGTTTGCATTTTTCATCTTCATACGCTCATTCGTTTCTGTTTGCATGTACGCCTCTGTAATGAAATTACTTCAAAATAAGTTTGTTTTCAAATTATTAAATTGTTGAACAGATGGCGTCTTTTGTTGTTTTACATATTCAAAATCTGTCACCCACATTATAATTCCATTTTCAACTGGTTACAATTTGTAACCGTTTCATTTCCCTCTTTGACCAATCTGTTTTTCAAAACTTTCCAATAGTTTCTTGCACGATCTACAGTCGGTTGTTCAGTTAGTATATCAACAATACTGAAATACCAGATTTCTTTATTGGAATCGTAATGGCTCCGTACTTTCCTGTTTTCAAATATTTTTATACTACTCATTTGTTTTGTTTTAATGTACTATTTCTTTTCGTGTTAAGCTTCGATTTCACCCCACCAAAATTAATGAATTTAATTCATCAAAAGATTCTTCCGCGCGTTTATTTTTTCAACCAAAATCAGGTATGTTGGAATCATTCACTTTTCCACCTTCCCCTCCAACACCCTCAATATCTCCAGCATTCTTCCGCTTTCGAAGACACTCAGTAATGTGCCGTTGCTGAAGCGGTCGGCACGGACAGCGGTGGTGATGAGTTTGCAAAGAAAAACAATATCGCAGGTGTTGAGATTGTCGTTGCCAAAAAGGACTTTGCGACCTTCGTCCCAATGCATCCAGCCAAAGTCAATGATGATGGGAATTTCAGAAACTATGTCCAGAAATTTCCACACAACAGGTGCAAACTCAGTCTCAGAGCTTATTATAAGAATTCCTTCTTCGTCTTCTTCGCACGGCACTTCGCCAAAGTCGCTTGTGGCTTCAATTTCAGGAATAAGCACAAAAAGTTTTTGCCATTGCTCCTGAGTTAATGCACTCAATGCAGCTTCTGCTTCATATTCAGGAATGGCAATCTGGTAAGACAATTTGTTTGTTTTTGTAAAGATAAAAATTATTTGATCATACACTGGCCACGCGTCTCTGCAACGCGTGACGATACCTCTCAAAGGTGCTTCGCGTGGTCCTTTTTCCCTGGGGCGGAGTTTATCCCACCCGGCGGGACCCGAGGCTAATATTATTCGATCAGCGTTGGTTGCTGAGCTGCGCCGTCCTGAGCCTGACGAAGGGCCGAAGCACGCTGATCGCCTCAAAGGAACCAACTATCATCATTTTTGGGGTAAACGTTGATACCACAAAAAAAAGCTGATGGCTGCTCGCTGACAGCTGATCACTGATCACTGCTGTTGATAAGGCTTCTAACCACTAACTCATAACCCATAACTCATAACTCATAACTCATAACTCATAACTGTTATCTATATTTGCATAAAACACCCTCTGTATGAAAACAAAAATGCTGCTTACGTTTTTTATGGTCGCTCTTGTTTGGACTGTTTCGGCACAAACCAGTATTGTCGGACGCTGGGAAGTGGCGGACGACCCTGGTCAAAGCACGCTTGAATTCAAAAGTGACCAGACCATGGTAATGTCGGACAGCGAAAACGAGATGCTTTTCACTTATGTTGTAAACTACAGCAGCTCGCCGATAAAAATTGCGCTGACTTTGTCTGAAGATGAAAACGTAAAGATGTATGCGATTCTGGAGTTCATCAGCGACAATCAGGCTCATTTCTGTCTGAACATGGATGGCACGGATTATCCTGACGCTTTTGAACCTTCCGAGTTCAATCAGTCTGTTATTTTAAACAAGGTTGAATAAAACTCAATTCAGCGCCGGGGTTTTCCCCTGACGATATACCATCGTCCGCACGAAGAAAGGATATGGCATCGTCGTGAGAGGGATTTCTGGCATTACACAGCTACGGCTCGCGGCGCATGATGTGAGACGGGTTTTTTTGGGGGGCTCCAGGAAAACAAGCTGCGTTTGTTATTAAAAATATTTTTTGTCATTCAAAAATAATATTTACCTTTGCACTCCCAAAGCAGGGAAAAGGGCGTTTAGCTCAGCTGGTTCAGAGCACCTGCCTTACAAGCAGGGGGTCACTGGTTCGAACCCAGTAATGCCCACAAAACAAAATTACCCGCCGATCAGGCGGGTTTTTTATTAAATGCCTGTTGCGAAAGCTCGCTTTCAGTAACAGGTTTTTAATAAAAAAAGTCGGTACGAAGTACCGGTGTTTTTTGTTTTGATGAGGCCCAACATAGAAAATTGCAGATTTTCGACAGCCATAAAACAAAAAAGGTCTCAATATCCTAAAGATTATTACCTTTGCAGGCGCTTTTAGGCCCCGGTGGTGGAATGGTAGACACGCCGGACTTAAAATCCTGTGACTTTCGGGTCGTGCGGGTTCAAGTCCCGCCCGGGGTACATCTAAAACACGTTGTCCGCCTGATTATGAATAATAGTCAGGCGGTTTCATTTTTAAACATGAACATTTTTGTAGACAGTTTCACCAGCTATTGCATGAATTGAGAGTTAAGCTGATTCTACTTGTCCGCCCATTATAACATGATAGTGACTGATGCCGGTGTATTAGCGTTCATAAGTAGTGCTGAGAAAAAATCTTCGCGATCTTTTGCGGAAAAAATCTTTGTGTCTTGGTGCCTTGGTGGCCAAATCCAGTTCACATCTCCAAATCAGACGTCACCGCAGGTGACGACGTTTTAGCACATAAAAAAAGCCCCCATTACTGGAGGCCTGGAGCGGAAGACGAGACTCGGACTCGCGACCCCGACCTTGGCAAGGTCGTGCTCTACCAACTGAGCTACTTCCGCATTTCGGACTGCAAATATACAATCCTTTTTTTATTTGCAAAAAAAATTTTTTGAATTTTTTATTCCGCCTCATAAAATATACCGACCTTTACTTTCGTTTACATTTCTGTTAAACCCCTTAACCCCCTCAGAATGAAGCCAGGAAACTTTATTTTTTGTGCAGTACTGCTCGCGGGAACCGTGCTGCTGTCGGCCTTTACCCCCGGCAAAAAGAAACCGGTAAAAACCCCCGAGGGATTCGTTTTTGTTCCTATGGGCACCACCATCGTCGGAAATGACACCGTTTCGGTGCAGGCTTTCTGGATGGCAAAAACAGAAATTACCAACAACGATTACCGTGAGTTTCTGGCCGACCTGAAGGCCAGCGGCGACATGGACGCCTATCAGAAAGCGTTGCCCGACACTACCCAATGGAGAGACAAACTGGCGTACAACGAGCCCTATGTCGAGCTCTACTTCCGCCATCCGGCCTACGCTGAGTATCCCGTCGTGAACATCTCGCGCGAACAGGCCGAAATGTACTGCGTGTGGCTGACCAAAAAAATGCGCGAAGCCTATGGCGATGAAATCAACGATGTTCGCCTGCCCTATCGCGAAGAATGGGTGATGGCCGCCCGTGGACATAATCCCGGCGCCGTGTATCCATGGAATGGCGTTACACTATTTAATGAAAAAGAACAGAAGTATGCCTGTAATTTCAGAAGCATGGGCGCTGAAAGCATTCATTTCAACGATTCTACAGGAAAAATGGAAGTAGGCGGCGAATATGGAAATTTTGGAATTGCCGGCTACATCTTCGATGCCTCAGATATGATCGCGCCGGTATTGTCGTACTGGCCCAACGGTTACGGGTTGTACAACATGTCGGGCAATGTGGCCGAAATGGTGCAGCAGAGCGATATAGTGGTTGGAGGCTCGTGGAGATCGACCGGATATGATGTACGTGTTGAAAGCACGGCGCCGTATGCCGGCCCGCGACCCGATGTCGGATTCCGCCCTGTAATCACCTATACCGGAAAACCAAAAAATTAAAAACTTCCCTTAAATTCATTTAAAATCCTGAGTTATGAAAATAAACAAAGTCACATGGGTTATCTTTCTGCTGGCGGGATTCATAGTGTTTTCTTCGTTTGCTCCGGGAAAAAAGAAAACGGCCAAAGCGCCCGAAGGCTATGTATTTGTGCCGATGGGCACTTGTCAGATTGATTCGAACGACGTTTCCATTCAGGCATTCTTTATGTCGAAAACCGAAGTTACCAACAAACAGTACCGCACCTTTCTGGCCGATCTGAAAGCAAAAGGCGACATGGATGCTTACAAAAAAGCGCTGCCCGACACCACCAAATGGCAGATGGACGCCAACAGTTACAATCAACCTATGGTGGAGAATTATTTCAGCCATCCGGCCTACGACAATTATCCGGTAGTAAATGTATCGCGCGAAGGCGCCGAGATGTATTGTCAGTGGCTGACCAAAAAATATGAAGCTGAGAACGGACCGCAGAAATGCGCCTTCCGTCTGCCACAGCGCGAAGAATGGATCTGGGCTGCACGCGGTGGCCTCAAAATGATTCCTTATCCCTGGGGCGGGCCTTACCTGCGCAATTCGAAAGGTTGCTACCTGTGCAATTTCAGAACACTGAATGAAAGACACATTACGTATAATTACGAAAAACAGCAATACGAGCTGGTTCCGCATGCCGCTGAAAGCTTCTCGGAAGATGGTGCCTTTCAGACAATCATCACCGGACATTATGCGCCGAACGATTATGGTCTGTACGACATGTCGGGAAATGTGGCTGAAATGGTTGCGCAGAGCGATGTTGTGGTCGGTGGCTCGTGGATGTCGCCCGGTGCCGATGTGCGCATCGAAAGTGTGGCACCATACTCAGGACCCGCACCAACAGTAGGCTTCAGACCTGTAATGACATATCTTGGCGAATAAAAACACATAAAATGGCACCTGTCGCGGATTTGTAATTAGGAGTGTTCGAAACACCGAACACTGTGAAATCATTCTTTGTTATTTTAGGTTTTGTGATGTTATCAACATAATATGTTAATAAATGTGTTGATGCGTTGATAACTATTTCCACTATAGGCTTTGATATCAGCTTTTTATGTGGCTATATTTGTCCAATTGAATTATGCCCATTGAAAGAAAAAGGTATATCCGTCAAAGAGCTACTCTCTGTAATCCCTGACGACATTCTTGTCCAGCTGTCTATTTCCACAGGAGTAGATTATCAGGTCAAGAAGCTCTATGGACGGAGTGTTTTCTATTTGCTCCTGTACGGATTGCTTGATAGCCGGGTGAGCTTAAGAAGTTTAGAAGACACTTTCAATAGTACTAAGTTCAAAGTATTGTTTAACCTTGATCGTTGCACCACTGCAAAGTACAACTCTATTTCTGACCGATTAACCACTTTGAATGAGGAGTACTTCAAGCAGTTGTACGAGCTGCTGTATCAGAACTTCTCCTCACTTTACAACACCAAAGATGGGTTGAAGTACAACATCACCCGGGTGGATTCCACCATGGTTGCAGAAGTGGCGAACAAACTACGGGATGGAATGGTTGTAGGAAAGTGTAAAGATGATGGCCCGAAGCAACTCAAGTACACCATAAGCCTAACCAACCTGTTTCCCAGCAGCGTTAGCGTATATACAGAGCAGGGGTATCTGAGTGAGGATAAAGCTATACCCAAAGCTATTCTATGTCACGTGGACAAAAGCAAGGACAATGTTTTTGTTTTCGATCGCGGGGTGAGTAGCCGTAAGGAGCTTAGCGGCATGGATAACAGAGGTCTCCAATTTGTTACCCGTATCAACCCGAACGCCAGGTACGAGGTAATTGAACATACATCTCTAACCAAGAAAGATTTTTATGAAAGCAGCCTGACAATACTTCGCGATGATCGGGTAGTGCTCTTCGATAAGTACAACAAGCGCTCTAACGAGTTCAGACTGATTCAGACAGAAGACAATCAGGGCAAGCCTTTCTGGTTTATGACCAACATGATTGATGAAGATCCAACGATCATCCTCGCCATTTACAAGAGACGATGGGATATTGAGGTGTTCTTCCGGTTCATAAAACAGGAGCTGAATTTTAAGCACTTTATTTCCACGAGCCTAAACGGCATACAGATTATTCTGTACATGACTTTGATTCTATCCATGCTAATTCTTATCTATAAAAAACTTAACGGGATAGGATACAAAACGGCAGTGAGACGATTTCACATAGAGGTGGACGAACTAATAATGTCCATTATTGTTACAGCCTGCGGAGGAGATCCAAAACTCGTTTTTCGGTAAAACTTATGGACTTCATGAGCTCTGCTTAAAGAAACAAACAACGTTGTAAGCTCAATAAAATATGCTCTTTGAAATGTTTCGAACACCCGTAATTTGTAATCCGTGACAGGTTATACCCCGCACGGATTGCAAATCCGCGCGGTGTATAAATTTTTGATTTGTATCTTTGAAACAAAAAAACATGAGTCGTATTTTTTCTTTTCTTTTTCTGCTGTTGTTTGCAGCATCGGTATTTGCACAACAGGGACTTGATTTTACTTTCGAAAACACTGCAGCCGGTGGCAGTCTGCCCGATAAATCAGCGCTTTGGGGCAGCAACTATACCTGCAATATTCAGTCAGCCATCAAACACGAAGGAGAAAATGCACTTGAAATAGTGCGCAATGCCGATGCAAACAAAAATGATTTCGGCTGCTTTGTTTTTTCTGTTCCGGTATCGTTTGTTGGTAAAACCGCACAGATAAAGGTCTTCATGAAAACGCAGGATGTCACTGAAGGTACAGCATCCATCTTTGTGCGCGTCGATGGCAGTGGCAGTAATTATTATTCCACCAGCAATATTTCAAATCTGAAAGGAACCAACGACTGGTATGAATTCAATACGCCCGTTTTTCAACTGGGAAAAGGAGCCGAAGTTATTCACATGGGAGTGATTCTGACCGGCAAAGGAACCGTGTGGGCCGATGATTTTAAGTTGCTTATTGATGGGAAGGATTACCTGAAAGCTCCATTGAAAAAAGGCTCTGCATTAGCTGCCGACAGCGATACTGCATTTGCAAAAGCCAGTGGTATTGAAATCGGCATTACAAATCGTGTACAAACCGACAACCTTGCATTGCTATGCAAAATCTGGGGTTTCCTGAAATATTATCACCCCGCCGTTGCCGCCGGAAAATACAACTGGGACAATGAACTTTTTCGCTTTTTGCCCACCTATCTTCCCATTGCAGACCAGAAACAACGCAATGATTCGTTGCTGGCCTGGGTTAACAAACTTGGCCCTGTGAGCGGAAAAGGAAACAAAATGAAAATAAAAACCAACACCAAAGTAATTCCCGCGCTGGAATGGATTTCGGACACTACCGTGCTGGGATCGGCTCTCAGCGCGCAACTGGTGAAAATCCGAAACACAAAGCGAAGCGACAAACATTATTATGTAGCATTTACACCAGTTCAAAACGCCGAATTCCTGAACGAACGACGTTACTCAAACATCAGCTGGAACGATGATGGATTCAGACTTTTAACGGTGTTCCGGTATTATAACATGATCGAATATTTCTTTCCGTACAAAAATCTGATCGGCGAAGACTGGCACAATATACCCAATGAATTTATTCTGAAAATGATTGCTGCCAATGATGAAACCGAAGCGCAGAAAGTTGCCCTGGAAATGATTACAAGAATCAACGATACACATGCGATTCCCACAACCAGAGAAGATTTCAGCAATGCCTTATATGGCAGAAACTATGCAAACTACAAACTGACTTTTGTTGAAAACAAGGCGGTTGTAAGCGGATATCTGAATGAGCAGATGGTGAAAAAAGACGATCTGGAAATCGGTGATATTATTGTCGACATCAATGGAGAAAGTGTGATGCAAAAAGTTGAGCGACTGAAAAAATATATGCCGGCGTCGAATGAACCAACACGACTTCACTATATATCAAAACATCTGCTGCAGTCAAACGATCGCGGAATTACCGTGACCTATGTGCGCGACGGAAAAACAGCATCGAAAAGTCTTCCCTGTCATACGCCGGAAACCATTTTTGCCAAAACCAATGCCGGAGCCGAAAGTGCAACACCTACATGGCGTTTTCTGACGCCCGAAATCGGCTACATTTATATGGGCACAATCCGCAAAAGTGAGATTCCGAGAATGATGGGCGAACTGCGTCTCACCAAAGGAATTGTAATTGATTTGCGTTGCTATCCGGGCGAATTTGTTGTGGATAATTTAAGTCCGTATTTCCATATCAAAAAAACTCCGTTCGTAAAATTTTCCAACACCAATACAAACAACCCGGGTCTGTTTAATATCGGAAAACCGCTCTACGTGCAGGGAATGAAAACCGCCTACAACGGAAAACTGGTCATTCTGGTCAATGAATCTACTGTAAGTCAGGCCGAATATACCGCCATGGCGCTGCGATCGACAGCCATAGCAACCGTGGTGGGCAGCACCACAGCAGGTGCAGATGGCAATGTAAGTCAGATCAATCTGCCGGGTGGAATAACCACACATATTTCCGGCATCGGCGTGTATTATCCCGATGGCACCGAAACCCAGCGCGTAGGCATTGTGCCCGATGTGGTGGTAAACCCCACCCTGCGCGGCTATCTGAGCGGCATGGACGAAGTACTTGAAAAAGCGGTGCAGATTATCGAAGCGAAATAGTTCGGGTGTTCGACGATTGGAATCGTCGCACAGCGTTCGTTGGGTATAGTCTTAGAATCTTTCTGGTGAGGCGGTCTCAAAAAGTCCTCAGCGACAAAAACAACATTCCATCGTCTGGAAGCTACGCAGGAGCTGGAGGACATGGAACCGTTGTTTTTGCTGTTGTTACGACGGTTCCATGTCCG
>Ga0209639_1000950_pt1 | contig 33937 bp, 29 predicted proteins | sample EPASupsiteHSE605_FD_187268 | JGI IMG/M metagenome (GOLD analysis project Ga0209639, IMG submission 187268) | Bioremediated contaminated groundwater from EPA Superfund site, New Mexico - Sample HSE6-05 (SPAdes) (version 2) | ecosystem: Environmental > Aquatic > Deep subsurface > Groundwater >... | reverse complement strand
AATATCCAAAGGGAATTAAAATAATGAAAGAGGAAGTTGAAGAATTAGGAATTATTCATGATGAGTTTCACGGAGAATGGAACTACACGTTCAAACCTAGAAAGAAGGGCATTGCAGAAGTTGTTTTATGACGAGTCCTAAGTTAGTTTTATTACTGGCATCAATTGACCCAGTGCAGAACATTTCGTACAACAGATCATCGTGGTTCTTTCTCTCATCCCTTACAACAAAAGCCATATGGACAGTCATGTATGAATCTGTAAACTTTATCTCATCCATTCTCTCGGGAGTTACAGCTACAGAGGACATGACGATGTCACAGACACCTCTGTTGAGATAATCAGGAATCAAGTCTCCGGTTATTGGAACAAACTCTATTTTTGAGATGTTGAGAAACTGAGCCAGATCGTAGGCCATTTGCACATCGTACCCCACAAGTGATCCCTTTTTGTTGAAAAAGACAAAGGGTATACAGTCGCTGTTGTAGCCCACTCGCAGAACTCCTCTATTTTTGATGAGCTGTATAGTATCTCCTTGAGACTGGTCGTCTGAGGCAGCAGATAGAGAATCATTCCAAGCGAGATAGACCTTAGTGCTAACTAGTATCGTAAAAACCTAATTATCGAACATATTATTTGGTAGCTTCCATCAGCTGATATGGTTTTGACCTTAAATTGATGATCCACAATTAAGTTTTCGTGACACTAGTTCATCCTGTCTCACTCCTTGGGCGTCTCTGGGAAGCTCAATGTTGGATATTATATCGCTTCCGTGATAGGTACTTGCAAGAAGGTGGGCAAAGCCAAAATTTAGCCCTGCAATAAGGACAGACTTTGAACGTGCGCTTTTTGTGGGCCGTCAGAATGGCCACAGAATCACTAGAAATCAGGTCTATCGCCGTTGTAAGCGGCTATGCTCAGGAAATCGGCCTGCATGATCCTGAAGGTCACCTTGATGAAAAATTTGGGCCTCACTGCTGTCGACATTGGTATACTACTTGGCTAAGAAGGTCTGGCATGTCAAGGACCTTCATCCAGGAGTTACGCGGAGACTCAAGAGGAGAAGCAATAGATACTATGCCCATATAGAACTTGATGAACTGAAAGCTTCTTATCTGCGGCACATTCCGCAACTCGGGGTAACACCTTGGGCTTACTATTTTCAAAAAAATGAATAACAAATTGTATTTTCTTAGAAAAAAATGTAAAAAAATGGATTTTTGCTCGATTGGTGGCAATCGAGCCTTAATTTGACAAATAACGCCCGGACCGGGATTCGAACCCGAGTCGGAGCCTCGACAGGGCTCCATGATAGGCCTCTACACTATCCGGACACTTCGGTCTCTTCTGCTGCTGTTTTTCGCCCACGTTGCGAGCAAACCTTAAATGCCTTTTTAATATATAAAGATTCCCGTTGAAGCTCTTCGATTCTGGTAAATGTTTCAGGTCCCGCCTCCCAGACTCGAACCGGGGACATCGCGGTGCCTGCGCAGAAATGTACGGGTGATTATTTTACCGCACGAGCCGAACTACAGCCGCGCACTCTACCACTGAGTTAAGGCGGGACAATGTATACTGATTCAGTGCTGCACAGAGCTACACTGCTTCAGTGCACCATCTCCATATATGGTGATGATATTTATGTTTTTCGCTGGAAGTGAGTATGAGGTTCTCACTTATGTAATATTTTCATATCTTTTGCAAATTTTTTAAAAAAGGTATATACAGCCTTATCTTTTAATTCATGAGGTCATTATGGCTCTTCGCTATTTTGTGTGGGTAACTTATATTTCGCTCCTAAATGTTGAAGTAGTATATATAAAATGTCGGAACAAATGTCGGAACAGTTGTTGTTGAAAATCACATTCATGCGTGATGTTTCTTTATTTAATCTGAATACTTTCTAACTAAGCAATTATTTTCAACCAATACAAAATAGCGAAGAGCCGTAATCCTGATTAAGAATAAATTGATGTTAAAAACAGTGAGTAAAAAAATGTTTGAAAAGAACCCTGAGGTTCCTCTCGACTATTTTTTTTATTTAGAACGTGTTTAGCTCTCCTCTAATCACCATTTCCGTAATCTTCGTCACATTGGAAAGCAAGTCATCAATTACAACTTCGGTTTCGGCTTTGACCTTTGAGAAGGAGTAACCTTCTTTGGGGATAATCTGGGCACTTGCTACGAGCGGCTGGTCAATGGGTTTTCCTATCTGCGAGAGCAACCTGATGTAGACGTCCTGCACCTCGGGAACCGTCTTTACAATTTCTCTGGCCATCTGGGTCGAGAGGAGGTTGTAGATTTTTCCAATGTGGTTAATCGGGTTCTTTCCACTGGTTGCCTCCATACTCATAGGCCTGTTTGGTGTGATCAATCCGTTGCAGCGGTTTCCGCGCCCTACAGAGCCGTCATCTCCCATTTCGGCCGAGGTTCCGGTAACTGTAAGGAAAACACAGCTCGTTTTAAGGTTATCGGCGGTGTTAATGAAGACATTCGCGTCTCTTTCTGTGTAGCGAGTTGAGAGTTCTTCTACATAGGTTTTCATCTCTTCAGTCATATTGATATAGCTGTCCAGGTCGTCGATATATCTCCCTATCATGCCGCTGCATATGGTGAGGGTTATGTCTTCTCCGTCCCTGAGCCCCATGACCTTCATGTCTTCTCCGATTGCGGGCATCTGGGATTTCAGGTCGGTGAGGAGTTGTCTTTCTGTATTATATACAAGATTTTCAAGCTCGGAAAAAGGAGCATGTCCAACCCCGAAAGAAGTGTCGTTTGCAACCGGGATCCTGTCTCTTTTGAAGACGTCCCTTAGATCTGAAGATCCTGTCCCGAGTTTACAGTCCATAATCACGTCCCTTTCAAGGTCCATGTTCACGAGGGTGTTCTTCAGGTACCTGCGGGCAGCCTGGAGAGCTACAGACTCGGTAGCAAGTTCGACGCCTTCGAATTCTTTGGTGGCTCTGCCTACCAGAAGGATGTATATAGGCTGCAGAACTTCTCCTCCCCCAAATTTGGGGCTGGATCTGCCGGCTACGATCTGAGTTTCGTCTGTGTTGTGGTGGAGTACGGCTCCACATTTGGTTATATATTCCCTGCATAGAGCGCGGCTTACTGCTTCGGCCAGTCCGTCCGATATGCTGTCAGGGTGCCCTATCCCTTTACGTTCTACAAGCTCTATCTGCTGTTTTTCAATCGGGGTTTGCAAGAGCTCTTCCACTTTGATATTTCGGGCCATTTGGATCCTCTTTTTCAAAATCATTAGAATTTTATCAATAGCTATAATTTTATCGGTTTATTATTTTTCGGTCAGTTAATATCATCAATTTGCTTTTCATAGCATTTAATTTTAATTCACATGTTGCTATAACTTAATATTTGTATATAACTCGAAAGTCTGTTTCTATTAAATTACTCTGACTATATAATTGTTCTCACTCATTCATTACTGGAAGTAATATCCAATCTGGGAAAAATACTTTATTCTCTTCGCTATTCAAAGTTTAATCTCTTAACATATTTAAAATTTTTCAATACTTAATCTGTTTTCTCTTTCATACCTTATTTTCGGCAAGAAAATTTTCATGTATATCTTACCGTGAAGTCTATATTACACAAGAGTATTCAGGATAAACGTTTTATATGGATGAACCCTATCTGGGAAAGTTTCAGGAAGATCACTTTATTAGAGGACGGAGCAGATGATTCGCATTGCAATACCCAACAAAGGGCGCCTTTACGAACCCACAATCTCTATTTTCAAAGATGCAGGGCTTCCCGTCAGTGGAGGAGCCGAAAGTCGAAAACTCTTTGCAAAAACTACGGATCCAGATCTCCAATTTCTCTTTGCTAGGGCCGCTGACATCCCTGAATATGTACAGGACGGAGCTGCAGACGTTGGCGTTACAGGCATGGATCTGATAACGGAAAGAGGCGCAAAGGTTGAAGCCCTCCTGGATCTGAAATTCGGAAAAGCGAGCCTCGTTCTGGCTGTCCCTGAGGATTCTGTTTTCCAGACAGCTCAGGATCTTGAAGGCAAAAAAGTTGCAACTGAATTTCCGGAAATTGCGAGCCAGTATTTTAAAAAGCTTGGAGTTAATGTTGAGATCATAAAGGTCAGTGGAGCCTGTGAGATGACTCCGCACGTTGGAATTGCCAACGCAATTGTGGATATCTCAAGTTCAGGGACAACTCTGATGATTAACCACCTTAAACCTATTGATACAGTTTTTTCTTCAACCGTCTACCTGATCGCCAATAAAGAAAGCCTCAGGACAAAAGACAAAATCCTGGATATAAAAACTGCAATTGAAAGTGTTCTTAATGCAAAAAAACGGCGCTATCTTATGATGAATGTTCCCGAGAAATCCCTTCAGGCAGTAAAAGAGGTCTTGCCAGGGATGTCAGGTCCAACGGTCATGAAGGTTGAATCAAGCAAATTATCCGGAGAATCAATCCTTGCTGTTCACGCTGTTGTGGATGCGGACCTGATCTTTACCATCGTAAACAAGCTGAAGAAGGTCGGTGCAAAGGATATTCTTGTTGTCCCGATCGAAAGGATAATGCCCTGAGAAGGAAAAGACCTGAAAAAATAAAGACCTGGAAAGAATGAATTGAAGGATATTTCTTTAAAGGCATTCCGGAGATGTGGCTTTCAATGGTTTTTGAAGTAATCCCTGCTGTGGATATGAGAGGAGGAAAATGTGTTCAGCTCGTGCAGGGAGTGCCTGGCAGCGAGATTGTATCACTTGACGATCCTCTTGCAGTCGCCCTTGATTGGGTTGAGAAAGGGGCAAAGATCCTGCACCTGGTAGATCTGGACGGAGCAATTGAAGGAGAACGCAAAAACGCGCCGATAATTGAAAAGATAGTCAATGCGTGCAGAGAAAAAGAGGTGCGTGTTCAAGTTGGAGGAGGTATTCGGAGCTTTGAAGATGCGGCTTCTCTCCTTGAGCTTGGGGTTTCCAGAGTGATTCTCGGCACTGCTGCCCTTCAGGATCCTGAACTTGTAAGACGGCTTGCCAGTGCCTTTGGAAGCTCATGTGTTAATGTTGCACTGGATGCAAAGAACGGAAAAATCTCTATCAAAGGCTGGACTGAAGAGTGTGCGCAAACTCCTGTGGAGATGGGAAAAAAGTTTGAAGAGCTGGGCGCAGGTAGCTTGCTTTTTACGAATATAGATACCGAAGGGCTCATGCAGGGAGTAAATCCTGTTCCTACAAAAGAGCTTGTCGAATCAGTCAACATCCCTGTAATCGCATCCGGAGGAGTAAGTTCTCTGCAAGACCTGAAAGTCCTGAAAGAAACCGGAGCAGCGGGGGTTGTGGTAGGCAGCGCTCTTTACACAGGCAGGTTTACCCTTGAAGAAGCTATTGAATACATCCGGTATGACTGATCGGGTGTTTTGTCTTTGTCCTCTGGCAATCCATCAGTCATTACTCACTTTCCTGGTTTTTCGGAACAAAGGAGATCGTGAATAAGCAGGCATCTAGATACAAAATGTTTAATAAATTTAAAGAGAATGTGATGCTGTATGAGAACAGGCAAAATATCCCGCAAGACAAAAGAAACCGACATCCAGCTTGAACTGAACCTTGATGGCACAGGAGTTGCAGATGTCAGCACAGGGATCGGATTTTTTGATCACATGCTTACTTCTTTTGCGAGGCACGCGGAGTTTGACCTTAAGATTCGTGCCGAGGGCGACCTTTACGTAGACGAGCATCATCTGGTAGAAGATACAGGGATAGTTCTCGGAAAAGTTCTTGCAGACGCGCTTGGGACTATGGCAGGAATCGCTCGTTTCGGGGAAGCCAGAATTCCCATGGATGAAGCTCTTGCAGAAGTAGCTCTGGATATCGGCGGGCGTAGTTATCTTGTCCTGAACGCCGATTTTGCTGCTCCCCAGGTAGGGCAATTCAGTACCCAGCTGGTTAAACACTTCTTCGAAACTCTGGCCTCAAATGCAAAAATTACCATCCATGCGAGTGTCTATGGAGATAACGACCATCACAAAATTGAAGCTCTCTTCAAAGCTTTTGCCTATGCTATGAAACGGGCTGTAAAAATCGAAGGCAAAGACGTAAAAAGCACGAAAGGCACCCTCTAAAACCCCGAGTTTCGCCACCCGAGTTTCGCTTCGGGAGCACGAGGTCCGTTTCACTCGCTTCGCTCGCTCAAGCGGACTAATTTATAGTATAGAATTCACGCCGATTATAAACGGACTAACTTATGGTATAGAATTCACGTTGACTATTAACTGACTAACTTATTGCTTAGAATCTTGCTTCTGCCAAGATGGCGTAATAATGGTTATCTCGATAGCGATTTTTAATTTTTGTTAAGTTTGATCCTCCATTCATTGGCGAAGACGAGCATTGATTCCTGTCTGAGCTGTCCCACAAGGCATATGTTTGCTTTTTTTGCAGCTTCGACTCCAGAGTCAAAGGGCATGGCTTTGGTGGCAACGAGGGGAATTCCTGCCCTTGCGGCTTTGGTGACCATGTATGCAGGCTGCCTGCCTGTGGAAAGCATATAATGCTTTGAGATGTCTAGTCCCTGAAGAAGGGCAGCTCCAACGACCTTGTCTACAGCGTTGTGCCTGCCCACGTCGACAATCTGGACTGCCTGTTTTCCTTTTTCATCTATAAGGGCTGCAAGATGAGTCCCTCTGGTAAGCCTGTATGTATCCGATTCAAGGTGATCTATGCCTGCAAAAAGGGCTTCTGGCTCAAAAACAGTGTCCGAATCTACGAAAACCTGTGAATCAGGCTCTTTGTTCTGAGAAGGCTGTTTTTTCTTTTTAGTCCGGACATGAATTTCGTTGTCTTTTACCTCGATTCCTGTAATCTCGCTGAATTTGACCGCTCCTTCCGTAATCAGATGCCCAACTGCAAGCTCTTTCAGTTCAAGTGGAGAGACAAAAAGAGTAGTAAAGGCTTTTCTATCTAGAAAAAGTTTAACAGGACATTCTCTTGCAAGCAATACTTCAGTTTCTTCGGCCCTGCCGTCGGAATGGATTCTTCTGGCAGGGTAAGGAGTAGTATATTTTCCAGGCATTTTCATTCCTGTACTTCTATATGTTCTCCTGAGCTATTATTTCATTGATCATAATTCCTTTTTGATTATCCTTCGCAAAGCGACTGCAATATCTTCCTTCTTCTCTCAACTGTCCACTATTTCATAGTCTGCACTGCAGTCAAAGTAGGTTTTTCTTGTGTTAAAATCAATTTGTAAGTGGTTATTATTGGTAGGTGACGGCCCTATATTGTATAGGTTGATTGCGGAGTTATTTTCAGGCCACCAGTTAATAACGGTCACCCCATCAACCTGGAATTGGGTTCCTGATAAATGGGACGGAAGCCTGTATGTTAAATTTGATTGATAGTCTGAGTAATCGGACACCCATATGTCGGTGACCTTTCCTTGATCCTTAAATTCATTATTTATATACAGTTTGACGTTAAAATTAAGGTTCGTGATCTTGTTTGTGTTCATACTTGCACTTCCAGATGTCTGGTTTCCGTTCATTATAAGTTTTACAAAGTCATCTTTTCTAAATCCCGTTTTACTTCCGTCAATTTTTATCCAGTAGTCATAATTTTTTCCATTATTTTTAAATTGAATATAGCTGCCCGAGGAAATCACTCCTCCGACTTCATCTTTGTTTAACAATGCTCTGTTTGCGTGAATCAGTTCGTTTCCAGATGTATTTCCAGATGTATTTCCAGATGTATTTCCAGATGTATTTCCAGATGTATTTCCAGATCCATCAGAGCTAGTTTCGCTTTTATCTTCAATTATCAAGCTGCCTCCGGCTCCAAGTTCCGCTCCGATTGCAGATTTGCTTATATAGAGTCTATCGAGGTTTTTGCCTCCGGTGGGTGTGAAATTGAAATACACTTCGTATAAACCATTGTCTGAGCTATTTTTTTCGAGTGTAAAGTCCGTGCCGTATCCAAGCCCTGAATTTTCTGCGTTTTCTTTGAAGTAGGAAATCCATGCATCTGGATATTTCGTGGTAATCATGCAGTTGAATGAATCAATGTCTTCTATGTAACTGTTTTTGTAGACGGTCTCGAAGTTAATCCCCGTTAACCTTAAAGAAGCATCCGTATCTGAAGAAATGATGTCAGGATTACCTGTTATGTTAATCGCCTGGATTGAAACATTATAGCTGCTGTCATTATGATATATATTGAATAAAGGACATTGTCTCATCAGTGATTTATTACCCTGGGCAAGAATCAAGGCTCCGTTTTCATACCTGAAGACCTGATCCACATATTGCCTGTTGTTAGAACGATACGTAATGCCTCCACATTCCACTTTTTGAGGTGGGCTTGAAATTGAAGATTTTATAGGGGTTATGGTTATAGTGCAATTTTCAGTGTTTACTGATAGTGTCCCGCTTGATTTTGAAGGTTCCAGAACAGGGATCTCTCCTCCCCCCATTCTGAATGGTACGGATACGGAAAATCCATAGGCTGAGGAATTTGAGTCTGAAGCCGTAAGAAGAGCAATCATATCTACCGTTGATTTGAGTTCCGCCATATCGTTCTGAACTTCATTCATATGCAATTTTTCGGTATCAGTTTTCCATTCAGGAACATACTCAATCCTTACCACTGCAAGTGCACTAAATATGATGCACAAAAGCAGTACCGCTGCAATTACTGTGGCTCCTGCGGATTCTGAGTTGAAGAGGCTCTTCCTGGTTTTTCCCCTATTTCTGTTCTTTCTGGTCTTCATGGCAGAACATCTTGTTATTTGCTTACAGGTAATTATTATTTGAAAATTCAGCTTAAACCAATTCCCAGTTCCGCATTGACTGCTGTCTTGCCAATGTAAAGCCTTTTCAGGCTATTTGCGCTTCCTTCCTTAGGAAACAAAAAGTTAAGGGAATAATTTTTGGTAGAATCAACTGTGCGGTTAAGGGTGTAATCTTTATCTTTTTCTAGCCCGGCTTCAGACATAATTTCTCTAAAATATGCTTCCCAGACATCAGGATAGTCAGTCTCTATTTTCAAGGTGAAATTATTCACATTTTCGCTGTACAGTGGTTTAAAATAGTAATCTTTCAGTCGAATGGAGCAATCTGAACTTGATGAAAGGATATTTTCCGAACCCTGAATTTCTACGGCATTAATTAAAAAGGTGTAGTTTTCAGGCGAAGCTTCGGAGACACGGATTGCCGGGTAGAGTTTCATGACCGCCTGCTCTTTCTGTGCAAGAATTAGAGCTCCGTTTTCATACCTGAAGGTCTGATCTACGTAATATATATTATTAGAATGATACGAGATTGTGCCGCAGTTGATAATCGTTTCATAGCCATTTGCCGGGATTATGGTCATATTACACTGATCTTTGTTTACTGAAACAGTTCCGCTGAATTTTGTAAAACCTATCAGAGGAATCTCCTGGCTTCCAACGTGAAGAGGTATTATTGTAGTAACGTTTGAGGTAGGGAAGTTAGGCTCTGACATAAATATTAGTGTAGTTTTGTCTATTTTTGATTTAAGTTCTGTCATGTCTTTCCATACATCGGTCATATGGGAATTTTCAGTTTCGCTTTTCCATTCCGGAACATATCCCAGATGAATTGCGGAAAAAACTGAAAATATTATCCCGAAAAGCAAAATAGCCGCTATAGCTGTCGATGCAGCAGACTCTGACCTAAAAAGAGAATCCGGGCCGGATCTGAGTTCACTGAATTTGATCTCTCTCATATTTCCCATCTCCTCTGCCTATTCTTTTTCTTTCGTGAGCTAATATCTTAGTCTATAGATTCCCAGGAAATTTATCTACTGATCTTTCCAGCTTTTTTTATCTTCATACGAAACGGCTGCAATCTTTACTTGAATCTTCAAGCTTTTTAAGTAAGTATAAGTTGCTGTTACATGGGTAAGGGTTTTCCCAGTAACGGTAATATCCTGTAACGTCCGAAATTTCATCAGTAATCTAGTCAAAAGTTTAGCTTTCTTCATTCTACCTAGAGCGCAACTTTCTGGATTACCTGTTGAGATGGGGTGTAGACAAAGTACATAATGGGATCATCAATGTCCAGATCAATCCCTCTGCTCGTCGGATTGAGTATGATATAATCCCCTAGCATCAAGACATCATTTGTAGCGGTGTAGTTAAATTCCGACCTATCGGATGATATATCGAATTGTTCATGTTTCTCTTTGGTATCGAGAATGACCTTAACATTTTTCAGGTCGATGGCTTCTCCACCGCGGTGGAAGATATGCACTGTATTGGCGTTTCTATCAATTCTTTCCTGCAAATCGACACGCGGCGTATGTGGAGGATTTACAACTCCCTCATCTGAAAATATAGTAATGGCTATTGAAGAGAAAGCTAACACAACTATAGCTATCATGAGCACCTGCCCCATCACCTCTGAAACTGCCTGGCAGTCCTCGCCAAGTGCCCTGTGTTTTTTCCCCTCCACGTTAAGAGTCACCTTATTAGAATTTTTACTAAGCTTCCTACGTTTCCTGTGTTGTTATTATCCGAATATTATCATTATTAATTTTATATTAACTTGACTGTCTGAGAAAAATTATTAAAGGTATAATTGCTAATAACTCTCTTACTAAAAAAAGTAAAATTCAAGATTACAATAATATTATAATGTATTCGACAAAAATTTATATACCAATGAATAATATGATTGCATGCAGTTATAAAAATTATTAATTGTTTGTAATGCATTTTAAGTGTTAAAAGTATCAAGGCAGGTTGTCCTGTCCGAATACCTTTAGCCCGGAGGGAGAAACATATGAATCTCAAAAAGTTGTTTAATAATAGTGATGCAGTGTCCCCGGTTATCGGTGTCATCCTGATGGTTGCAATAACCGTCATCCTCGCCGCCGCGATCGGTTCATCCGTCTTCGGCCAGGGACCTGACAAACCTGCACCGCAGGCGAACATTGAAATTACACCAGTCAATATTTCTAGTTCAACAGCATATGTAAAATTAGAACACCTTGGTGGAGACCCGATTCATTTCGATGACACCACAATAACAAAAGTTACAGCAAGTCTTAATGGAGCTACATCTGTTAGCATTTATGCTGTTGGTCTCAGCACTATGAGTGTTGGTGATGTAAAGATACTCGCATTGCATGGTGTTTCCACTTCTGGTACCTCCACTTCTGCAAATGCTTTTGCGTCTGCACCTCAAGCTGGTAATACTGTCAACATTAAAATCATAGATGTGAAGACCAATCAGCTCATCAGCGACCAGGATATTAGATTATAAACATGAATTTAAGCGCCTTAAAAGGTGCTTTTTCCTCTTTCTTTACCTAATTTGTTTTATCTGGAATTTTTCGGTAGTCCTTTCTTATTTGGTTGATATTATTTACAAAAGCTCCAAATTCCATCTCTCGGCCTTTTTGTTCCGTGCCTTGGTGAGCTAGGACAGATTTTCTTTGATTCATGAAAACGCAAGCATCCGTTACACTGGAATTAATCATGAAAACATCAACCATATAGTGATGGATGACCAATTTTTCCGTTTTATTTTGTTTTCCTTGTAGATTTCATAATCTGCAGTTTGATTGTATCACTTTAGAAATACACTATAAATACAGTCAAGATTACCAGTTTGTGCAAATCCTTTGTGAGCCTGCTACAATTTGTAGCCCCTGAAGCAAGCTGTTCCTGCAAGTATGGAAAATTCACACAGCATGGTTTTCTTGAAAAGCCCTGCTCAGGTTTTGAAAATTAATTATATCTCTTGTAATAGATTTTTACCGAAAATCATGATTATTGAGAAACGCTTTTACACTTATAATAAGTTTTGAGAAATAGACTCGTGGGCAATAAAATTTAAAAGTAGTCTTTTTAATAATTTTTAGTAAAAATCTCTATTAAAGGTGAATAATTTTCAATATGTTTTTTTAAAATTCATTTCTATTTTCATTATAAATATCCAATAATGAATTTAATTAGAAATAAAAAATTTTATTCCTATAAGTGAATTTTTTCATTGATGCTTTTTCCCGTCAATTGATTCCGGTTTCTATCTTTATTACACTTTTGTAAACAGTAACATACAGATTCTCATATCCCGGATCGAGTGAAAAAGTCACTTGGGAAGTACTTTTGCTGATGTTGTAATCCGTGCCTTCCCGGAGGTTAATCTCTTCGGCTGAGTTTCTAAAAAATTTCTCCCAGGCTTCCTCATTTTCCGTGTAGACGATAAGATCTACCGAGGTGTCATTAAAATGGTTTTCGAGCCCTTTGAGGGTGTCGAAGGATTTGGAAGTCAGCCTGATATCTTCTACCGTATTGCTGGATATGACTTTGCGATCTCCCTCAAGAGTTACAGCCTTTATCGAGAGGTTCACGGATCCGTTGTCCTTTTCAAGCAAAATATCCGGGGCAAACTTCATTATTGACCTTCCCTGCTGGGAGACGATAAGGGCTCCGTTTTCGTAGCAGTAAATTTCGTCAACATACCGAATATTGTTCGGGCGATATGAGATTGTACCTGTGTAGGAAAGGTTCGCCTTGCTGTCGTTGTTACTGTCATATGATATGGACTCATTATCCGTCTTCACGATTATCTGAAGGCCTGAGATATCGTCATTTATGGCGAGGGTGCCCCCGTTGGTCATTTCCCTCATGAAAGGAACATCGGCTCCTCCTGCTCTGACCGGGTTGTTTATAGTGATCCTGGAATCGGGTTTTATTTCAAGTCCTGCAGCCAGAATATCGATATTTGATTTCACCTTGGACATGTCCTGCCAGACATCAGACATATGAGCGTATTCTGCATCTTCTTTCCAGACGGGTATATATTTAAACTGGACAGTTGTCATGAAGATGCCTAAGACCCCGATGAGCAAGACTGCGGCAATTACGGTTGATACTCCGGATTCAGACCTGCAAAAAGTATTGATCGTTCTAGAACCCCCTCTTTTCCATACCTTTATCCCCATCCATCTGACAATTTTAGCTAGTGTTTATTTATCATTTCCCGAAGAGACTGTCAGGTACTGAATCACCTGTCTTGTAGGAATATCAACAAGAAACACCTTGATTTCGTCTTCATTCTTAATGTCGACTTCCCACTCACGGCTGGTGTTGATTTCTATTCGGTCTCCCAGTTGCCAGTTGTTTTTGTTAAGATATGAATATATGCTGGCTGAAGGGTAAGTGTATTTCTGTCTATTGATATTTACTGCAATTTCAAGATTTTCGGTTTTAAGAAACTCCCCTCCGCTATGTTCCAGGTAGATAATATCTGTCTCTGCATCCATCCATTCTCTTACCTGGGTATGTGGTACGTCAGCAGGTCCATCATAAGCAAAAATGAATGAGGCAATAAAACTTACAAGAAGGACCGCTATGCTTGTCAGAAGCACCTCTCCCACAACCTCTGAAACAGCCTTGCGGTTTTCTATGAATTTTTTCACATTAAGCATATCGATTCCTCTTAACCTCTCCTATCCAGAGTCAAACGAGCATCGTGAAAACCATGTAAGTTATTACCATCATGCTGACGCTATATTTCAGGCCCATGTATACGGAACCCTGTCCCATCTTTCCGGCAACGAGCCCGGAAGTGAAGGCCTGAATAAGAGCCGAATGATACATTAGCATCGTGTACTCTTGTATATTGAAGGACCCATTTCCGATACCTGCAGACGCAATTCCCTTCGAAGAGCTGTTAAATGAGGTAGTTTCAGGGAAGAAATATATAGCCAAAATATAAACTATGAAAAGGAAGACAAAAAAAGCCACATAGATAGTGACAACGTAGACCACCATGTCTGAAGAACGCTCTTTTTTCATTTCCTCTTCAATTTTAACCCGTTGAGCAGTAATAGAAAGTACACTTTTAAGATCACTTGTAGATTCGTTTGCTTTTATGATTATGTGAAGAACCCGGCTTGAAGTCGCGGTTCTTATATTGTTTTCAAGCTTCATGAGGGCTCTTGAAGTTGAAGTGCCCCAGGATATGTCCTCTTTTAGCTTTTTAAGTTCATTGGTAAGGATCCCCATTTTAGATTCTGCCATTATTTTTAGAGAGTTTGAAAGCAGAATGCCAGATTGGTTCATGCTGGAAAGGTTTCTCAATAAATCAGGCATTCTCTCGTCAATTTTGCGCATCCTCCATGCCCTGATTTCATAAAAAATGATAAAGGGGATAAGGATAATGACAATAAAGATAACAAAATAATCATCAATTTCGCTGATCAGCTGGACGCTGCCGTCACTGATATGGGCAAAATTTGGAATCAGGTGGAAGTTAAAATTGAGATTCTCTGTAAGATTTTTTGGAAGATGGATAAGGTAATATAGTCCCAAAGGAATTCCGAAGAAAAATGTGTATCTGGGTTCGTCCCGGATGGTTTTGTATGGGTTGAACAGCAGATCTTTGATGTTATTAAGTTTTCTGTATAGCATGAATTTTTTATTTCTCTTCGTCTCCTCTTCTTCGCTAAGCCCTGAGTTGATCTCTGAAATATCGGAAAAAGCTGTGTAAAATCCGGAAATATCAGCTTTTTTAGGATTCATAGAGAGTTCTCCTATAGTATCCAGAAGAACCAGGAATAGAAGAGTTGCAAGAGGTATAATCACATAAATGAGCAGATAAAGAATCTGTGCCGAAGCCGGTCTGAGTAACTGTAGCACAACAAGGGTTGTCATTATAAAAAGAGGACCCGCAACCAGCACTGTCACGTAGACTTCGGCAAGAACGTCAAGCCTTTTTAATAAGTTTTTGTTCGCCAGTTCTGCTATGTTTTGGTATTGCTCGGATTTGTTTTTTATGTACTCTATTATGACCTTGCTGCTTGAAACAAGAATTAATCCATCAATAAAGTCCTTGAAAAGTTCTGAAGGGGTACGTTCTTTGGCAGATTTAAGAGCACTTATGAAGTCTTTTCCCAAATAGTCCGTATCCCTCACAATGTAGGATATTTCTTCCGAACTTGCACCGAATATATGGGTATACATGCTCAAGGATCTGAATACATCATAAATCGACATGCCTCCTTTGGTCAGAGCGTACATATAAGTTACTGACGAAAGCATGGATTTATCTATACAGGCGTGTCGGATATCTGCCTGAAAATAAGGAAAAGTACATATCAGGCCAAAAACGGTTAGAAAACTAAAAAGGAAAAATAAAAGAGAAATTAGAAATCCAAGGAGATAAAGATGCTCTCCTGCAAAACCAGAGTTTGTAGAGTCTACAAAAAGGCTGAGGCGGGATATAGGATCCCCAAAAGTTTTTAGTCCCAACCATGCGCCGAAAACTCCCCCAATAAGTCCTGCAATTACGGAATACATACAGGCAGAGGCCAGATATTGGTCCACTGGCATGGAAATATGAGAGTGGCGTATTTTTACCTTTAAACTCTGGAATTTTTCTTTATTTTTATAAAAAAGATTCCCAAAAATTCTGTACGCCAGTTCATCCACCGCAGTATAAGTCATGCTTCCTCTCTTAAGCAATCATATCCTGTATCATACCCTGAAGGGTGTCATTCTTTATAGACTCCATAACCAGCTTAGGATAACTCTGATATGTCTGGACAACAAGGGATACTTGGATATAACTCCTCATATTCTTTTCATACATGTAGGTCAGGATTTTTCTCCGATTTTCCATTTCATTTCTCAATTGACTTGCATCCCATCCTTTGACATGCATGATATCCTGCATGATGTGGGAATCCCCTACCTTGAAGAAACAATCTCCTGAAGGTTCCCAGTTGAAAAGTTCATTTATGCCAAGGTCCCCTGTCTCAGGATCGACATTAAGGACTTCCACAAAGCTTCGGCTTCTTCTAACTCTTTTCTCATTTATGTACACCTGCTCCTGGATACAAAGTACGTCCAGAGACTGCAGCATCAATTGAGGCACATTTATGGGTTCGTGTGTTAGTCTGTTTATAACGGTTTGTACATCCCCTGCGTGCATGGTTGAACTTGTTGCATGCCCTGTTGACATTGCCTGGAAAAGAGTAAGGGCTTCATTCCCTCTTACTTCACCCACAATGATGAAGTCTGGGCGCTGTCTGAGGGCAGCTCTCAAAAGGTCATACATGGAAACTTCTCCCGTTGCGTCGGAAGAGAAACTTTCTCTTGCAATCCCGGAAACCCAGTTGTTGTGGTAGAGTAAGAGTTCTCTTGTGTCTTCGATAGAGACTATCTTGGCTGTGGAAGGCATAAATAGAGATGTGGCATTGAGCATAGACGTTTTCCCTGAAGCTGTCCCGCCTGCAAAAAGAATATTGTAGCCGTTCTCAATGACCAGCCAGAGATATACAAGCATTTCCAGGTTGCATGTCTTAAAACCGAGAAGGTCTATGGGGGTTATAGGATCTTTCCTGAATTTACGGATAGTAAAAGAACTGCCCCTGGGAGTGATCTCTCTTCCTAAAATAGCCTGAAGCCGTGAACCATCCTGAATTGTCGCATCTACTATTGGTTGGCTTACAGATATATGCTTATTATTTAACTGGCACATTTTGATTACAAAGGAATCAAGTTCTTCTTCTTTAAAGGAAATATTACTTTCAATATTGAGATATCTTGTATGATACACATAAACGGGAATTTCTACTCCATCGCATGAAATATCTTCTATATAAGGGTCATAAAGAAGGGGATTAATTTTGTCGTAACCTAGCAGGTTTCTTCTAAGGTAATAAATAATTTTTTGAATCGATGATGCTGAAATTTCAGCCTTATAACGTTCAAGAAGGAAGAGAGTTTTATCTACCAGGAACGCATCCTTTTCAAGTTTGGAAGTTGTAGAGTTCAGAACCAGAATATCCTGAAAATCCTCATAAATTCTTTCTAGTAGCTCTTTCTCATACTTTGTGAGTGCAGGTTCAATCAATCTGTGGTATCTAGTTTTCCTGTCTTCCAGAATCGATGCAAAAGTGTAAGGTTCTTGAAGCCAGTACCTTTCGATTTCTTTTAACCCTTCAGGCACTCTAAACTCTACAAGCGGTCCATCTTTTTCCTGGTCATAAGCCGGCAGGGTCCGCAGAGGCTTATCAAAGTAACTTCTAGTCTTTTTTACTATTTCTGAGATGGAGTTATTATCCCCCCTTTTTCCTAATAACCCCGAGATAAAGTTGTTCTTCGCCAGTATTTCTTTTACTTCATCCATACTCTCGCCTTCAGGTTTCTCCTTAAGTCATATAAGATCAACACATTATAAAAACTTTATACTATTTCGCATCCACAAAATTAAATTATAATCTTAGTTATAATTAAAAATTAAGTTTTATTTTGCTTTTTATTGGATTAAATATTCTTTTTCTAATGTATTCAATTCAATTTATTTCAATTGTTTATTATTAAATTCTTTAGACTTATTAAAATTAAAGTATCCAAAATAGGCCTCAGTTCATATGAGAGAAATTTACACGGCCAACTCGATCTTTTTCCGCGATCTCCAGTCCTTTACCGAGGCGAGAAGAAAAAAGTTTTTCCTGAATCCGGCTCTGAAATACATTTTCTATTAAAAGCAGATTGGAATCAATGCACTAGATCCATTTCGAGGGTTTTTGACTGGAGGATAAAGTCTTGCAAAGGTATTCTTGTATCAAACGCCCCTTTTTCCTGCAGAGCAGTTGTTGTACAGGAAATGTATCCCCACTATTGTCTTTCCTGAACCTGTTGGCCCTGTGATAAGAATTCCTTTGCCTTCTTTTGGATAACCGTCACCGAGAAGTGAGTCAAGGTATTCTATCCTACTCGTTATTCGTTCCATCAGCTATCCTCAAAAGAGTTTAAACTTCTTTGAAACTTGATCTTTTCATTTACATATATTCTTCCGTATTTATATCAATCTCAAAAAATAAGAGGAATTAAGGTTAAAAGTTGGTGGATAACTGTATTAAATTAGTAATAGCTTAAATTATTCACAGCTTTATATTGGCTACTCTTCAGGAAACAAGTGCTTTGAGCCCGACAACTGCGTTTACCAGTATATCCACTTCTTCTCTTGTATTATATAGTGCAAAAGAAGCTCTTACGGTACTATCCACTTTTAGAAAACGAATAGTCGGAATTGCACAGTGATGCCCGCTCCTGACGCAAATTTTTCTTGTCTGGTCAAGGATAAGGGCAACGTCGTGAGCATGAAGCCCTTTTACATTAAAGGGTACGATTCCTGTTCTGTCTTCAGGCCCGTAAACTTCCACATGCTCAAGTTCCGAGAGCCTTTTTGCAGCTTCTCTTGAGAGTTCTATTTCATATTTTTCGATTTCTGAAACTCCCAGTTTCTCCACATATTCTACTGCTCTTCCTAACCCTATTGCACCTGGAATATTTGGAGTGCCTGCTTCAAAACAGGCTGGGGAAGGCTCCAGCACGTAGGTAAGTCCGGAAACATCCGAAACAGTACCTCCTCCCAATGAGGCACTTTCGAGAGTTTCCGGTTCTTTTATATAGAGTACGCCGGTTCCCTGAGGTCCAAGCAGGCCTTTGTGTCCGGCAGTTGCAAAGAAATCACAGTTAAGGTCTTTGAGATTGACTGGCATATGTCCTGCAGATTGGGCACCATCAATCAGGACTTTTATGCCGTTTCTGTGGGCAATTTTCGTGATACCTTTTACGTCCTGGACGGAGCCGAAGACATTTGAAACCTGGGTGATGGCAACCAATTTGGTTTTCTCAGTGAAGGCATTCTCTATCAGAGAAGTGTCAATTCTGCCCTTGCTGTCAGGGCTTACAACCGTGACATTTACTCCTTTCTTCTGCAAACGCAGCCAGGGCAGGAGATTTGAATGGTGTTCGAGCAGAGTTGTGACGATGTGGTCTCCTGCTTCCCAGGGATAACTACTTGCAATGAGGTTTATTCCTTCCGTAGTATTTTTCGTAAAAATAGTCTTTGAAGGCTCTGCATTTAGAAAGCGAGCAACAGTTTCCCTCGCATCTTCATAGCGGTTTGTGGTCTCCCGGGCCAGACGGTGTGCTCCTCTCCCATGATTGCCAGCATACTTGTAAAAGTACTCGACCATGGCTTCAACTGCAGGTATAGGGGTCTGAGTAGTCGCTGTGTTGTCAAGGTACACGACTTCTTTTAAAACAGGAAAATCCTTACGGACCGCATATACATCGTACATGCTTCTTTTCTAGGAATGAGAAATAAAAAAAGGTTTTGCAGGTTATTTACCCTGCACTCCGCCTATCATATAGCGGTAAAGGTCTAATTCATCTGAGTCCAGGCTGTCAGTACAGCCCTTTTCAACGGTATGATACCTATTTTCGCTGCATTTATATCCATATTCGTTTCTTTTTCTGTATTCGTGATTTAATTCACTCATAAGTTTTCCTCCTGTCTCTTCAACATTTGCGCTTACATGCGGGTTCGAATTTCAGTCCTTCTGGATATCATCCTGCATTCAGGTTAAAATTTTCCAGCCTTCTCTGATACAAGTCGCTGAGTGCAGGTTAGAGTTTTCTAATTTTCCCAGGTATTTTTACAATGAAAGTCAGAACTCTAAGTCCTTCAGGATATGAATTCCTGCGTTCAGGTTAGCATTTCCGATCCTTCTGATAGGAGCCCTAAAATACAGGTCCGCATTCTACGTCCTTCGGATTACAAACCCCGTAACAGCGCAACAGGCGTTGTTCTTACCCACAACAATGTATTAATTGTAAATTGTATTATATATTTGTTCCGGAAAATTTTTTTGAATTGATCCAAATTTTTGAGTTAGGACTTACACAGTTGAACAGAGAAACAGTAGCACAAGATTTCAAGCTATCTGAATCATATTTATAACGGGTTTTGAAGGCTTCTTCTCTATTGTTTCTTTCATTTTCTGGATCTCCTATTCTTAATTTGTAGTTCTATGTTTTTAATAGTAGGAAAGCGGTAACCTATTACCTACTTACTATTATATATAATTTTCTATCAGTGCATTGCTATCGACAGGAAAAGCTCTAGAAGACAAAGTAAAATAAACAATAGAAAAAACGTTTTTAATTCAGGTCACCTTACATCTGACACAATATTTTTGGAACAGTCTTTCAGAACAAAACAACATTAATAGGACTTACGCACTTGAAGTACGAAGTCAAGCGCGGTAGACTTTGTAATTAAATCCTAGTAGGCTGCATGTACTTAATTTTACCCCTCAACCGCGTAAGTCTTATTAATCCAAATTTTTGAGTGAATTCTTTGAAACAAGCCAGGAGGTTTGAATTCAGGAACTTATGCTTAAAATTTATTTTTTAGCTTCCAGATTTGTCATGAGCCCGGACAGATTGGCCGGAATTGCTCCTATCGCAGTGCAGGTCTCCAGGGAAAGCCCTTTGCAGGTAATATCCAGATGGTATTTCCCTCGCTCGAAAAGCTCTTTAGGAAGTCCTTTGTGCCCCAGTCCTACAAGGAAAAGAAATGAGCGGTTGCGAAGGGCTTCTTCAGCAATTTTTACAGGCGTAACCTTTCTTTTTGGGTCCGGTTTTGAGGTAGTAATAACGATTTCCCCAAATTGGGATGGAAACCCTTTCTTTGGAAGGTCGGATACTGACAGATGGTTTTTCTCGTAAAGAATTTTGAGGTAACTTCCTGATTCCCCTATAGTGGTTTTTTCCATCACAAAAGCCACCAGTTCTTCTGCGGTCATTTTGAAAGGAAAATCGTATAGAGCAAGGTGAAATCCAAAAGCATGGCAGATTGGAGCAGCTCTGGCAATTGCACGGTAGTGTGCATCTAGAACTTTGATCTTATCGTAGGTGTTTACTATCCCAAGAGTGAGCATTAGATGTCTCATTATTCTTTTTCTTAATATAATATTTCGTTAACCTTTAAGGTATGTTTAAAACTAAGATTCAAACTCTTTAATGTTTTAATATCTCCTGGGATAGTCAAAGTTTAGATTTTCCTTTCAAATTTAGATTTGCTTTCAGTATCTAGTGATTAGTGATTTCAATAAATCAGAATTCATAAAAATAATAAGATCTCTTTTATCCTACCAAGTTGATTAAAAATTTCCCCCACTACCCTTTAGTTTTCGCTTTTTGTTGATCTCTTAACTAGAAGACTTATTTAGTTAGGACGATGTACTGATATTTAGTTTCAGTACTGCTGCCACTAGAGTTTTTAACTGTTAAGCTAACAGTGTATTTTCCTGCTTTACCGTATGTATGTACAGGATTCTTGGTTGTCGAATATGTTCCATCTCCAAAACTCCATTTCCAGGAAGTTGGAGAGCTTGTACTTTTATCAGTAAATGTTACTTTCAGAGGCGAGTATCCAGATCTTGGGTATGCAGAAAAATCAGCGTGTGGTCCCAGAGTACCCATGTAAATGTCGGCAGTATCTCCGTTGCGCCAATCAGTCCACACAATCCTGTTGCCGTAGATATCCGGGAAGTACTGATCTGACCCATCGGTAGTGTGGCTTTCGTGATAAGTGCCAAGATCGTAGAGATAGATATCCCAGTTTCCGTTGCGATCATCCGCCCACACTATCAAGTTACCATAGATTGCAGGCTCAGCAGAACACGATGGATTCGTGGTTATCCTTTTCTCCTTGGATGTGGAGAGATCATACATGTAAATGTCCCAGTTTCCAACGGGCATGTAATCCTCATCAAAGCCTCCTCCATTACGTCCATCCATCCACACAATCCTGTTGCCGTAGATCGCAGGAGCGTACTGATCTGATGCATTGGTGGTTATCCTTCTTTCCTTGGAAGTAGAGAGGTCGTACATGTAGATATCCAAATTTCCATTGCGCTCATCTGTCCACACTATCTTATTACCATAGATTGCAGGATCCCATTGCCATGCTGTGTTGGTGGTTATCCTTCTTTCCTTTTTAGTGTAGAGATCATACATGTAGATGTCTCCGTTTACATTGCGCTCGTCTGTCCATACGATCTTGTCACCATAGATTGCAGGACCCCACTGCCATGCCGTATTGGTGGTTATCCGGGTTTGAGTGGAGGTGGAGAGATCTTGCAAGTAGATATCGCCATTACCATTGCGCTCATCTGTCCACACTACCCTATTACCGTAGATATCTGGAGCATACTGGTTTGATTTATCGGTAGTATGGGGTTCCTTTTTAGTGGAGAGATCGTATATGTAGACATCCCAGTTACCATTGCGGTCATCCTCCCAAGCTATCCTGTTGCCATAGATAACAGGAAGCGCTGAGTCAGATAAATTGGTAGTAATCCGGGTTTCAAAGATCGAGGGGACAGTACCCTGAATAGTAGACTCTGTGCCAGTAGCGCTCTGTACAGTAGATGCACCACTTACTAGAATCTGGTCATCGGTAAAATTTCCTGATCCACTGGTTATACTCGGTGCGCTGATGATGTTTTCGTGACTTTTTCCAGAAAATGCACATGCTGTAGACGAAGCAAGAATTATAAATAAAACCATCATCATTGTGACCAAAGTAATTGAATAAAATTTTTCTTTATTTTTCATTATCCTCTTTCCTTTTTTAATTTTTTTAATACTTTTTATTTCATGGGAATCATCGAAATATGGAATCATGATTGCAGTTGCTTGCTATCGATTGAATGTTCAGAAAAGGGAGAAGTTTCCTTATTTGAGATCCCAATTATTTGCAATTGCTGCTAATTAGTGGAAAGAGCATCCTTATATAAAACGATTGTGAAATTTTCATGCTATAGCTGCCTATTCAAGGGACATAATAGATTACTAAATATTAGATAATACAATGAAAAGTAGGATAATTATAAAAATCATCTTTTATCCATATTTTTTGGAATGTGGGGGCCGGATCTTGATCGGCCAGATTTTTGGTTGGATATTTTGGTGTAGAAACTTAATCATTGAGCTGCAAAATTAGCAATTTAAGGTTTGCAAGAATGCTTCATCGTATACTGCGCTTCATCGCATACTGCGCGCATTTCTCAAAATGTTCACATTTTTTGCAATCTTCCCAGAGAAATAACTTTTCGGAATTCTCTATTTTTTTGAAGTCCAACTTTTCAAAAAAGCCAGGAGCAGTTGTCCTTACATACAAATCGAAGGCTGAGTCTCCAATTGTTGTAAGAAGATGCTTTATAAGCCTGGTTCCGATCCCTTTTCCTCGAAAGTTCGGATGGACTGCAATGGAATGAATCTCCAGAAAATCTTTTCCCTGGGATTCGGACTTTATAAGGGCAGCGCACCCTGTTATTTTTCCATCAATCTCAACCAGCACGAAATCTTCTGGCTTGAGCTCTTCCATGTCAAGAAAGTAAGTAGATAAAAGCCTCTGAATTGCCAGCAGGTCTGATTTTTTGGCTTTTCGGATAAGAATTTCTTTCATATCTTTTCGTATCTTTTTGTAATTGGTTTTTTGGCTTATCAGACTTTCTTCCGGATATAAGGCTCATCCATGCTTCCACTCCGAAAGCCTTCAAGGTCCAGGGTTACATAGTCAAAACCAAGGGATTTCAAATGTCTGGTAATCTTCTCTCTTTTCCGGAAAGCATGCTCTAACTCTTCCTGAATCACTTCTATTCTTGCGAGGTTCTCGTGCATCCTGATTCTGAATTGAGTGAACCCCAGAGAAAAGAGATATTCTTCGGCTTTTTCTATTTTCTGGAGAGCCTCGAAAGTTATAGGTTGTCCATAGGGAATACGTGTGGCAAGGCACGCTGCAGATGGCCTGTGGGCTGCTGAGAGGGAGAGGTTCGAAGCAATCTCTCTTATTTCCTCTTTTGTTACATTCAACTCCACAAAAGGAGAAAAAACCTTTTTGCCGGCTTCCTGCACTGCCCGGTATCCCGGACGATTTTCTCCCTGTATTTCGGAGGCGTTTGTACCTTCAAGCACAGAATCAATGTCCATTTTCTCCGCAAAATCTATCAGAGTTTTAAGGAGGGCTTTTTTACAAAAATAGCATCTGTTTATCGTATTTGCGGAAAAATAAGGAGCGTTCATCTGGGAGAATGGGAGAATTTTATGCTGAATTCCGATTTCACAGGCTGTCTTGACAGCTGTTTCCAGCTGTTGTCTGGGGAAAAGTGGAGAGTCTATGGTTACGGCAAGAGCTTTTTCCCCCAATACTTCAAAGGCAAGTGCCGCAAGAGTCGTACTGTCCACCCCTCCTGAAAATGCAATGACTGCACTTTTTCTGGCTTTTATAGCTTCTTTTATCATTCCTACCTTTTCAATGGCCATTAATAATGGATTTTCAGCTAATAAGATATATGTATTTGCCAGTCGTACAGTCAAACTTCAGCTAATAAGATATATGTATTTGCCAGCCATATAACCAAACATTTTACATAATCGAAAAAAGAGGTTTATAAGTGCATTAAAGACCATTATTTTTGAATTTGAGGATGTTCTTGAAATATCAGCATTTTAAGAATTGTTTTGCTTTCACTATCAGAGTTCTATTTTGTATTAGAGTTATGTTTTGTATCGGAACTTTATTTATCTTAAAATCTCTAATTACAGAGTAAATTTCCCTAAATGGTATAATTCTCACTTAAATCATAAAGACGGAGACCTTATATGGCATTATTCGGAACGAACGGTGTACGTGGTATTGCTAATGAATACGTAAATCCAGAATTGGCAGTCAATTTAGCCAGAAGCCTTGGTACATACATGGGTTCAAAAGGCACTGTAGCTATTGGCTGTGATACCCGGATTTCGGGCCAGATGCTGAAGTCTGCCGCAATTGCCGGGGCTCTTTCAACAGGCTTGAATGTAATTGATGTAGGGCCTGTTCCCACTCCTTCTATTCAGTATTATGTGCGCGACTTTGCCGATGCAGGGATTGTTATCACTGCATCCCACAACCCCAGAGAATACAATGGAATCAAATTGATTGCCGGGGATGGCTCGGAATTCCCCCGGGAAGGGGAAAGAGAAATAGAGAAAATTTACTATTCGGGAGAATTTTCCACCGTATCCTGGGAAAAAACCGGCCGTTTCAAAACTGACCCAGGAGTCAATGAATACTACCTCAGAAATATTATCCATTCAGTTGATGCCGAAACCATTCGTAGCCGCAAATTCAAGGTAGTTGCTGATACTGGCTGTGGGGCAGGTTCTCTAACTCTTCCATTCTTACTCAGGGAACTTGGTTGTGAGGTGTTGACTTTAGGAGCACAGCCGGATGGAACTTTCCCCTGGCGGAATCCCGAACCCACGCCTGAAGCCCTTACCGAACTTTCCGAACTTGTGAAAATGACAGGCGCGGACCTGGGAGCAGCCCATGACGGGGATGCAGATAGAATAGTCTTTATGGATGAAAATGGGAAGTTCGTAAACGAGGAAGTTTTGCTTGCCATGATGGCAAAATATATGCTTGAACATGAAAAAGGTCCTGTAGTGACTCCTGTTAGCTCTTCTCAGCGTATGGCTGATGTCGCAAAAGATGCAGGAGTTGAACTTCACTGGACAGCTGTAGGTTCCATCAATGTTGCCAGAAAGATGATGGAAGTAAATGCAGTATTTGGGGGAGAGGGCAATGGAGGCCTAATCTTCCCCAAACATCAATACTGCAGAGACGGAGCAATGGCCTGTGCCAAAATCCTTGAAATCCTTGCTAGCGGAAAAAAACTTTCCGAGCTTGCTAACAGTGTGCCTGAATATTTCAATGCAAAGACCAAAGTCCCCTCTATTGATACACAGACAACCATGGAAAGAGTGAAACTTGAAGCTTCAAGACTTGGACTCAAAATAGATACTATCGACGGAATCAAAATCTGGTACGAAGACGGATGGGTTCTTATCCGCCCCTCGGGCACAGAACCGATTTTCCGAGTCTTTGCGGAGGCAAAAAAACAGGAAAGAGCAGAAGAACTCATGCAGGAAGGCCTGAAAATGGTCATAAAAGCAGAAAATGCCTCAATCCGCACATGAATTGTGCTACAGGCTATCAGTGAGTAGATTCAAAAAGTCAATACGGAAGGCTCTTGAAAAAACCTTGGTTGCCCTGCCGTAGCTATGGTAAATACGGAATATTTATTCTCTTATACGGAATATTTATTCTCTTGTATAATTTTATATAATCAGGTTGGGAACAGGAAACCCCGAAATTTCTGAAATCTTTTTGGGGTTTCAGTTAACTTCAAGGCCTTAAACCTTTTTTCAGTATTTTGATTTTTGAATTTTTCCCTCTCCTTATTTTAAATTTCCTCAGTTCAATGCCTTACTTTGAATACCAATTATTTTTTCTTCAGAACCGAGTATTTTGTATTGTTTTAGTATGTTTTAATTTCAAATTAGTAGCAACAAATTATAAATACATTAACTACTTTATTACTTGCGGGACTAAAAACGAAGTATCCTCCCTTCTATAAGTATGTCAGTATGAGAACCTCCAAAACTGAAAAAAGTGCATATTCCAAATTGAAAATAGTATCAGAAGATTCCGAGTATTGTTTGATTAAAGGAACAGCCGGTAGTACAAGATCAACAAAGGGTACAAGATCAACAAAAGGTACAAGATCAACAAAATTAACTTAAAAACGTATACTTAGTCAAAAATAAGGAGTGAGCAAACGCAGTAACAGGATCAAAAGCAAATAATTTGTGCTGAATTACCTTAAGCAGTATATTGAATCTAAAACGATGAGGTGGAGTTTCAAAGTCGGTACTGAAGTTTCAGATATTCGGCTTTCACTCTAATCTCTCAGACATTCATCTCTACATTTCTCATACATTCATCTCTACATTTCTCATACATTCATCTCTACATCTCTATATTTCATGCTTTTCGGTGTTTTTCCCAGTATCCTGTTAATTTGCCGCCGAGGGCAAGTTTCCCAAGTCCGCGCCTTACCCTGTCACTTACTTCAGCAGGAGTTGCAGATGAGTAGGGAGTTCCTGGAAGTGGAGTCAGATAATGAGCTCTGACTGTGCCTCCTTTCCTGCAGATCCAGCGGATTAGGTCAAGGCTTTTTTCCTGATCTTCCTCGGTTTCGGTTGGAAGGCCAAAGATAAAATCAACTGCAGGAACAATTTTATGTTCGAGGCAGCACTCCACGGCTGAAATGCTGTCTTCTACAGTATGCCCTCTCCGGATTTCTTTGAGAATACGATCACTGCCAGACTGAGCCCCAAGGCTAAGGCTATCGTTTGCGCAATATTTTCTTACGAGTTCAACCGACTCCTCGGTCACAAATTCGGGACGTACCTCTGAGGGGAAAGTTCCGAAGAAGATTTTTTTATCGGGTATTTCGTGAAGAGAAGAAAGCAATTTTTCCACTTTGTCAAACCTGGGATGAATTCCATCGCTCCCGTAAGCGAAGGCATTTGAGGCTATAAAGCGAAGGTCATTATAGTATCTCGCATTTTTCAGGATAGAATCAATGCTTCTGTGCCTTACTTCTCTTCCAAAAAGTCTGGGGGTCTGGCAATATCTGCACCCCCAGGGGCATCCCCGACTTATTTCAATAGGAGCGCGAAGTTTTTGAGGGTCAAAACACGGATAGGCATCAAGGTTTACATAAGGCCTTTTCGGGGTTATGACAAGCTTACCGGTTTCCGAGTCCCTGTATGCAATGCCCCTTACTTTTCCCGGATCTCCTCCCTCCTGGAGCACCTTTACAAGTTCTGGCAGGGTTTCTTCCCCTTCTCCCAGCACGACATAGTCAAAATACTCAAGTGTTTCATCTGGAACCCCGGAAGGATGAGGGCCTCCTGCAATAAAAATAGATTCTGTGCCTGCATTTTTCACTTCCATGAAAACTTTTGCTGCCTGGCGTGTTGTAAAACTGTAGATCATGATCCCTTTTAGAGGCCTATCTGAAAATCCGGCTTCAGGTAGCAAGGGGGAAAGGACTGCGAAGCTGTAAGAGTTTTTCTTGCTGTAGCGAAAATGGACATCCATTCTTTTTTTTCTCCATTTTTAGAGAGCCTGTGTTCTCTTCAGGTAATCGGTTTAAAAGGGATCAGAGTAAAGCAGAGAAGGCCAAGGATAAACATAATTATTCCGAGGAGGATGCGTTTTCTGTCCAGTTCGACTTTGTCCTGAAGGGGAGACGGATGCCCGACTGCTGCGAAAGCCCAGAGGAAAAGAGCCCAGAAAACCCATATAAACCCGTCTTCCTTCAGCCAGTAAATTACATAAAGCCCTATCAGGAACAGAATACGCGGCATTAAAAATGAAATGCTTTCCGCCTTTTTACCGAGCATGGCCCTGAGTATATGCCCCCCGTCAAGCTGCCCTGCAGGAAGAAGGTTGAGAAGGGTCACGAACATTCCTATCCAGCCTGCAAAAGCTACAGGATGAAGATTTCCCCCTGTAACGCCAACAAGCTTCTGGATAAATATAAAAAGAGGAGGCCGACTAAACATTATAGTGCTCGATAAAGGGTTGATTGCAGGAGCTTTAAGACTAAGTCCTATAAAGGTAACTGCAATCGACACCAGAAGCCCTACAAGAGGGCCTGCAATCCCTACGTCAAAAAGGGCTTTCCGGCTGGGAATGGGTCCTTTGTAGCGAATTACCGCTCCCATAGTACCGATAATAGTAGGGAACGGTATGAAGTAGGGAAGGGACGTCTTCATCCCGTGATACCTGGCCATCACATAATGAGCCATTTCATGAGAACCAAGAACTGATATTATCGCAAGAGTGAAAGGTAAACCCCTAAATAGCTGCAGAGGTTCGTTTATAAGGTCCACTCCAAACATCAAGGCTCCACAAATCATTGTTGTAAAAAAAGTAGCTATGAAAAGGACAAGGTTTACCCAAGTTTTCTCCTTTATCTTCTCTTCAGGAGCAACCTGCAGAATATATTCCCCAAGTTCGTACTTGAGCGTACAACCGAACCCAAACTGCTGGAAAGGTGTCCAGAGTTCTCCAGTGACGTTCTCAGCGTCGATCTTCGGAGTTCCATAGAAATAGAGGGCTTCTCCGGAATTCTGGATCTCATACACGTTAAATACCCTGACTATGAAAGGATATAAACGTGAAATTGTTTCTTCGGCATTGAATTTTTCATAGCCTTTAGTATGATTTTTTCTTTCCGGATTCATTTTGAGGCTCACATCTCTGCAGCTTAAGGTTTCCTTTTCATTTTCGTCTATTTTGATTTAAATTTTCGTCTATTTTGATTTAAATTTTCGTCCTTTTTTCGATTTTACTTATTGTTTTTCGATTTTACCGGTTCCCTGTTTGATAAGTTCAATATATCCCTCGCTTCCGTTTACAAGAACCAAATCTCCGTTCTTTAAAACTTCGTAAGGATTCCTTTCAAGCATATCAACGAGTGGAATTTCGGAAATAATGGCGCCGACTGCCACTATAGGTTCAGTTTCCAGATTTATAATCGCTGCAGGGGCAGCTCCGTTTTTTTTCAGCTGATACATTACATACGATCCAACTGTAGAACCTTTCCCATGGGGAAAGATCAGAACTTTACCTTTAATAGATTTCCCGACAAGAGCATGCTTTTCTTCGACCACAATTCCGGTTTTAGGGTCTACACTGCCAAGGAAGGAAATAGGGTCTCCGGAGAGCAGTACTTCCCCTTCTGCACACCCTCTGGAAATTGTCCTGCCTTTGAGTTTAATGGGAACCACCTTCCTTTTTTGCTGTCCTGCCGACTGCCTCCTCTACACAGGCCTCCATATCTCCATATACGGCTTCAGCCCCACACATTCCCGGCACATAAGCAAAAGCTTTTCCTGAGTTTACCATGACACAGGAGTAGCTGTTTGTAGCTGGAGAAACAACCATACAGGTATCACAGACAACCTTGGCTCCGCTTTTTTCAATAATCCGAATATATTCCGGATAATGTTTTGCAAGTTCCCGTGAGGTAAAAACCCAGAACTCCTTTGAAACTGTTTTTCCTTTCAGGAGTTCAGCTGCCTTTTTAAGTTCGGCTGCGGAGCAGTGAGGACATCCGATAGTAATCAATTCAGGTTCTTTACCTACTTTTTTCCGGCTCTCATAAACTTCTTCAAGCTGGGATCTGTCAATCGTAATTTTCTCAGCCGGCTCCTCAAAATCCAGCCTGCGAGCTTCAGGTGTGACACCATCTACATGGTAAAGGGCAACTGCTCCTGAAGCTGCCATTGCAGCTCCGAGAGCTTTTAATTCATCTGCTTCCGGAATATCCTTTAAATGATAAATAGGCACTCTGCTCCCTACAAGCTTGCCAGCTACATAACCAAGTGCGCCGTAATCCGATTTCTGCAGTGAGCACCCAACATCAATTGAAACCTCAGGCACGCGATTTTCATCCAGATGGAATCCGTAGTTTGCAGTTTTCCCGAGAAGCGCTGCAGAAAGAGCTGATGGGCCTCCTTCCCTGTTTGTCCGGGCCCCGATCACGGAATTTGCATAGGACACAGCTGACGATTCGCTCCATGCCAGGTGGTCACCATAACTCACGTCAAAGCCCTCAAGGGTATATGGTGTGCACGTACATTCACAGTGAATCCCAAGTTTTTCATATGCCTGAATGATTAACTTTTGTTTTTCGGCAAAATCAGGCGAGATCCTGAGCCTTTCCCAATCTTCCAGGTCCATTCCGGCAGGGTTCAGGATTGCAGGAACTTTAACCTTTCCCTGCAGGTCCGAAATCCATTCAAGGCCCGCATCGCCTATAGTTTTGTAAGAAACACCTGCTATCTGGGCACTTTTGATAGGGATAAGCCTGTCTGCACCGTAGATATCTCCAAGAGCCACAAGGATCTCAATAGCCTGCCTTAGAGTCTCTCCGGCTTCTCCATTCAGGATTTGCTCTTCTTCTTTTGTGAGGTACATGGAAATTCACTCTATAATTGCCAGTGCTTGAAAGAATTTTTATGCCCGAATCTTCAGGCCTTTAATGTTAAAGGGGCTCTGAAAAGCTGCCTTCTATTTATTCTTCCGGAATTACTGCCCTTTCGAAATTTTCTTTTTCTACAAGGACCTTGGTAGCATCGATTCCCACTTTTGTGGTTGTCCCGTCAGGAGCCCCCCTTGGGTCTAAGGAACTACCGCGAACATTGGAGATCACAAGAATATCCTTATCTCCTTTTACCCGTGTAGCAATTGCAAACTCAACATCGTTCGGATCAAAGATATTTATATCGTCGTCTACAATCACTACATGTTTGAGACTTGTATGAGCTGCAAAGGCTGCCATTATAGCGTTTTTCCCGTCTCCTTCCGTTTGCTTCTCGATCTGGACAACTGCATGGAGATAACAACATCCTCCCTCTGTCAGCACCACATTTTTTACAGTAGTAACTTCCCCGACGGCTCTGTAGATCCTGGGCTCGTAAGGTACGCCCATCATCAGGAGATGTTCGGGACCTGCCGGGAGAATTCCGTGGTAGATAAGGTCTTTTCTGTGGATAATTCGGGTGATACGGATCACAGGCTCTTTTCTTACCACATCATAGGTTCCGGTAATGTCCACGAAGGGTCCCTCATCAACCTTTTCCACGGGATCAACATAACCTTCAAGCACAATCTCGGCATGAGGAACCTTTACTCCATTTTCACATTCAAAAACTTCCACAGGAAGTCCTCTCAGAGCAGCTGCATATTCAAATTCTTTTCCTACTGGAACCCTTGTCGAAGTTGCGTAAATGATTGTCGGGTCGCAGCCGATAACGATTGCAACAGGCAAAGGTTCACTTTTTTCGGCGGCTTTTTTGTGCAGGAGGTAGGTATGCCTTGGAGGGACCAAACGGGCGGCCAGTTTATCTTTTCCTACAAGCATAAGGCGGTGAATTGAAGCATTCATTATGCCTTCATATTCGGAAACCACGATTCCTGCAGTTATATAGGGTGCTCCGTCTTTTTCAAAATGAGTAAGTATAGGAAGTTTCGTCAGGTCAACGTGATTTTCCACAACCTCCAGGGTGGGAGATTCAGATACTAGCTTCACTGTGCCTTTAGGAGAAACTTCCGAAAGCCTCTTTATAATTTCTTCTTTAGGAACTCCTAGCATGGAGGCCAGTTCATCCCTGGATCCCAGAAGATTCATAATCACCTGTGAGCCTGAGACATCATGAAAAAGAACCGGGTCTTTTGTCCTTTTTGCAATTCTCGAAGCTTCGAATATAGGGGAAACGGGTTGTGGAATTTCTACCAATTTTCCGCTTTCTTTTAACTGGTTGATGAAAGCTCTAAAACTCATGGATATCTGGATATCAAAAAGCTGTCAGATGATAAAAAGATTATCTGATTGTGAACGTAAATAACTCTCTGATTTACTAACCATATCAGCGAGCAAACCAAATAGGGTGAAACAGGGCTTCCGTATCTGTATAACCCTGTTTTGTCTTGAAGTCCTATTTTATCCGAAAGTTCTGTTAAATCTGCTTTCCAGCCCTGCTTTTTATATTTCTTTCTTGCCGGTTTTCAGAAGTAACTGAACTTTTTCTGAAATTTTAACATTCATCAAGCATAAAGGCTCTGGGCCTGATGATCCTTTTCTTCTCATACTGGTCGAAACAATGAGCTATCCAGCCTGAAACTCTGCCAATTGCAAAGATAGATGTTGCAAGTTGAGGGGGAATGTCCATATACTTGTAGATAACTCCTGAGTAGAAGTCTACGTTCGGATAGATTGGTTTTCCTTTTTTCTCGACAAGTTCACGGACAACAGTATTTTCTATTACTTCGGCTGTGTCGTACCAGTGAATATCCCCTTTTGTTTCTGCGAGTTGCTTGGAAAGCTGCTTGAATATCGTGCCTCTGGGGTCATAGGTTTTGTACACTCTATGCCCGAAGCCCATGATTTTTTCTTTCTTTTCCAGTTTTTCGAGGATATATTTTTCTGCATTTTCCGGGCTGCCGATTTCGTCGAGCATGGTCATAACCTCTGCTCTTGCTCCTCCATGCAGCGGACCTTTAAGGGTACAGAGTCCTGAAACAACAGCTGAATACAGATCTGAAAGGGTGGAGGCGGTAACTCTTGACGAGAAAGTGGAAGCGTTTAGCTCGTGTTCGGCACTGAGGATAAAGTCTTTTTCCATAACCTCAGCTTCCAGTTCACTTGGCTTGTTTCCTTTTATCATGTACAGAAAGTTAGCTCCGTGGGAGAGGGATGCGTCTGGGGGTACAGGTTCTTTTCCATTTGCCACTCTGTAGTATGCAGCAACGATGGTTGGGATCTTGGCAATTAACCGTACGGCTTTTCTCATATTTCCTTCAGGAGAGCTGTCGTTAAGGTCCGGATCGAATTGTGACATAAATGAAACAATCGTGCGCAGCGCTTCCATGGCGTCAATACCTAAATTGCACATGCGGATAACATCCATCACCTCCCTGTTGATTTCACGCTCCCCATGCAGGCGGGCTGAATAATCTGCAAGTCCCTGATCTGCTGGGAGTTCTCCCTGGATAAGCAGATAAGAAATTGCATCATAGGGAAGCTCAACCAGCTGATTGATATCGATTTCCCTGTATTTCAGAATGCCCTCCAGCCCGTCGATGAAACATATATTTTTACTCATTTTCTACCTCGCAGTTATGCCTAGAGGATTTTCAAAAAACTTTGAAATTTGGGGAATCCTCTGATTATACGTGAAAGATTTAACACGAAGGACCTTTTGGGGCCCAAAAATAGGGTGACAATGCATTTCTATTATCGTTGAATAAGTATATTAAATTTGTTGAATTTTTATCTTCAGATCTCTATAATTATTTTTCCCATTTTAGAGATGCCGCGGCTTTAAACTACTTCAATATATTCAATATAAAATATAATATTTTCAGAATTCGAAGCTTCTCTAAATACCCGTATTAACTAAAATAGCCCTTTACTCGATCCGGGTAAAAGGAAAGGTTCCAGTAAAGGAGGAACTTTATGTAAAGCTTGCAGAACCTTTCAAAAAGATCTTTTCATACCTTTCTGGCATTGAAAACCTATTATTTGGCATGAAAGTACCTCTAATTTCTTACTCCGGACCCTCGTTCCGAATTTCTGATTATATTGGACACCAACATCATATTTGTCCTGTTAAATTGGAGCCAAGGTCCGGAATGTGAACTTGAGGAT
>Ga0209639_1000949_pt1 | contig 33941 bp, 33 predicted proteins | sample EPASupsiteHSE605_FD_187268 | JGI IMG/M metagenome (GOLD analysis project Ga0209639, IMG submission 187268) | Bioremediated contaminated groundwater from EPA Superfund site, New Mexico - Sample HSE6-05 (SPAdes) (version 2) | ecosystem: Environmental > Aquatic > Deep subsurface > Groundwater >... | reverse complement strand
GTAGAGGTAGAGTATCGTTTCGAGCATAACCATCTGGTTTTGCGGCGACATGTAGGTATCTGTCTTGTGAAAGGCGTTCTGCTGGAGATAGCCCTGTCTGATGACCTTCGCCGTCTCGATGACCAGCTTCTGATCGTCCGGCAGAACATCCGAGCCGATGAGCTTGACAATCTCCATAAGCGAAGACTCCTTACCGAGAATGTCGATTATCTGCTGACGCATCTTTGTAAAGCCCTGTCCGAAATTCTCCTCATACCAGTCCTTGATGTCTGTAAAATACTCGGAATAGGAGGTCGTCCAGTTGATGGACGGAAAGTGCCTTGCATAGGCGAGCGATCGGTCGAGCGCCCAGAACGTGCGGATAAAACGCTTCGTGTTCTGCGTAACTGGTTCGGAAAAGTCGCCGCCCTGAGGCGAGACCGCGCCGATTACCGTGACGGAACCCTCAAGCCCGGAAAGGGTCTCCATATAGCCCGCGCGCTCATAGAAGCCCGCAAGCCTCGACGGCAGATAGGCGGGAAAGCTCTCCTCCGCCGGCATCTCCTCAAGACGTCCCGAAATCTCGCGCAGAGCTTCTGCCCAGCGCGAGGTGGAATCCGCCATAAGCGCAACGTGGTAGCCCATGTCGCGGTAGTATTCCGCAATCGTCATGCCTGTGTAAATCGAGGCTTCACGCGCCGCGACAGGCATGTTCGAGGTATTCGCAATCAAAATGGTCCGTTCCATGAGCAGATGTCCCGTTTTCGGATCCTTGAGCTCCGCGAATTCATCGAGGACCTGCGTCATCTCGTTGCCGCGTTCTCCGCAGCCGAGATAGACGATTATGTCGGCGTCCGACCACTTTGCGAGCTGATGCTGAACCATCGTTTTTCCCGCGCCGAAGGGGCCGGGAATTGCCGCGCAGCCGCCCTTGCCGACGGGGAAAAGCGTATCGATGACGCGCTGCCCCGTAACTAGCGGTCTTGTAATGGGAAGTCTTTTCGAGCAGGGTCTGGGGCTTCTGATCGGCCATTCCTGCGCCAGCATGAGAGGGGTTTTTTTGCCTCTTTCGTCGACAACGCAGGCTATTACGTCCGTCACCTTATACTGTCCGTCCGGCCTGACGTCCGCAAACTTTCCCTCTATGTCAGGCGGTACGAGACAGCGATGCTCGACAGCTTCCGATTCCTTCGTCCGGGCAAAAATCATGCCGCCATGAGCCTCTACGCCTTCCGCTGCCTCGATTTTGACGTCCCAGAGCTTTTCGAGGTCGAGCGCCGGAAGCGTTATGCCTTTGGTTATGAAATTACCTGACAATTCGGATACTTTTCGCAGGGGTCTCGCAATACCGTCATAAATATTCGAAATCATACCGGGTCCCAAGAGCACGGCCATCGGTTTTCCGGTAGGATAAACAGGCTGACCCTTGCCAAGCCCCGCGCTTGATTCATAGACCTGAATGACCGTCGTATCGCCGCTCGCGCTGACGACCTCGCCCGGGATTTTGTCTTCTCCCACATAGACGAGGCTCATCATCGGCAGACTTCTGCCGCCGCGTACGGTTATAACGGGGCCGTTCACGCCGTATATATAATAGTTGTTGGTGTCCATTCTTGGGCTCCTCCGTTCGGAGTATATACTTTTTGTGACAGCCACACTCAAAGCGCCGCGCCTATCGGCGCAAAGCCGCCTTCGCCGTCACGTTAATCTTCCATTTTAAGACCTGCAAGCTCGGAGAAATGACCTACCATGTCGTTCAGCGCGGTGTCGAAACTCATATCTATGCGCTGTCCTTTGGAATGGCAGACAACCCGCAGCCCGCCAAGCACAAACACCCCTTCGGAAAAGGCGAGACTGACGCCGGAGGTTGAATTAAGCAGTTCATCCGAATACTTCATATCCTCCGGCCGCAAAAACACCTCCACAGAATAGCCGTAGCCCAAAGTATCGACTGCTCTCTTCAGGAGCTCCTTTAAATGCGGCAGATACGCCTCCGAATTAGTGAACTCGTTGATTTTATCCCGAACCTGCTTGTTCATCCCTATGGCGCAGCTCTCACGGTATTTTAGGAGAGCCTGCTTGTTGCTGTTAAGCTTGGCGCTTATTCTTCTCTCCTCGGTCGCTTTAACTTCCGCGATAGACGATTTTTTGTACCTTTCGGCTTCGAGTACAAGCGCGTCCTCCGCTTCTTTTATTATTTCATTCTGCTTTCTGCGCAGCTCAAGAGTAATATTCTGCGCTTCACCGACCGCTTCGGCAATTATCGTATCCGTAAAAGCCTCTAGTTTTAAATCTGTATCCTGCACCATCGTCTATATGCACCTCCATATTTGGAACCGGTCATATTCTAATTCCTATTGCTTCTCTGATAAGTCCCGTTATTGAGTCCTTCTGCTGAACCGAGCCCTTTGTTCCGGGAATAACAACTAGAAGCGGATTCGTCGAACTGAGCTTGAGTTTCTTCACGGTATCCGGTATCAGCGCGGCACAGTTTTCGGTTATAAGAAGAACGGCAATCGCGGGGGTTGCCTGCACTTCGGCTACATAAGCCTCTGCCTCCCTGCGGTTGGTCGCAAGCTTTCCCTCTATCCCGGAGAGCCGCAGACCTGTCAGAACATCGGTCTCATCGGCAACGGCAAACATACGCATAGCTGTCCCTCCCCGGTTTTATTCTCAGAGACTTGAGATGATCATGAAGGCTATCAGAAGCCCGTAAAGCGCGATACCTTCTGCAAGACCGACGAAAATGAGCGATTTGCCGAAAATGCTGTCGTTTTCTGAAATGGCACCGAGCGCCGCTGACGAGGAAGCTCCGACGGCGATACCGCCGCCGATTCCGGCAAGTCCGACGGCGAGCGCGGCTCCGATATAGCCCAGACCTTTTGCCAGTCCGTCGCTTGCCGCGGCGGCAGTCGTTGCGGTTGCCGTTGCGGCCTCGGCGGATTGAGTAAAGCAGAAAATGCAGCCGACCGCCAGGATTCCGAAAAAGCCGCACAGATTGGCGATCAGAGGAGCCTTGCCTCTTTTTCCGTGCTTTGCGCGAAAGTATATGACTACGAGGGGAAGCGCAACAGCCAGAAGCATTGCGATGGCGTAAATAGCGATTTTCATAATGACGACCTCCAGAATATGAGTTATTTTTCTTTTTTGGCCGCTTACTGTTCAGCGGTTTTGTAGTTTATGGTCTTCGGATTGAATTTCACGCCGCCGCCCACATAGAAGCGCCCAAACATCTCGTAATACTCAAGACGAAGAACCTGAATGCAGACCAGCATCGCTTCAAGACCAGTAACAAGGATATTTCCGAATATAAGACCAAATATGCTGTACCCGCCGCCGGAGCTTGACGAAAGCAGATAGACGACCATCATCATGCCGGCATGGCTGATTGCAAAAGCGCCGACGCGCAGGAAAGAGACTGTGTTGGAAACATACGACAGGATGGTTTCGAACATCTCGAAAAAGCCTTCGACAAAGAACATTCCGACAGATTCGGGCATCCAGTCCTTTTCACCCTTAATAAGGTTTGTAAGCGGAGTCGCGGAAAAAATCATCAAAAGCGGTATAACTACCACGCAGATTATAAACGGTATCGTAAATATGTTTTTTCCCATGACAAATTTGAATACGACTGCCGCCGCAATTCCGATATAGAACACAAAGCCGGGAATTCCGTTGGGCGAAAAGAACACTTTCTTGATATCCTTCTGCCTTATACCGTTTATGATATTCATTATCATACAGATAATTATCAGCGCCGCACCGATGACCACGGCAATAAGCAGTATTTTTATCGTGTTGCCGTCCTCAAGAACCTTGAAGCCCCACGGAAGCAGCTCCTCGTTTCCGAACACGCTGCCGTAAACCAGACCCAGCGCCGTTGCCGACAGTCCGCAAAGGGCGATTATGCGCCCGAGCCAGGCTTTTTTCAGCTTCCACAGCAATACACCGATTATAACCAGCATCATGCCCTGTCCCACATCGCCGAACATGATACCGAAAAGCACCGTATAGGTAATCGCGAGGAAAAGTCGGGGGTCGGCTTCACCGTATGCGGGCAGTCCGTACATTTCCAGATACGGCTGATATATGTCCGAAAGGAAGCCCTTCCTGAATTTTACGGGCGGCTGCGTCTCCCTCACTTCGTCCGGTTCCGTACAGAAACAGGCAAAACCCGAAAACGCCTCGCATTCCTTAACAAAAGCCTCCGAGAGGTTTCTGGGAATCCAGCCGATGATGTAGAACTTTCCGTGACGCCTTCCAGCGAAGGTCAGAATATCAAAGGAATCGCTTTCAAAGCGCAGCCACGAGTACATCAGCAGCAGCTTTTCGCTTTCAGTCTGCTTCATCGCGGAAAGCTCGGCGTCAATCTCTTTGATGCGCTCCAAGGCGTCGGCGTTTTCATTATTGAGCCTCTTCGCGACTTCGTTTGCAGTATCCTCGACGCTTCCCTGAACGTCTATGTGAATGCGCTCAAAACCCATCGATGAAAAAATCGCTTCGATTCTTCCGTAGGTATCGGGGAGCGCAAAATAGGCCCCGTAGATCCACCGCTCGTCCCTGCCCGAGCTTACAAAGTATACATCCGGCCTTTCGTCAATGATTCTGAGACAATCCTTATAAGTTTCCACGGGCAGTCTTCCGAAACGGAACTTCAGGTATTTCATCGTGAAAAGATCACGGAGTTCGACATTGAACGTGGAAAAATGTGAGAGCTGCTCGCTTACAATCTTGTTATTCTTTATTCGCTGGGTCTTTTCTTCCTTTTCCTCCCGCAGGGCCGAAACCTCGGATGAAAGTGCATTAAGATAAACGGCGGCGTCCCCGAGCGCAGGTTCGGCTTTCGTGAAATCTCTGAAGTCCGGTTCCAGAAGGATAGTTTTTGCAATTTCCTTCGCTTTTGCAAGCAAATCCGAATACGGGTTCAGTGCGTCAAACGGCACCAGCTCTTTCACGCCCGACAGTATCTTTATTGCGTTTTCAGGATGGAATTCCCTGTTAACAACGAGGCTTTGTACTGCGGTATCGACCATTTTTTCGGGTCCGGAAATCGTGACCATGGTCATTGCTTCTACCGACATTGTTGTTAACCTCCTTTTTTCATGCTTGCGAAGTCTCAGATAACATTTCTGGGGTCAATACCGCTCGCAACGGCTTCAATGACCCTACAGAGTTTATTGCATTCCAGCTCTTTCAAAACAAGATAGGCCTGGGGAACACCCAAATCGGCTCCTCCGGTTTTTACAAGCCGTCTGCAAAATTTCTCCATGGATTTATAAAACAAGCTCTCGATATTATTCGTGTCCGCACCCTCGAGGCGCTTCCCAAACGGTGATCTGCGAAGCATATCGAGCGCCTCGCCTTCGCTTTTCGCCTCTGACAGCTCGTGCAGAAATTCCGGTTTCAGGTGATATGAAATTGGGATAAGCAACTCGTCTGCCCGCTCCAGAGAGGTGTGAAAGCTTCGCTGGAGCCTGATAATGCTCACGGTGTTGAGAAGGTCTGCCTCTAGTCCGATTGTTTCTTCGAGTTTTTTTCTCCCCCCGCCCTTGTATTTTCCGGAGAGATAAGCAAAAACCGACTTGAAATAAGCGTTCTCGAGAACCACCCCAGCCTCGCGGTAACTCGGCATTCCGGTTTCGGCGTCCGGTTTCAGTTCGGAAAGCGGTTTATAGTAAATGCTGTCCCTTACCGCGTTCTGAACATCGGAAAAACTCCTGCTGCGCTCAAGCTCACCTAAATTGACGGAGCTGTTTTTTCGCATAAAGTCCGTAAGCTCAATAGATTTCGGCATCTGTTCGGAGGCGCCGTTTTCTTTCGGTTTCAAAGCGTCGAGTATGAAATCGTATTCGCAGCGGCAAAGGAAGAGGCGAAGATATTTTTTGTCCTCTATAACCAGATACTTGCTGAGTCTCTCGCTTTCCTCATAGACTCTTCTGCGGACGGCTGTTTCGAGGACCTTGACCGTCGGATTTGCCGGAAGCTCCGACATGGTTGAACTCCAGCCCCTGTGACTGCTGAGGAACTTGCATATTTCTGCAATGCTCCTGCATTCGCAGAGCCTCCGCCAGTCGTCATCTTTTAGCATTTTCCCGTACATCGCCATGACTTTGGCAGAAATGGCGCCGTACTCCATTTGCTGCCTAATCATCGGCGTCCACCGCCAGCTTGAATATTTTCTGCACTATGGCTTCGTTTTCTTTATCGTAAAAGGCCTTCAGCTTTGCAAGCTCCATTTCGAGTTTCTTGTCAAGCTCGGCAAGCTCGGTATCAGCCCGGGCGGCCTCCGCCTTTTTCGCTTCCGCAATCGCTTCTTCAGCCCTGTCAAAATACTGCTGCCGCAGCGCTTCGACCTGCTCTTTTACATAGCTGTCGAAGCTTTCCCTGAGCTTATCGGCCTCATCGAAAACTGCGCGCGCACTTACCTCGGCTTCAACGATTTTATTGAGAATTTCCATAGGGGTCATGTGAATCCCTCTTTTCTGCTATGTCAGTTTATCATATCATCAGAAAGAACAAAATCAAACGGCAAAATAAACGAAGATTTAGGGCTGCCCTGCCTGTAAATTATCTTTGTTTGCAAATGTCGCCACATTATTTGCAGTAATTCATAAATTGTCGTAATTGCCGCTTTGCAAGATAAGCCGTTTGGTTTATAATGGGGCTGGATTGTAATTCAACGCATAGCATTCTAACATATGCGAAAGGAAAAAGCTATGAAATATATACTTGTAATAGGCGACGGCATGGCTGACAACCCCGTTGCGGAGCTGAACGGCCTCACGCCGCTGGAAGTCTCCCGAAAGTCCTATATTGACAAGCTTGCCGAGCATGGCGTGCTGGGCAGCGTTCTTAACGTACCCGAAGGCTTTCCGCCCGGAAGCGACACCGCGATAATGTCCATTTTCGGCTGCAATCCGCACTTTTGCTATTCCGGAAGAGCGCCGCTTGAGGCTGCGGCACAGGGTATTTCCCTTTCTCCCGGCGACGCTGCCTACCGTTGCAATAACGTTACATTAACGGACGACGAGACCGTTCCTTTTGAAGAAAAGCGTATCGTTTCGCACTCCGGCGGAGGTTTGTGCGAAAAGCAGGGCGTCGAGCTTGTGGAATATCTTTTCGCCCACCCCGAATTCAAAACACTCGCGGACAGAGCGGGAATGTGCGTCTACCCCACAGAGTCCTACCGCCACATCGCCGTTCAGAAACAGGTCGATATCAAAGGGCTGGAGCTTGCGCCGCCGCACGACCATATAGGAGAGCTCGTTTCGGATAATCTTCCGAAGGGCTGCGAAAACGCCGCCGTTCTGACGGAGCTTATGAAAAAGGCAAACGAGCTTCTGCAGAACCACCCGTTCAACGCGGCTCGCAGGAACGAGGGAAAGTTCCCCGGCAACGCGATATGGTTCTGGGCCGAAGGCACGGCCGCAAAGCTTCCGAGCTTCAAGGAGCAGTACGGCAAGACCGGCGCCGTCGTTTCCGCCGTTCCTCTGTGCCACGGCATAGCGAGGCTCACAGGGCTCGATGTTATAATGGTCGAAGGCGCAACGGGCGAAGTCGAAACGAACTACGAGGGCAAGGTCAAAGCGGCGCTTAACGCGCTCGAAACGCACGACTTTGTCGCCGTTCATCTTGAGGGTCCGGACGAGTGCACGCATTGCGGTGACCTGAAGGGCAAGATACAGGCTATCGAATGGCTGGACAGCCGCGTGGTCGAGCCTTTGTGCAAAGCTCTCGAAGCCGAGGGAGAAGACTTCCGGATGCTGATTTTAAGCGATCACAAAACTCTCACGAGCAATCGCCAGCACGACGGCGATCCTGTACCATACATTATATACGACTCACGCCTCAATACGCAAGCAGGACTTTCATATTCTGAGGCAAACGGGCTCAAGGGCAAGTATTTTTCCGACGGAATCGAACTTATGCCCTCGCTTTTTGAACTTAATTAGCAAGAAATTCGTCGTAACTGCTGCATACACAGCGAAGGGAGCTGACGGGTCATGCGCACAATAACGGAAAAAGCCTATGCAAAACTCAACATTTCGCTTGACGTAGTGGCGAAACGTACCGACGGCTACCATGATATGCGCATGGTCATGCAGTCCGTTTCGCTGTGTGACGACGTAAAAATCGCACTTCGTGGTGACGGCGAGATTAAGCTTTCGACCAATCTCCGCTTCCTTCCGGGCGATGACCGCAACATTGCCTCAAAAGCGGCCGCGGCCTTTTTCAGCAAACTGGGCAGAAAAGACATCGGAGCAGACATTGAAATATTCAAGCGTGTGCCCGTCTGCGCAGGCATGGGCGGCGGTTCATCGGATGGCGCTGCAGTTCTCCGCGCCCTTAACGCCCTCACGGGAAAGCCCTTTTCCCGCGAGGAGCTGGAAAACATGGGCGCTTGCCTCGGTTCGGACATTCCCTTCTGCGTTGCCGGCGGAACCTCGCTCGCCGAGGGACGCGGCGAGATGCTTTTTGACCTGCCGCCTTTGCCCTTCTGCCGCTTCGTTATTGTCAAACCCAAGTTTTCCGTCTCAACGCCGGAGCTTTTCGCAAGGCTCGACCTTGCTTCGGTTAAATATCACCCCGATACGCAGGGCATTGTGTCCTCAATAAATAACGGAGACCTCAGGGGCGTCAGCCGGAGGCTTTATAATGTCTTCGAAGATGTTTTGCCCGCGAAACCGAATGATATTCCGAAAATTAAAGCCATGCTGCTCGACTGCGGCGCGCTGGGCGCCGTAATGACGGGAACCGGCTCCGCCGTTTTCGGTATTTTCGACGATGAGCTCAAGGCAGGCCGCGCGTATGAAACCCTTTCCTCGCGGTATGCGGAGGTCTTTCTTGCCGAACCGCAGGGCATTCTTGCGGTCTGACTCCCTGTCCCCGCTGTTGTATAAGCGCCTAAAAAACTGCCGATAATATGTATGACTAACTACATAAGGCGGTTTTTTTATGAAGCAACATCTTAAAATCTGGGAAATATCACTCCTTTTCGCTCTGTGCGTCACTCTATTCACGGGACTCTTCGCAAGAGCCGAACAGAAGCAGCTGTCAAACGAGCTGATACGCCTGCACGTCATTGCAAATTCCGACACGGCAAGCGACCAGGCGGCAAAGCTGAATGTGCGCGACAGCATACTGTGCGTCCTGACCCCTATGCTCGAGGGCGTGAGCAATACGGAAGAAGCGAAAGAGGTCATAAGCGGCGCGCTTCCGCTGCTTTGCGGTCAAGCTCGGAACAGTCTTGGGAGCGACGGAAAATACTATTCCGTAAAAGCGCTGCTCTGCGTCGAAACTTATCCAACCCGGGAATATACTGGATTCGCTCTGCCTCCGGGCGACTACGTTTCGCTGAAGATCATCCTCGGCGAGGGCAGAGGTCACAATTGGTGGTGCGTCGCTTTTCCGCCGCTGTGCATGACATCCGTCGAAAACGAGGACGCATTTTCAGAGCTTTCGGAAGACAGCGCAAAGCTCATCTCGAGCAGCGGCAGCGAATACCGGCTCAGGTTCCGTATCATTGAGCTGTACGAGGAGCTCAGACAGGCGTTAAAATAATCAGAACGCGTTCAGTTTTTTGCCTCGTTGCCTTGACAACGATAATAAAGGGTGCTAGAATGACCTTAATCTCCGTGGGGGAGTAGTCAGCGCTTATAAAGCGGTTCAAGTCAACATACATGGCAGTTAACCTGCCTGGCTTGCATTAAATGACCAGACTCATGGATAGGCATTGCCTGTCCATGAGTCTTTTTTCAGGATGAAAAGCGCGCACCCGGTTACAACTATTATATATGGAGGAGCATCAATGAAGTATTATTGCAGCGAGATCGACGAGGTTCTTGTCGAAACAAAAAGCTCGCGCGGCGGCCTCAGCTCGGCGGAGGCGGAAAAACGTCTTGAGGAAAACGGTAAAAACAAACTTGCCGAAGGAAAAAAGGACTCTCTTATAAAGCGTTTCTTTAAACAGATGGCAGACCCGATGATTATCATCCTCATCGTTGCGGCTGTAATCTCGGCAGTTACCTCCTCCTATTCCAACGAGGGTTTTGCCGACGTTTTCATCATCATGTTCGTCGTCATCGTTAACGCCGTTTTGGGTGTTTATCAGGAGAACAAGGCCGAAAAGGCTCTTGAAGCGCTGCAGGAAATGGCGTCATCGACCAGCAAGGTCCTCCGTGACGGCAGGATCATCGTTATCAAAACCGAAAACCTAGTGGTCGGCGATGTCGTAATCCTCGAAGCCGGCGACGCCGTTCCTGCCGACGGACGCATTATAGAATCCAACAGCCTGAAAATCGAGGAAGCAGCTCTAACCGGCGAAAGTGTCCCCGTCGATAAATACATTGACCTGCTCAATCTCAGAGAAAGCTCGGACATTCCGCTTGGCGACCGCAAAAATATGGTATATATGGGCAGCACCGTCGTTTACGGACGCGGCGCGGCGGTCATCACCGACACCGGCATGAGCACCGAAATGGGCAAGATTGCCGACGCGCTGGAAAACGCGGAAGCGGGTCTTACCCCCCTCCAAAAGAAACTTGGGCAGCTCAGCAAAATACTCACCTGGCTTGTTCTCGGCATATGCATTGTTATTTTCGCAGTCAGCCTCATACGCGAGGGAACTCTCTCTGCAGGCGTCGTTCTCAACAGCTTCATGATAGCGGTCAGTCTCGCCGTTGCGGCGATACCCGAGGGTCTTGTCGCCGTTGTGACAATAGTCCTCTCCATCGGCGTAACCAATATGAGCAAAAAGAACGCGATCATCCGCAAGCTGACGGCAGTCGAAACCCTCGGCTGCGCTCAGATAATCTGCTCTGACAAGACCGGAACGCTCACTCAGAACAAGATGACCGTAGTTGAATACTACAGCGAAAATCAAAAAATGCTTGCCACCGCAATGGCTCTGTGCTGCGACGCGGAGCTTGATACAGACGGTACGGTTACCGGAGAGCCGACCGAAAACGCTCTTGTATACTGGGCAAAATCAATAGGTCTTATGAAATACGACCTGACCGAGGACGAGCCGAGAATCGGCGAGGCTCCCTTCGACAGCATCCGCAAAATGATGAGCACCGTCCACAGGACGGAGCGCTCCGTAATCCAGTACACAAAGGGCGCGCCGGATGAGGTGCTCCGCATCTGCTCGACATATTTCAAGGACGGCAAAGCGGTTCCGCTCACGGACGACGCCGTGTCTGTCATCCTTGCGGAAAACAAAAGAATGGCCGGCAAAGCGCTTCGCGTCCTCGCGGCCGCAATTAAGCCGCATGCGACCGAGCCTTTGAGCTACAGTCCCGAGGACCTCGAAAAAGACCTTTGCTTCGTCGGGCTCGTCGGAATGATAGATCCCGTCCGTCCCGAGGTCAAGGACGCAATCGAGCAATGCCGCTCCGCCGGCATCCGCCCTATAATGATAACGGGCGACCACATCGATACGGCAAGCGCGATAGCCAGAGAACTTGGCATTCTCGCCGAGGGCGACATCGCAGTCTCAGGCTCTCAGATTTCGGAAATGAGCGACGAGGAATTTGAAAGCCGTTTCCGTGACATTTCCGTTTATGCGCGCGTTCAGCCCGAGCACAAGGTGCGTATAGTCAACGCCTGGAAAAAAGCGGGCTTCATTACCGCGATGACCGGTGACGGCGTAAACGACGCACCCAGCATCAAGTCTGCCGACATCGGGGTCGGAATGGGCATAACTGGTACCGACGTCACGAAGAACGTTGCGGACATGGTTCTTGCTGACGACAACTTCGCAACCATTGTCGGAGCCGTCAAGGAAGGCAGAAGGATATACGACAATATCCGCAAGGCGATACAGTTCCTGCTCAGTTCCAACATGAGCGAGGTTCTGAGTATTTTCGTTGCGACGCTGCTCAGCTTCACGATACTCAAGCCCGTCCACCTTCTCTGGATCAACCTCGTAACTGACTGCTTCCCCGCTCTCGCTCTCGGCCTTGAGGGCGAGGAGCCGAACATTATGCGCCGTAAGCCCCGCCCGTCAAGCGACGGCGTTTTTGCCGGCGGAGTCGGAGTGGACGTTGCCTATCAGGGCTTAGTTGTCACAATCCTCACGCTCGCGGCTTACTTCCTCGGTCACATAATGGAAGGCGGCTCCTGGGCGTCGCTGCAGTCAAACGACGGCATAACGATGGCCTTTTTAACGATGAGCATGGCTGAAATCTTCCACAGCTTCAATATGCGCTCGCAGCGCGGAAGCCTGTTCTCTCTCAAAAAGCAGAACTGGGCCTTGCTGCTGGCGGGACTCGCGAGTCTGGTTTTGACCACCGCCGTTCTCTATATTCCGTTCCTTCAGAAGTCCTTCGGTTTTGAGCACATCAGCCTTACGGAATACGCCGTCGCGCTTGCACTTGCCTTCTGCGTCATACCGATTGTTGAAGTCGTCAAGTTCTTCCAGCGCAAAAACGCAGCGCGCAAAAAAGCGTAGCTGTAACCTAATAATCTGCGTTGTTAAGCCCGCCGAAAATTCGGCGGGCTTTTTTTACAAGCCTATTGACAATTGGAAATATAGTGATATTATTCTGATATCATCTTAATATGCTCCATCCGGAGATAATTATTATATATTGGAGGAACATCTATGGGAAACACCGAACTTTTTTCCGAACAGAAAAAGCTGAAAGCGCCTAACGGCATGGCTATGCTCATAATCAACACTCTGGTCATCCTCGCCTGCATCGCGGGAGTGATAGTCGGATCCGAAAAAGGTGAGGCCGGCAGCGGTCTGGGCATTGTGCTTGCTGTTTTATGCTCTCTTATCGGCTTCATCATCTGCCCCATACTGTATGCCGGACTTAAGGTACTCAAGCCAAACGAGGCTCTTGTGCTGACTCTCTTCGGCAAGTATCACGGCACGCTCGAAGGCGCGGGCTTCTACTTTGTCAATCCCTTTGTCTCAGCCGTAAATCCAACCAAGTCGACCGCAGCGGAAACTGCGCAGAAACAGAAACAGAGAACAGATAAATCAGAAAAAACCGATACTGCCGGAGGAAAAGCGGTTTCCCTCAAGGTTATGACGCTCAACAACGACCGTCAGAAGGTCAACGACAAGCTCGGCAACCCCATCGAGATCGGCGTTGTCGTCATCTGGCGCGTAGTGAACGCAGCAAAGGCCGTTTTCAATGTCGATAACTACATAGAGTTTCTTTCAATCCAGGCGGACAGTTCTCTGCGCAACATTGTAAGAATTTACCCCTACGACATCTGGAATGAGGACGAGAGTTCCGACGAGCTTTCCCTGCGCGGCAGCAGCCAGGAGGTTGCTTTGAAACTCAAGCAGGAGCTCCAGACAAAGGTCGAGGACGCCGGTCTCGAGATTGTCGAGACACGCATCACGCATCTTGCATACTCTCCGGAAATCGCCGCCGCGATGCTGCAGCGTCAGCAGGCCAGCGCGATTATCGACGCGCGCAAGCTCATCGTAGAGGGTGCTGTCGGCATGGTTCAGATGGCTCTCACCAAGCTGAGCGAAAACGACATTGTCGAGCTTGACGACGAGCGCAAGGCTCAAATGGTTTCGAATCTTCTTGTCGTGCTCTGCGGCAACAAGGAAGCCCAGCCGATAGTCAACAGCGGTTCAATTTATTAGACGCCATGGATAAGAACGAAAAATCAAAAAAGCAGGTTCCCCTGCGGCTTTCGCCCTCGTTATATGACAAGCTCGCCTCCTGGGCGGATGATGATTTTCGCTCTGTGAACGGGCAGATAGAGTTTCTGCTGAGCGAGTGCGTTAAAAAACGCTATGGCAAAAATGCTTTAAACGAGGGACAGAAAGAAAAGTAGCGCCCCGTAAAACTATGCAAAAACGCCGCACCCGAACCCGGGTGCGGCGTTTATTATTGCTATCCTATTTTTTCAGACCGTCCAGAACCGCCTGAACCTTGGCGGAATCCGCAGAAACTATGTAGAATACATAAAGCCCGTCCTGCGTTACGATAGCGTCGTCCAGCTTCGGCATTTCCAGCGGCGCGTAGGACTCGTATATTGTTCTCTGGGTCTCGACCCTTGCCTTGGCATTGGCCGAGATTTTAGCCGCCGCTTCTTCGTCGGCGCACTTGATAAGGGCAATCTCTTCGGTCGTCGCTCCCGTCGAGCAATACTCGACACACTCGGTAACCTCCGCATCTTCAAAGCCGTAGAACGAAGCTGCGATTTCCTTATTGACCGGGCTTAGTATGTCCGAAAAGGCTCCGCTGTCTGCAATCTGCTTGCCTAGAGCCTCGAGATCGTACTCCGCGGGTTTGGCTTTCTCCGTACAACCCGTTAAAGCTCCGAAAACCATGCAAAAAGCCAGAAATGCCAAACCAACCCTCTTCATAATAAACCCCTCAACTCTTTATACTCTATACGTAATGTGTCTTTACATAGTCAAGCCATGTCTGATATACCTTTGCCGAAAAATGCACGCCGTCTGTTGTTTCATTTGCCGGAAGGTATCCGTCCTCACCTGCAAGCGCATCCACAAGATCCATATAATAGCAGCTTTTATCCGCCGCCAACTGGCGGAGAGCCGTGTTATATTCCGTTATGCGCGTCATATTAAAAGTTTCGCTGCTGGCTGACTTCGCAGCGCTGACGGGCGTGAGCCCCATGATATAAATGTCGCAGTCCGGCTGAGCGGCGATTATGGAGTCGAGCATATTGCTGTAATATTCGATGAACGTATCGACGTCAAAGCCGATTTCGTTAATGCCGAGGAGGATATAAATCTTGCCGTAGGGTTTTTGTGTCAGCCCCTGAACAAGCGTTCCTGCCGCACCGTTATCAAGCGTGATACAGGCCTTGCTCGTCGCTCCGACTACGGTCATGCTCGTTGCGGCATAATAGTCGCAGGTCGTAAGCCCGGAAAACAGCCGGAAGCCGTCCATGAGAGAATTCCCCATGAAAGCGGCGTCCTCAAAAAACGTGTCGTCCACGGGGTCGCGAAGCGCAAGATCGGGACCGGAGACAGGCGTTTCCGAAGGCGAAGGAGAAGGAGATTCCGTCTGAACCGAAGGATCCCCGGCTACCTCGGGCGGAACCACAGCTTCCTGCGAAGCCACCGCCGAGGGCTGCGCCGACTGTGCCGCTTCCGGGTCTTCCGGCAACCTTCCATAGTATACGAGAAGCACTACCAAAGCTACAATAAGTATAAAAAAAGCGGCTCTTATTCCATTGTATTTCTTATTAAAACGCGTCACAGCAGAAGCAGGCCCCTTTATGTATAAGTCACATTATGTCTACCTTGTCAACTATCTACATTATAGCAAGCGATTTACAATATGCAAGAACTATTTTGCTTTTTTTCGACTTTTCTTTATGCATTTTTTCATCCTTTTTTGCCTGTGCCGCGGAGCCATCCCGACAGGCGGAGGAGACCCGGTGCAAAGAGGCTCTAAGGGCATAAATAAAGCCCTTTACGCTGCGGAAACAATTGACCCTTTCTGGGTTTAATGATATAATTTCTTAATAACTATTTTGTGCTGCTGATTTTTGCGGGGGTTTTTATGTGGATTTCTGATAAATGGAAGGACTACGAGCTTATCGACTGCTCGGACGGCCAGAAACTTGAGCGCTGGGGCAGCCAGATACTTGTGCGGCCCGACCCTCAGACCATCTGGAACACCGTGCGGACAAATCCCGCCTGGAACAGACCCTCGGCAAAATACAGCCGCAGCCCGACCGGCGGCGGTCACTGGGAAAAAAGCGGCCTCCCCGAAAGCTGGAAGATACGCTACGATGAGCTGACGTTCAATGTCAAGCCCATGAACTTCAAACATACCGGCATCTTTCCCGAACAGGCTACGAACTGGGACTTTGCGATGAGTAAAATTAGAAACGCAGGTCGCCCAATCAGCGTTCTGAACCTCTTTGCCTATACGGGAGCCGCGACCCTTGCCTGCGCCAAAGCCGGCGCTTCGGTCTGTCATGTGGACGCCGCGAAAGGCATGGTATCCTGGGCAAAGGAAAACGCCGTCTCTTCTGGGCTTGAGAACGCTCCGATTCGCTGGATAGTCGACGACTGCAGTAAGTTTGTAGAACGCGAAATCCGGCGCGGCAAGCGCTATGACGCCATCATAATGGACCCCCCCTCCTACGGACGCGGACCGGACGGCGAGACCTGGAAGCTCGAGGAGAACCTTTGGGACTTTGTCTGCCTCTGCGCGGGAGCTCTTTCGGACGAGCCGCTCTTTGTCATCATAAATTCCTACACGACGGGGCTTTCGCCCTCCGTTCTCACTTATATCTCCGAAAGCGTTTTCACAAAAAAATACGGCGGAATGAGTGAAAGCCGCGAGCTCGGGCTCCCCGTTTCGGAATCAGGACTGGTTTTGCCCTGCGGCGCGAGTTGCCGCTGGCGGGCAAAGCAAAAGGAAAACTTATGAACTCAATTATACAGGTCAAAGACGCCGTGTTCAGCTACGAGGGCGAGGAAGCTCCCGCGCTCAACGGCACAACGCTCGAAATAGAGGAAGGCAGCTTCGCAGTCGTTCTCGGGCACAACGGCTCGGGAAAATCGACGCTTGCCAAGCACCTTAACGGCATCCTTGTCCCCGACGGGGGCTGCATACTTGTCAACGGAATGGACACGCGTGACGAGAGCAGGCTCCTCGAGATAAGGCGCACCGTCGGCATGGTCTTTCAAAACCCCGACAACCAGATGGTCGCCTCGGTCGTTGAGGACGACGTGGCCTTTGCCCCCGAAAACCTGGGTCTGCCTCCCGACGAGATACGGGCCCGCGTGGACGAAGCGCTGAAGCTGGTGGATATGTACGATTACCGTCTGCACGCGCCGCATCTTCTCTCCGGCGGTCAAAAGCAGCGTGTTGCCATTGCCGGCGTCATCGCCATGCGTCCGCGCTGTATCGTGCTGGATGAGCCGACCGCGATGCTTGACCCGGCGGGACGGCGCGAGGTCATCGGTACAATCAAGCGTCTTTGCCGTGTTAACGGCATTACAATAGTGCTCATTACCCACCACATGAACGAGGCAATCGACGCGGACCGCGTTTTCGTCATGTCAAAAGGCAAAGTTGTCAGCGAGGGCACGCCGAAAGAGGTTTTTGCGGATGTGGAGCACCTGAAGGCCGAGGGTCTGACCGTCCCCGACACGGCGGAGCTTCTCTATGAGCTCAGGCTTGCGGGCTTCACTTTCCCCAAGGGGACGCTGACGGTCGACGAATGCGCAAAGGCGATAGCCTCCGCTTTGAAATGAACACCCGAAAGTGTGGGGGACTTGAACCCCCACGCCAAAAATAAAGGAATAGATAAAATGCCGACCATAAAGACAGAAGCTCTGACGCACGTTTACAGCCCGGGCGGTCCCTTTGAGAGCACCGCACTCGAAAATGTGAATATTGAAATCGCTCAAGGGGAATTTGTGGGGCTCATAGGACACACGGGTTCGGGCAAGTCCACCTTTGTCCAGCATCTGAACGGGCTTCTTCTGCCGACGGGAGGCAGAGTGCTTCTGGACGGAACAGACCTGAATTTGTCAAAAAAATTCCGCCACGAGGCGAGGTTCAAGGTCGGGCTCGTGTTTCAGTATCCCGAATATCAGCTTTTCGAGGAAACGGTCTATAAGGACATTTCCTTCGGGCCCCGCAACATGAAGCTCTCAAAGCAGGAAATCGACGTCAGGGTACGGGAAGCCGCAGGCTTTGTAGGCGTACCGGAAGAAATTTTTGAAAAATCGCCGCTTGAGCTTTCGGGCGGACAGAAGCGCAGGACAGCCATTGCCGGCGTCATCGCCATGCGACCCGAGGTTCTTGTTCTGGACGAGCCCACGGCCGGTCTTGACCCGGAGGGCTGCGAAAGTATATTGAAAAACATCTCCGACTACCGCAAAGCGACCGGCGCGACGGTAATTCTCGTTTCGCACAGCATGGAGGATATTGCGCGTATAGCCGACAGGCTCATCGTTTTCGACGGCGGCAGCGTCTGCATGGACGGACGCCCCGAAGAAATTTTCTCCGACGCGCAGCGGCTTCGCTCCATAGGTCTCGACGTGCCCATCGTGACAGACATTGCGGCGAAACTCCGCGAGCTCAGGGTGCCTGTCCCCTGCTGCTACACGGTCGCGCAGCTTAGGGACGCCCTTATCTCCTTGAAAAAGGAGGGTGCGCCATGCTGAAGGACATCACGCTGGGACAGTATTTTCCCGGAAACAGCTTCATTCACAGGCTCGACCCGCGTACAAAGCTCGTCTGCACAATCATATACATCGCGGCTCTGTTTGTTGCGAAATCCTATATAACTTACGGCGCGCTGCTGCTGCTTCTGGTTTTATCGGTCGCCGTATCGAAGATACGTCCGTCGGCGCTCTTCAAGGGGCTCAAGCCGCTTGCGTTCATAATCATATTCACGGCAATCCTCAATCTCTTTTATATAAAGGGCGGGAAAGAAATATTCACCTGGTGGGTATTTACTCTTACGACCGAGGGCATCAAAACGGCATTTTTTATGGTCTTCCGTATTATGATGCTTATTACCGGCACCTTTCTTCTGACCTACACGACGACCCCGATGGCACTTACGGACGGGCTGGAGCTAATTATGAACCCGCTCAAAAAGCTTCGTGTGCCGGTACACGAGTTTTCCATGATGATGAGCATCGCCCTGCGCTTCATCCCGACTCTCATCGAGGAGGCGGACAAAATATCCAATGCGCAGAAGGCGCGCGGCGCCGATTTTGAAACAGGAAAACTCACCGAAAGAGCAAAGGCTCTCCTTCCGCTTCTCGTGCCGCTTTTTGTCAGCGCTTTCCGCCGTGCGGACGAGCTTGCAATTGCAATGGAGTCCCGCTGCTACCACGGCGGCGAGGGGCGCACGCGCATGAAAAAGCTCAGCATGAGAGCCGCCGACTTCGTTACAATCGCAGCTTTCATTATATTTCTTGCAGGCATCATCGTTCTTGCGAGGTACAGTTTATGAGAAATATAGCTCTCCGCCTCGCCTATGACGGAACGAACTATCACGGCTGGCAGGTACAGAAAAAAGACGTAACCGTCGCCGAAACGCTCGAAAACGCGCTCACGAAAATTTGTGAACATCCCGTCAAGGTCGTAGGCTGCGGAAGAACAGACGCGGGTGTGCACGCTCTGCGCTACTGCGCGAATTTCAAAACCGAGTGCGCCATTCCCACGGACCGTATACCTCTCGCCGTAAATGCCCTTCTGCCCTTTGACATAGCAGCGCTGGACGCAGTCGAGGCTCCGGAGGACTTCAATTCGATACTTTCCTGCCTTCGCAAGGAATATGCATACAGGCTTCACAATTCACGCATCCGCGACCCCTTCCTTACGAGCCGAGCCTGTTTTTTTCCTTCGGCTCTGAACGTTGACCGCATGAAAAGGGCCGCAAAGTATTTTGAGGGAACGCATGATTTCAAAGCCGTGCGGAGCCTTGGAACAGAAACTAAAACCACCGTGCGTACGATACACTGGTGCGAGCTTGAAAATGACGGCGATATGATAACGCTGCGCATCTGCGCCGACGGCTTTCTTTACAATATGGTGCGCGCAATAATGGGAACAGTCGTCTACGCGGGACTAGGAAAAATTGAGCCCTGTGACATACCCGGACTTCTGGATAACGGCGACCGCCGTCTGACGGGTCCGACAATGCCGCCTCAGGGGCTTTATATGTCCCAGGTCTGGTACGACGGGGTGGTCGGCGAGATGATGATGAAGTGAACATAAGCCTATGATTATTAACAGATAATCTATATATTTTTCAGAGAATATGCTATACTGGCAGCGTCAAAGGCTGGCGGGCAGAAAATAGCGTGGAGTGTTGATATGGTTCGTGCCGAACACACAAAACAGAAAAATACCCGCAGAATACCGGCCATTATACTTACGATGCTCGTAATTATTCTGGCGGTTCTTGTCTTCCTCTACAGGGATAAGCTGTCTGCGTCCTCCCTTTCGGAAAGTTCGGAAAATCTTTCGGACATAATCTCGGAAAGTGAGCCTTTTACATATGAAACCGGCGCTCAGCAGATGTTCGCGCTGATGGGCAGCAACCTCGCTGTTTCGTCCTCTACAGGTCTGCAGCTGCTCGACACTGAAGGCAGCACCATCTCACGGGAAGTCTTTTCCATGACGAACCCCGCCGTCTGTTCCTGCGAAAGCTCCTGCGCTTTTTATGACGTCGGAGGCAAATCGCTCCGCATCTACAAGAACGGCGAATTTCAAAATATGGATCGTGATTCCGAAATCATCTCGGTAGCTGTCAACAGCGCGGGCTTTTATGCCGTTGCGGGCTATGAGGCGGGCTACAAGGGCAGCGTCACGGTTTATAACTCGGAGCTCAATGCGGTTTACGAGTGGTTTTCCGGCTCTGGCTACATTGTCGACGCCGCCGTATCGCCCGATAGCGAGACTCTCGGCGTTCTCTGTGTCGAATCCACGGGAAGCGTTGTCCACCTCTTTCATTTTGACAGCGAAAAGGAGTATGCCTCCGCTTCCGTTGCGGATGATCTCGCCTTCAGGCTCAGTTTTGAAGACGGCGGCAACTTCTGCCTTCTTTCCGAAAAAGCCATCCACTTCTACTCCTCCGGCGGAAAGGAGCTTTCCTCCTACTCCTTCGGCGAGGATTACCTTGCAGACTATGAGCTCAGCGAGGACATCTGGGCTGTAGTCCTCAGCAAATATGTTTCGGGAAGCGATGTGACGCTCCTAAGCTTCGGAAGCGGCGGAAAGGAAGCCGGCTCCGTTTCGCTCTCCTCCGAACCTCTTTCGCTTTCCTCACAGGGAGGAAAGCTGCTCGTTCTCGACTCCTCCGACGCTTCGCTTTATTCACACGACCTTCGCCTGCAGAAGCAGAACCATGTCGTTCCCGGCTTTGTATCGGCCGTTTTGCTGCCGAAAGGCAGCGTGCTCCTTCTTTCCCCGCACTACGGAGAGAAATGCGAATTTCGATGACAGCCGCTTTTGCCGCGCGTCCTTCTAGCGGCGGCAGGGATAATAAAAGCACGGGCGTATTCTGACGGCCGGACGAAGTGAGGTAAGGTATGAGATTTCTTTTTGAGGCGGTTTTGCTTTTTATAATTCTGTTCTGCATCTGGAATGGATATAAAAAAGGTCTTGTAATGTGCATAGGGACCGTACTTGCAATAATAATATCTCTATATGTGGGCGATCTTCTGGGCGATACGTTTTCAAGTGCGGTACAGCCCGTTATGCGTCCTTTCGTAAGCGGATATATGGACGGGACGGAAGGCATAATAACCGAAAACGCAAACGAGCTTCTCGGCACAGCCAACAGCGGTCTTTCGCTGGATGACGCTTTGGATCAGAACCCCGACATTAAATACGAGCTCTGCGTCGAAAGCTACAAAAAGGTCGGTATATACAGTTCTGCGGCAAAGAAAATGGCTAATGAGGCTATAGCTCTGGCAGACGCGGAAGACGAGCTGCTGACCACGGCGATAGTGGACATTATGTGCCTCAAGCTCTCCTACAGTCTGATTTTCATTCTGTTTTTCCTGCTTTCGATTATAATCATTACTGTTGCGGGCAATCTTTTCAATCTCAGCTTCAAGATCCCCGGAAAAGACAAACTCAACAATGTCGGAGGCGCCATAGCAGGCGGCGTTACCGGCCTTCTGATTTGTATGACCATAGTTTGGGTACTAAGATTCTGCGGCGCGGCGCTGCCCGAAGAGGATATGCGCCATACCCTGCTTACCGCCCTGCTGTTAAAAATAAACCTGTTGCCGGTGGTTCTGTCTATATAGTACCGGAAACCGTCTCTGACTAACTCAAGGAGAACATCTTATGCAGCCAACAGTTTGCGCTCGTTGTAAAAAGAATATGGCCGTTATATTTATATCCAAAATCGAAAACGGAGAGACCGTCAACGAGGGTCTCTGCCTTAAGTGCGCTCGCGAGCTTCATATCAAGCCCGTTGACGATATTATGGCCAAAATGGGCATCTCAGATGAAGACCTCGACACGATAACTTCCGAAATGTCCGCGGTCATCGGCGGAACCGATGAACCCTCTGAAACCGATAACCCCGATATGCCTGAGGACGAAGCCGGAAAAACGGCGACTTTCCCCTATCTCAACAGGCTTTTCGGAGCCGACAGTATGTTCAACCCCATGAACGGCTCTTTTTCTCCGCCTCCATCGCCCTATGAAAATCATTCCTCCAAGAACGATACCAAAGAGCAGTATGCGCGAAGCAGCTCAAAGCTCAAGTTTTTGAACAACTACTGCATCAACCTCACGGAACGCGCCAGTGAGGGAACGCTTGACAATATGATAGGACGCGAGGAAGAGCTCGAGCGCGTCATCCAGATATTGAACCGCCGTCAGAAGAACAACCCCTGTCTGATAGGCGAACCCGGCGTCGGAAAAACGGCGATTGCCGAAGGTCTTGCCCAGCGCATCGTGAGCGGAAAGGTGCCCTATAAGCTCCGCGACAAGGAGGTTATGCTTTTGGACCTCACCGCTCTTGTCGCCGGAACACAGTTCCGCGGTCAGTTTGAGAGCCGCATGAAAGGACTCATCGAGGAAATCAAGAAGCAGGGCAACATTATCCTCGTCATTGACGAGGTGCATAACATCGTCGGTGCAGGCGACGCCGAAGGCAGCATGAACGCCGCAAATATCCTCAAGCCTGCGCTCTCCAGAGGCGAAATACAGGTCATCGGCGCGACCACCTTCACGGAATACCGCAAGCACATCGAAAAGGACTCCGCGCTTGAACGCAGGTTCCAGCCGGTTATCGTAACCGAACCCTCCATTGAAGACAGTGTGAAAATACTCACAGGCATTGCGCATTACTACGAAGACTACCACGGCGTAGCGATTTCCGAGGAGATGTGCCGTAAGGCCGTAGTTATGTCCGAGCGCTATATCACCGACCGCTATCTGCCTGATAAGGCCATCGACCTTATCGACGAGGCCTGCTCTGACGTTAACCTCAAAAGCCCCGAAATCGAGCGAATGTCTGCAATCAGCAAGGAGCTTGCCGACCTTGACAAGGAGCGTGAGCTTCTGCTCACCGACAGCGGAAACGATGGCAATTTTGCGCGCCTTGCAGAGATACGCAGCCTCTGCCTGCAGCTTACTGACGAGCAGATGCGCCTGCGTGCAAAGGGAAAGCCCGCTCTTACGGAGGAAAACCTTGCCAGAGTAATCGAGCTATGGACTAAGATACCCGCGAGCAGTGTACGCGAGGACGAATTTGAAAAGCTCTCCGAGCTGCACACGCGTCTGAAAGCGCACATCATCGGGCAGGACGCTGCTGTCGAAACAGTTTGCGCGGCAATTAAGCGCAACCGCATCGGGCTTTCAGCAAAGCATAAGCCCGTCAGCTTCATATTCGTCGGAAACACAGGCGTAGGCAAAACTGAGCTTGTTAAGCGTCTGGCCGAGGACCTGTTCAACTCCCCCGAGTCGCTCATTCGTCTTGATATGTCGGAATTCATGGAAAAGCATTCTGTCTCCCGCATCATCGGCTCGCCTCCGGGCTATGTCGGCTATGACGAGGCGGGGCAGCTTACAGAGAAAATACGCCGCAAGCCATACTCCGTTATCCTTTTCGACGAAATCGAAAAGGCTCATCCCGACGTTATGAACGTGCTCCTGCAGATACTGGACGACGGCAGGATAACCGACGCGCAGGGCAGGACGGTAAATTTTGAAAACACCGTAATAATCATGACCACCAATGCCGGAAGCGACAGAAAAGAAGGCAAGGTCGGCTTCGGCGGCTCCGTTGCCGATCTCGGCAAGGATCGGGCAATAAAGGCTCTAAAGGACTTCCTGCGGCCCGAGTTTATAAACCGCATCGACGAAATCGTCTATTTCAACAGCCTGACGGAGGAGAACTTCCTCGGTATAGCAAAGCTGATGCTCGACGAGCTGCGTGTTGCCATGTCGGAAAAGAGCGTTGAGTTCAGCTACGACGAGGCTCTGGTCGAATACCTTGCCAGAAAGAGTTTTTCTCTCACCTACGGGGCAAGAAATCTGCGCCGCCTCATCCAGAAGGAAATAGAGGACGCGATGGCGACGGAAATCATCGACAACTGCCACGGAAATGTTTCCGGTATACGGGTCACGGTTGTGGACGACAAGCCAAAGATCACGGCATTCTGACAAATAGAAAAAGCCCGACTGCGTTTGCAGTCGGGCTTTATAATGCAAAACTTATTTATAATAGTCCAGCGCCGCCAGATCGGTTATAATTGCGCTGCACGAACCGTCGTTGAGTGCTTCAAAGCACGCTTCCGTACCTCCCGGAACCCTGACGATGTACTCCGGCTTTTCCTTAAGAGCCGAATTACTCTCCAGCACCGCTTCGAAATAGCTGTTTTCGCTGAGCGTGAGCGTTTTTCCCGAGAGTGACCTTACGCTCCCGACGCCCGAGCCCGCAAGCGACGCGAGCACAATGGTATTTTTTATATAGACGGGCGACTGATTGATCTCGGTGTTTTCCTTATCATAGGCAAAACCGCCCCATACGCAGTCCACATCTCCGGAGTTGAGCTCCACTGTCGCCTGCGAGACGTCGATTGGAATAAATTTTGCCTTCCAGCCAAGCTCCTTACAGACCTCTCTGGCAAGGTCAACGTCGAAGCCCGTCGCCGAGCCTCCGGCGTTTGTTCCGGAAAACGGCAGCCGACCCGCGTCGTAGCCGATGATAAACGTGCGTTTCTCGGCATCCGCGGTATAGTCCTTGAGCGCATTTTCGTCGCCCTTGAGCTGCGAAACATCCTCTCCGAACCACTTGAGGGACAGCTCCGAAACCTTTCCGGACGCCTGTAGAACCTTGAGCGCGGAAATAACAGACTCCCCGGCCTTATCGTCAAGCCTGAAGGCGACGCAGAATTCCTGCTGCTGCAGCCTGTCTGCAACGCGGTATTTACCGTTGCCTCCGAAAGCGCAGCCGGTTATTGATAATATAAGCAAAATTATAAGGGCAAGCGCAATAAAGCGCGTCTTATTTTTCATAAACACCACCGATAATGTGACAGTTTTCATATGTTCTATATAATATTATAGCTCCTGTCACAATTCAAGTGGAATTTGTAAACTCTTGTAACTAAAATCCGGAGGAACTTTTGTAGGTTCCTCCAGATTTACATTTTTGAATTTGCCTCTTCAGCACCAACATCATTGTTCCTCCGAGTATCTTGCAAGGAACTGCTTTGTGCGCTCCTCCTTGGGATTGCCAAGAACGTCCTCGGGTGCGCCCTGCTCGACAATTACGCCGCCGTCCATAAAAATCACTCTGTCGGCAACGGCTCGCGCAAAAGCCATTTCATGTGTGACGATGACCATGGTCATATGTTCCTCGGCCAGCTTGCGTATGACCTTGAGCACCTCTCCCGTCAGCTCCGGGTCGAGCGCGCTCGTGGGTTCGTCGAAAAACAGTATCTGAGGCTCCATGGCGAGCGCACGCACAATCGAAACGCGCTGCTGCTGACCGCCCGAAAGCTGATAGGGGTAGCTGTCCGCCTTGTCCTCAAGCCCCATCTTGGCAAGCAGCCCGCGGGCTTTTGCAACTGCCTCGCCCTTCCCGCGTTTCTGTACGTTCATAGGCGCGTCGATTACGTTTTTCAGCACCGAATAGTGCGGGAACAGGTTGAAGTTCTGGAAAACCAGCCCAAAATATGAGCGCGTCTTTCTAAGCTCCGCTTTTGAAACATACTGCGCCCTGCCGTTCTCCCCCGTTTCCGCAACCTTGTTTCCGAGATAACCGAGATAGCCCGCATCTATCGTTTCAAGCAGCGTCGCGCAGCGCAGAAGCGTCGATTTTCCGCTGCCGGAGGGACCGATGATTGCAAGCACCTCGCCTTGATTGACCGTTAAGGAAATATCCTTGAGCACTTCAAGCTCATCGAAACGCTTTTCGATATTCCGCATTTCAAGTATCGTTTTTTCGTTCATCTTCTCTCCCTCACTGGTAATACGCAAGGCGGTTTTCAGCTTTTTCCATTGCCACCGCGACAATGAGGTTGAACACATAATAGAAAACAGCGGCCCCTACGAAGGGCATAACGGAACTTTCCTTGGCTGCAATCTGCTTTGCGACCGTGAACATCTCCGCATATGCGATGACAAAAGCGAGAGAGGTGTCCTTGACAAGCGTTATAACTTCGTTTGTGACGGCGGGCAGGATGTGCTTGACGACCTGCGGAAGGATGATTTTGATAAACGCCTGTCCCTTCCGATAGCCCAGCACTTCCGCCGCCTCATACTGGCCTTTCGGCATTGCTTCGATTCCGCCGCGGTAGATCTCGGCAAAATAGGCTGCGTAGTTGATGGCAAAAGCTATTATAACGGCGGAAAACTGATAGGCGTTTGAGATTTTGATGCCGAATATATACCACGGTCCGAAATAAACGACCATAATCTGAAGCATGAGCGGTGTTCCGCGCATTATCGAGATATAAACCTTAACAATAAAACTTATCGGTTTAAATCCCGCGATTTTGCGCAGAACAGCGCTTTTCGCTTCCCCGAGGCAGGCAAAAGGCGCCCACTTGGACATCCTTCCGAAGGACACAAAAAGCCCCAGTGGCAGAGATAAGGCCAAAGTTAACGCGAATATCAGCACGCTGCGCGACATTCCCTCTGCCAGTCTTAAAAAAATCGCGGTAATGTTCAATACATTGCCCTCCGTATGAAAGCTGATAAAAACAGGTAACGCGGGCGGAAATATCTTTCCGCCCACGCTTTATCCTGATGCTGTATGTATACTCCGGATCTAAAGCCTCTTACTTGCCGAGGCAAACAGCGTCCTGAAGCTCCCACTTTGTAGCGATTTCCATGAATGTGCCGTCCTCAACCATTTCGTTCAGAGTTTTCTGAACCTGATCGCGGAGTTCGGTATTGCCCAGCTTGAAGCCGACGCCGTACTGCTCAGAAGCAATGGTTTGGTCAAGCATAATGTATTTGCCTTCGTTCTGTGCGATCTGGTACTGTGCAACGCCGATGTCCATAGCCACAGCGTCTGCGGCACCGGAATCGAGCGACATAAGCGCCGTTAAATAGTCGGGAACCTCGGTCAGACTTGCAAAGGTTGCGGCTAAATCAAGGTTTTCCTGGTTTTCTTCGTCCGTCAAAGCCGCGAGAGCCGAGGAGTCCGCCTGTACGAGAACGTTCTTGCCGGCAAGGCCCGCGAGGTCTTTAATGCCGGAATCGGCAGCTACGACGATTACCTGAGAGTTATCCACATAGGCTTCTGTCCATTCATAATCATTCTCGCGTCCGTTGATAGTAAAGCCGTTCCAGATGCAGTCTATAGTGCCGCTTTCAAGCTCCATGTCCTTGCTGTCCCAGTCGATGGGCTTTTTAACAAGCTCCCAACCGTTCCTCTCGCAGACTTCAGCTGCAAGATCAAGGTCGAAGCCGACATACTCGCCGCTGTCGTCGGTGTAGCCATAGGGAGGGAAGCTCGCGTCGAAACCGACCGTAAAAGTGGTGCGCTCAGCCGGTGCGGATGCAGAAGGTTCTGTGCTGGGAGCTGCGCTTGCTGTGCTTGTCTGAGCGCCGCAGCCGGCCAGAAGACTGAAGCACATAGCTAAAGCCAACATAAGTACAATAACAGTTTTGATGTTTTTCATTTCGTTTCCTCCAAAAATAATGCATATTGAATGTCGCGCAGTTATTCTATCACATTAGTGAAATAAAGCAAGCCTTATCTAAAAAACCATCTGTGCATTTATTGCACAGACGGTTTATACCGTTTTTTAGTGAGAAACCCGTCAATTTGCCGCGCATTTTTACATTTTGTTAATCTATTTGAATAATACGATGATATAATGTCCGTAAGTGGGCATTATACAGATTCAAAAAAATATACCATAACGCCGCTTTGCGGCTATGGTATAATGCATTTATTGATATTATAATGAGTATATAAATTCGGAAGGACGTGCCCTCATGTCAAAAAGAGCTTTAATTATAGAGGACGATGCAAATATTGCCGAGCTATTGCGCCTTTACCTCGAAAAGGACGGTTTTGACGTTATTAAAGCGGCGGACGGCGGCACCGGAGTCCGTCTCGCGCTTTCGGAAAACCCGGATGTAATTCTGCTTGACATCATGCTTCCGGTGCTGGACGGCTGGCAGGTCTGCCGCAAGGTTCGTGAAACATCCAAGGTTCCCATAATCATGCTTACGGCGAAGGGAGAAACCTTCGATAAGGTAAACGGTCTCGATATGGGAGCCGACGACTACATAGTCAAGCCTTTTGAGGTCAAGGAGCTTCTTGCCCGCATCCACGCCGTTATGCGCAGAACTGAGCCTGAGGAAAAATCCGGCGAGAAGAAGCTCACCTTTGAAAAGCTCATAATCAACCTTGATTCCTATGAGCTCATCGTTGACGGCAAAAGGGTCGAAACTCCGCCCAAAGAGATGGAGCTTCTGTTTCACCTTGCTTCCACGCCCAACAGAGTCTACACCCGCAACCAGCTTCTGGACGAGGTCTGGGGCTTCGATTATTTTGGTGATTCCCGTACGGTGGACGTCCATGTCAAGCGCCTGCGCGAAAAGCTCGAGGGCGTTTCCGAGCAGTGGACGCTTAAGACCGTCTGGGGTGTTGGCTATAAATTTGAACTGAACGACAAGGTTTGACGCGGGACCTTAGCTTCTCAGCGGAGTCTGCCCTTTTACGGCTGCAGACTCCGCAAAAACATCATCCGTTTTCGGCTGCTGTATTCTTAGCCGAGCGAAAGGAACGGTCTGAAATTTGAAAAGCATTTACTTCAAAAATTTTGTGATGACTGCTATGCTCGTTGTTATCAGCTTCTTCATTCTGGGAACGTCCATAGTTATACTTGGGCGCTCTTTTGCGCTGAACCAGAAACGGGACAGCATCGCGCTTGGCGCGAGCGAGGTCTCGAAGGCTGCCTCGGCCTTTCTGGAAGAAAACAGTGACCTCAACGCCTGGTATCTTCGTCTCATCATAAGCTCGCTTGCGAAAAGCACGGGAAATGAAATTTTAATCACCGACACCCACGGCATAGTTGTTTCCACTTCCGATATGGATGTCGTTTCGCCCTACATCGGCAAGCAGATCGACAACAGCATAATGGAGCAGCTTTATAAAACCGGTAGATTCCAAAAACTCACCACGCTTAAAAATTTCTATAACGACCGTCCTTTTTATATCGTCGCGCTCCCGATAATTGTCAATACCGACTCGCTTGCCGGCTACGTCTTTGTCGGCTCCGACTGTACGGAGATAGTCGACGCCTGGGGAACCGCGTCCACGGTTTTCGTAACGACGGCGGTAATCGTCATGCTTCTTGCGATTGTCCTTTCCTATTACACCTCGAAGCGGCAGTCCGAGCCTCTGCTCGAAATGGCAGCGGCGGCCAGGCGTTTTGCGCACGGTGATTTTTCCGCGCGCGTTGCGGACGAGGGCCGTGAGGACGAAATCGGCGAGCTGACCGAATCCTTCAACATGATGGCTGAATCTCTGGAAAAGTCCGAACAGCTTCGCAGCGAATTCGTCGCAAATCTATCGCATGAGCTGAAGACCCCAATGACGACTATTGCAGGTTTTGCGGACGGCATACTTGACGGAACGATACCGAAAGCGCAACAGGATAAGTATCTTGCCACAATTTCCAGCGAGACGAAGCGCCTCTCCCGCCTTGTTCGCCAAATGCTTCAGATGTCAAGAATTCAATCCGTCGATACTGTTGCGCTGCTTGCCCGGAGCTTTGACCTATCCGAGGTAATCATGCGCACGCTGCTGACCTTTGAGGGAAAAATAACCCAGCGCGGGCTTGATGTCGACTGCCAGCTGCCGGAAGAGCGCATAGTCGTCCGCGGTGACGAGGACTCGATTACTCAAGTTATCTATAATCTGTTGGACAACGCCATCAAATTCTCCGACTCCGGCTCGTCCCTCGGAATCTCGCTCTGGAAGCAGGGCTGTAAGGCCTTTGTTTCGATTAAAAACCACGGCGAGACTATTTCTCCGCAGGAACTGCCCTTCATCTTCGACCGTTTTCACAAAACCGACAAGTCAAGGAGCCTGGACCGTGACGGCGTCGGGCTGGGTCTCTCCATTGTCAAAACCATTCTCAACAACCACAACGAGGATATCTCGGTCACAAGCCGCGAAGGGGTCACCGAGTTTGTATTTACCGTCAGACTGAAGAATAATTAGAAAGCTGTAAAAAGGTTCGGTAAACCTGCATAAGTTCATAAACTTTTCACATTATATTCATAACGCGTACAAAAGTATATTTTATGATGTAGTTAGCTTAAAGGATAAGCGTAATTGATCGCCAACTCAATTCACTTTAATTAAGTTATTTTCTCCCCTCTATAATATAATCCTCTCTCAAACAGAAGTTCCGGGTAAAACCGGAGCTTTTGTTTTTCTCATACAAAGCAAACAGGCTCCGTAGTATTCCCGCCTGACCAAAAGGCGATTATGGTTTTAGCTCTGTGTCCTGAGGTTTTTTCGAGTGAAAAGACCGCCTTTTGTAACGAGATTTTCCCGCTCATAGCTTAAAACGCTTTTCCCGCACTTGACAAGCGAAGATTATTTGGTATAATGAATTTTGCGTTCACAAGTTCAGAACGCGGGCGTAGCTCATTTGGCAGAGCGCCACCTTGCCAAGGTGGAGGTAGCGAGTTCGAATCTCGTCGCCCGCTCCATCGTCGGAGCAAATTGCTCTCCGCTCAAAATCCCCTGTCGCTTTGCGGCGGGGGATTTTTTGTCTCATATTGCTCCTTCTCTTCGTTAAATCCGGCCCGGCTTTGCGGGGTCAATTTACGAGTTGATTTTTGTAATTATTATGCTATATTGAGCTTAAAGGAAAACTACTGTGAGAGGTGCTTTATGGAAAATACCGCTTTGCTCGTCGTGGACATTCAAAATGCGCTTTTGTCTTTTCGCCCGTTTGGCAAGACAGATTTTATCAAGAAAATAAAAATGCTCATCGAAACCGCAAGACGCAGCGGCATGGAAGTCATCTATGTTCGGCACGACGGCGGCGCCGGTTCCCCTCTCGAGTTCGGGTCGGATGGCTGGCAGATATTTTCCGAGATCGCCCCGACGGAGGGCGACAGGATATTTGACAAGAAGTTCAGCAGCTCTTTTCGCGGTACCGGCTTAAAGGCGTATCTGGACGGAAAGGGTATCACAAATATCATCCTTGTCGGAATGCAAACCGACTACTGCATCGACACGACCTGCAGGGTCGCGTTTGAATTCGGATACAGAGTGATCATTCCCGCAGGCTCGACAACGACCTTCGACAACAGCCTGGCTTCCGCTGAAAAGCTGATAGGGTATTTCGAGCGGTATTTATGGAACGGGCGTTTTGCCGATGTTCTGCCTGTAGAAGAAGTAATCCGCATGATTGAAGACAAATAAAAAAAAGCAGCATCTGGGTTCGCCCGAATGTTGCTTTTTTTTTGCCCGTGTGTTATTGTATAGCTTAATTTATTTACGAAAGAAGGCGGTAATTTGGAATTCACTCTCCGAGAATGGAGCCTTTCGGACGCTCCAAGCGTCGCCAAATACGCAAACGACGTTAAAATCGCCTGTAATCTTCGGGACGGTTTTCCGCATCCCTATACCGAAGAAAACGCGAAAAGCTACATAAAAAGCTGTTTGGCCGGAAACGACGCCGAAAAACTGTGCCGCGCAATTGTTGTGGACGGCGAAGCCGCGGGCAGCATCGGCGTGTTTTTGGGAAGCGATGTTTACAGGAAAAGCGCAGAGCTCGGCTACTGGCTTGCTGAAAAACACTGGAGAAAAGGCATTATGACCGATGCAGTAAAGCTAATATGCGCCGAGGCCTTTGAAAAGCTCGACATCGTCCGCATTTTTGCGGAGCCCTTCGGGCACAACCTCGGCTCGCGCCGCGTGCTCGAAAAAGCAGGGTTCACCTATGAGGGTACCATGGAATGCGGAGTTTTCAAAGACGGGGTTTTACATGACTACTGCATGTACGCCCTACTGCGGAATTGATGGCGCGGCATGATATACGAGGAAAAGACAATTACACTGAAAAACGGGCAGAAATGCCTGCTGAGGAGCCCTGCCGGAGAAGACGCGGAAGAAATGCTGAATTGTTTTCGGCAGACCTGCGGTGAGACGGGGTTTATGACTCGTTACGAGGACGAAATAGCACTCACAGTTGACGAAGAACGAAAGTTCCTTAAGGAGAACTTCGACGACCCGAAAAGGCAGATGATTGCCGCTTTTCTGGACGGAAAACTCGTTGGCAGCGTCAGTTTTAACGGGGTCGCGCCGTTTGAAAGAATGCTGCACCGCGCCGAGTTTGGGATGTCGGTCTATAAAGAGTACTGGGGGCTTGGGATTGGCTCTGCTCTCCTTTCAGAGCTTATCTCCTCCGCGAAGACGGCGGGCTATGAACAGCTTGAGCTTGAAGTCGTAACAGAAAACGAGCGCGCAGTCGCGCTTTATGAAAAGTTCGGTTTCAGAACTTTCGGTACGCGGGAAAACTCATTGAAATACAGGAACGGGCAATACGCTGCCTGCCATCTGATGCTCAAAAAACTATAGCTGACACAAAGAACAAAGAAACGCTGCCGGACGGCAGCGTTTCTTTGTTTTCAGACCATTTTCTCCTGCTTCACCTTTTTATCGATAACATGTCTTGAAGCGAGTTCCTTCATTATGTCCTCGTTTTTAATACCCATTTCGACCATCATCACCGTCACATGATACAGAAGGTCGGAAATTTCGTATATTGCTTCGGTTTTATCTCCGCTCTTTGCCGCGATGATAACCTCGGTGCTCTCCTCGCCAACCTTTTTAAGGATTTTGTCAATACCCTTTTCAAAAAGATAGCTGGTGTAGCTGCCCTCCTTGCCCTCGGTCTTTCTGCCCTGTATCAGTTCATACAAACTTTCAAGCGAAAAGCCCTTCAGGGCTTCGTTCTCGTAAACCTTGTCGACAAAGCAGCTTTCGTTCCCGAGATGACAGGCGGGACCCGCCTTTTTCACCTGCACGACGAGCGCGTCCCTGTCGCAGTCGGCAGTGATATCGGCTATTTCCTGATAGTTACCGCTCGTTTCCCCCTTGCGCCACAGCTCCTGCCGCGAGCGCGACCAGAAGCAGGTTTTGCCCTCTCGCATCGAAATTTCAAGGCTCTCCCTGCTCATGTAGGCAAGAGTCAGCACCTTTTTAGTTTCGCAGTCAGTGACGACGGCGGGGATAAGCCCCTTTTCATCAAATTTCAGTTCGTCAATATTCAGCATATCGCTTCTCCTGCAATCATAATCTGACGGCTATGCCGTTTTTGTGAAGCTCCGCTTTGAGCTCGGGTATTGTCACCTCTCCAAAGTGGAAAATTGAAGCTGCAAGCCCCGCGTCGACCTTCGGCAGAGTCTTAAAAAGCGTGACGAAGTCCCGAATACTGCCCGCGCCGCCCGATGCGATGACCGGAACGGAAACGGCGTCGCAGACCGCCTCCAGCATTTCAAGGTCGAAACCGCCCTTGACCCCGTCGGTGTCAATACTGTTGAGCACAATCTCGCCAGCGCCGCGGGAAACTCCGTTTCTAATCCACTCTATTGCGTCGAGCCCCGTGTTTTCGCGTCCGCCTTTTGCGAAAACCGTGAAGCGCCCGTTGACCCTTTTTACGTCCGCGGAGAGCACTACGCACTGGTCGCCGTATTTTTTTGCCGCGAGATAAATAAGCTCTGGGTCGCGTATCGCGCCGGAATTGACGCTCACCTTGTCGGCGCCGCATTTGAGCACCCTGTCGAAGTCCTCGACGGTATTTATCGCCCCGCCCACGGTCAGCGGGATGAAAATCTGCTCCGCGACCTGCCTCAGCGCGTCGACAAAGAGGCTTCTGCCCTCGCTTGACGCCGTAATGTCATAGAATACAAGCTCGTCCGCCCCGTTCTCGCTGTAGAACCTTCCGAGCTCGACAGGCGAAGAAACGTCGTTCAGTCCCTCGAAATTCACGCCTTTGACGACCCGCCCGTTTTTAA
>Ga0209639_1000948_pt1 | contig 33962 bp, 51 predicted proteins | sample EPASupsiteHSE605_FD_187268 | JGI IMG/M metagenome (GOLD analysis project Ga0209639, IMG submission 187268) | Bioremediated contaminated groundwater from EPA Superfund site, New Mexico - Sample HSE6-05 (SPAdes) (version 2) | ecosystem: Environmental > Aquatic > Deep subsurface > Groundwater >... | reverse complement strand
CTAAATAGGGATTATATGAGGAGTATACAGCGCCACTAAGCGCACCGAACCCGTCTCTGCTGTCACCCGGATGCACGGCAATAATATTTCTTATTGCATCCCCATGCACGCCTCCCACGCCGAGAGACGCACCTGTGGAGCTACGGAACATCTCCTGAAGGTCTGGCATCTTGAGGGTGTCCGCTGTTTTATCCCACACAAATTTTGTCACGCCACCGATGCCGTTCCAGCCAACAGTTGTACCATCGGCCAAAGTGGCCCATATGGCTGTGTGCAGTGTATTGTACTGCGCCAGCGTAACCAGGCGCGCGGCTCCATATGTTGTTGACAGGTATGCAGCCATTTCGGGGTAGGTCGTGGAAAAATTGGAAATCGTAGTGCCCAGGCAAGGCACATAGCCCGCACGAGGCGCTTCATCTTCAAAAAAGCGGATGCCGCCCACGGGGTCCATGGCCTGGGCTTTGGTGGATATTTTCCCTGTAGCATCAATTACGATGGTTGTTCCATCGGGCATCACAATGCCTGGAGTGCCTACCTTGGCCAGACCTGGCAAACTCGGTCCGATTACCGCATATAAGGCCTCAACAATTGCCGCCTCGACTTTATCCAGGTCGCCATCGTCTTTAACGCCAGCCGCATAGCGACGGGCCAAAAATTGCGCCAAGCCAGCGGACATGTGTGAGACCTGCCGGGCCTGTTTGTTGGCTAGCTCCTGTCGTGCAATGCCCGGCTGATGGCCAATAGTGCGCTGCAGATCAGCGGCATAGTCCGCCTGTGCGAGCATATCTCGGCCATCAACGCCTTGATGGCAAAACGGCAAAATATCGTTGTTAACATCACCAGCTTCAACGGTTACGCCAGTGTCTTTGGTAATGGGCATAGTGTCCTCCGTGTCCCCGGTGTAACCGGGGACGGCTTACAGCAGCCACCCCGATATAGTTCGGGGCTACTCGGCTGGCCTTAGCACAATGGGCCATCTGCCCGCGCCCCAGCCAGCTAGCCCATCTGACTGACAACCCCAGGCCATCAGCGGGCCGCCATCTTGCGTAACGGCATACCAGCTCACGCGCACACCTTCGGGCTTGAGTGGAATGTAATTGCCCATGAGCAAAGCCTGGGTAACGGCATCTGGTCGCATGCCCGCAATTCCGACAACCATGCTCATGTCCTGGTTATCCTGTATCATTATGATGCTGCCTGTATCTGCAAACGCGGATTCCCACACATCATAAGCCCCCGGTATTGAACCGTCCCAAGCATTGGCGGCAATGCGCGCTTTAATCAGTCGCCGAAATACGTCATCCGGCAGGCTCGTAAGACCACTTTCTGGGTCATACGGGCCTTTCCAGATGCCTTGCGCCCAGCCGACGCCTTCAGCGCCCCAAGCAAAATACACGCCCGATAGGGGCACGCGCAGCACTCGTGTAATGCCCGCCCACAAGCCAACGGCATCAAGCTGCACTCCCACGGCTGTGTCCACGTCAAAGGCGGTGGGCAATGTTGCCAGCAGCGCCTGGGCGTCAACCAGCGGCTGCGTCAGCACAGCAACCAGGGCCGTAAATCGCGGCTGCTGGTGCTGGCTGGTTACGAGGCCGGGGTAGGCGTTATCAGCCATCACTCAACCCCCGGCAGGCTGATGTCAGCCAGCTTGCATGTTGCGGCGGCGTTAAAGGCAATGGGGATATTGCCCTCCGTCCACGTGGCAGATGCATCGTCCAGGTCGCCTGTGGTATACGCGATGGACAACACGTCAAACGTCCTTGAGCCGGACGCGTCAGCCGCGTTGATGGGTGTAAGCAGGCGACTGGCCAGCACATCATCGCCTATGGCCATAGCGTTTATATATTTCGCCAGATTGGCCTTTATGGCTGCCCCCGTGGTGGATAAATATCCTGCTAGTGGCTTGAGAGTGACGCGCAGCCGCACACGTACCGCCGTGGGGCGATAAAATCGTATAGCATTGGGCAGCCCCTTGGCGTCCCGCGTCATAACCTCCACGTCACCGCGTGTGTAGCAGCCCGGCGTTTTTTTGAGGGCGATGGCCTCGGCTATGGCCGCGTTGTCGCCTCCCTCCACAACCAGACAGATGCTGTGTGGGGGCAGGCCGTTAGCGTCAACGGTGGAGGTGTCGTTTTCATAGCCGCGCCATCGGCTGACGCCCTCAAGGTTTGCCACGGCCCCCAACGTGCCTTCAAAAACTGTGCGGCTGGGCAGTGCCGTAGATACCGCCTGGCGGGTGCGCAGTGTAGCGTCCGTCTCAACTGCCGCACCTGGTGTGGCAGCTAGGGGATTGTTGACGCTCTGCCAGCCACGGCAGGGCGTGGCAATTTTATTGACTTCGCCAGCTGCGGCGCGCACATCGCCGATGTCTTGGGCAGTGGCTGTAACGCTTATCTCGCCTGACGTAGGGATGGTGACGGTTGCGGGCATATCCCACTTTTGTCCGGCGGTATCCTCTACAATGCCCCCATTGATGATGGTGCCCGCAGTGCCAACACAGACCACAATCACAGTACTATAGCTTGCCGCCTGCCGACGGATGCCGTTAATCACCACCATGCGCGAGAGACCCGCCCCCTGGGCTGTATGCGGGCTGAATGCGTTGTAAACGCTGGCTGCCAGGCTATATGTGTCCTGCTGGGCCAAGGCAAAGACAGCCACCAGCTGGCCCTCCTGGCTATCTGGCTCCAGATACAGATCCTCGCCAAAAATGGCTTTGACCTTGGCTTGCAGTGCGGTCAGCGTGGTGGCGTAGTCCGGCAGGTGCATGCCGTCGCGGTCGATATATGCGCCGTCAGCCATAGCGAATCCTTATAATATGGTGTTTACGGTTGTGCCGCCGTAAATGGTGTTAATCTCGACTGATACCGTTAGTTTGCGTGTGTTTGGATCAAATGTGCTTTCGTAGCTCACAAGCTCGCTCACACCCTCTGTCTGCAATATGCGCTTGCGCAGCAACGGATCGTAGGTGTCCTTGGTATGTTTGCCCCAAACGTGGGTGACATAGGGTGTACCCTCGGTCAGATCCAGAAACCATTCACCAGCCAGCAGGGCCAGACGGGTTTTGACGGCCTGAGCCACGCATTCCGGCGTATCAACATGATAGTCTGCCGGGCCATGACCAAGCTGATAATCATTTTTGGCGTCCAGCTTGCGGTATCGCATTATTTGGGTTCTCCCGTTGTCCCACCACTATCGCCAGGATGTGTATGATGGGCTGTACTTTTGCCTTCGGCCACCTGATCGCCCGTGGATGTGAGGGAGCCATCAAGGGCAATCGTGCCCTTCATTTGCACCGTGCCAGCTTCGCCGCCTGCCCCGGTGGTGGTGACATTGCCCTCCAGGGTGATCTGTGGGGCCTTAATTGTCACCTGTGCTGCCGCCTCCAGCGTGATTGCACCAGCAGGTGTAAGTGTTACTGTGGCTTGCGGGTTTTTGGTTTCAATTGTATAATCGGGCTTCATGGTCAGGGTGGCCTTGCCATCATCTGTCCTCAACTGGACGTTTTCCTTGTCCACTGGGGGGTCTAGTTTTTTTGCCTGTGATCTTGGGCCAATGATGGCCATACCGTCCGAGAGATCATGCATGCGCCCGCTGGGTGGCGGCGTGGATTCACCACCTTGCCACCAGCCATCTATGCAGCGACTGGCAAACACTACCAGGGCTTCATCTCCAGCTTTAACCGGATACGTTAGACTGAAGCCGCCCCCGCACACAAACACCACGGGCACGTCCACCAGAAGTGGCATCTGCACGTTTTTGCTTTTTCCGCTTTCGTCCCGCACGCTGCCTTGCACGGCGGGCTGCACGCTCACGGTCATGGCCACAGGATCAAAGCCTGTCACAATACCAGGCAGGGCCGTCCACATTTGGGCCTGATGACCTTCTTGCGCTAGGCGCTGGCTCTCGATGGGATCATTCTGCCGTTCGCTTCTATCCATATTATTTACCTCGCTATATCCAGCGGCAGGCGCATGGTGTCGTCAATGCCAATACACAGCATATCCGCATACCAATCGTTCCCGCGTGTGTCGCCGGAAAATTCGACCTTCAAGATGCGATACACGCCGTCGTCATCCAGGCGTGGGGCGGTTTGCCCAGCGGCCATCTTGAGCGGGCTTTGCATACGTTTGACGCTCTTATTGTCCAGCTTGATACGGCCGCCGATGCGCAAATTAGGCAGCAACAGAGAGCGCACGGTTATGCCTTCCTGAGTCTGCTCTGGCGTGCCGATCAGACCCGTCTCGTGGGTCAGCAGCACTGCCTGTCCCGGCAAATAGCCCTTGCGCGGCACCATCTGCACCTTGCCGTCCTGTATGCTCCAGTCCGTGCCGGTGTTTTGCGCCTCATCTCTCATGTACTGCCTGGCCATGCCGTACATGACCACGCCGCGCGGCAGCGCCTGCCCACCGAGGTCGGGGGTATATCCCGCCTCTGTACCCTTATCCGCCATGCTGCCCTGGCACACTCGCACCCTATCAGCAGGTAGACTGCCCGCCGCCAGAGTGGTGTTGACCGTGGCAAAATTGTAGGCACGGTCGCCATCGGCCGCTAATATAGCCAGCACCGTATCCACGCCGTTTTCACGCCACGTGCGAACCTGGCGGATGTTACCCCGGAAGATAAGCCCGGAATTGCCAACATATCCGGCGGACAAAAGCACTTGCGTAAATTCGCGTTGTATCCTGCTGGCCGTGGCTTCTGACAGGTTATAAACGTTTATTTCCGCGCTATTTGGCGTTTCCATGTCGCCTTTCTTGGTCTTGAACGTGATGCGCAGTTCGGACAGATCCAGCCCGCTACCGGAGTTGCTCCCCACAACCAGTGAGCAGGCCCGTAGCCAACACCTCCCCTCTTCGTCTTTGTTCTTGGCGCTCATGCGTCCTCCGTTTCAAAAATAAGCAGTACGGTATCGCCCAAATTATCCAGTGTGGGCGGCATATCTCCGGAGATGTACAATGCGCCGCCCAGCTCAAGATAGGCATAGGGGGCCAAAAGGTCGCAGCCAGCTACCAGGGGAATGCCGCAAATCAGGGGGATGGTGTCGTCAGGTTGATCAAGAATATCCAGCATCCAGCCGCCGGGGACATCCGCTGCCGGGCTTTCGGCCCAGCGCAGCACCAGGCGCAGGAAGCGTCCGGCCAGACTGATACCAAAGGCTTGCGGTTCAGGAGTGAGGGGTATTTCGTACAGTGCCATAAGGGCACTGTACTGAATGGATATGGTAAGTGGACACCCCGAACTTGTTCGGGGTAACAACTGCTTGAATATTACTGTGATACTTATTGGGGAAAGATTATGCACTTACGGGCTTTGATCTTTTGGCTAGTTCTGGTCATGCCAGCAAGCGCAATTGCCTGGCCTGGTGAAGTGTTGACGGTCCATGACGGCGATACCGTGCGCGTGCAATCGGCAGAAGGTGAGGCCGTGTCAATTCGCGTGTATGGCGTGGATTGCCCGGAACTTGGGCAGCCTTACGGCGCAGAGGCCCGCGATATGACAACCAAGCTACTTAGTGGGCGGCGGGTGGAGATCATCCCGGCCCAAGCGCGCAAGTCCTACAAGCGTGAGGTCGCGGTAGTTTTGCTGGCTAATGGGTCAACGCTGGAAGATGCACTCGTAAACGCTGGCATGGCGCGGGTGGATGGCCGTTACTGCAAACGGCCAGAGTGCGACAACTGGCGGCAGCATCAGGCAAATGCCAAGGCTGCAAAACGTGGCCTCTGGTCTGCGGATAACCCGATACCCCCCTGGACATGGAGACGATTGCAGCGTAACCAGAAAGTGCATATATATTTTCAGTAAGGCTAAATACCCTAGGGAGGAAGGATGTTCTGCAAAAATTGTGGAAAGGAAATTTCCGACGAGGCTCATGCCTGCCCTGGCTGTGGGCAACCAGTAGTAGCGGTCAATGTTAGCCCCAAAAGCAAGGTGGCTGGGATCCTTTTGTGTTTTTTCCTCGGAGTACTCGGAGTGCATCGGTTCTACGTAGGAAAAATTGGCACAGGGGTTGTGCAGCTGCTTACATTGGGGGGATTGGGCATCTGGGCGCTTATTGACTTGGTAATGCTGATTTGCGGTAAATTTACTGACGGCCAGGGAAAACTCCTCGCCAATTAAGATCAAAACGCAACACCTCATGGATATGGGGTGTTGCGTTTAATTCTTTCCAAACGGGCTGTTAATTTGCAGCGCCGCCGGGGCGAGTGTAGCCGCCGCTGCCAGCACTGGCATTTAAAATACTATTGGGCTGTTTCTGTCCTTTATCGCTCACGCCGCCCGTTTTGGCGGCGTTTTTGTGTCTGCTGCGCGGCGGCACACTGGCGGTTTGCGTACGCACAATAATGACCTCCTTGCAATTGGCGGTCACAAGCAGGGCTTTTTCGGTTGCCTTATCAGTAGTGCAGCTCACGCCTTCCACCAGCATGTTGTCGTACAGGCGTTTGCCGGTAACGATGCTGATTGGTTCGCGCTTGCGCATCAGGTCCAGCAGCTTGTCGTACATCTCCCGCGCCTTACCCTCTCCGGCCGTGTCTGACACGCCCGCGCGTATGGTAACAGTGGCTGGCATAACATAGGCGTGGTCGTTGATCTTTGCGCCTTGCTCCACAGGGTGCTCGGTGATCGTCAGCTTATCTTCGTGCTGCTCCTCCACGACCACCGCAAATTGCAAGCCGCCCAGGTTGCGCCCGGTAATGACAGTGCCATTAGTGCTCATCGGGTTGCCCCCTGCATGTGCCGCGCCATATCGGCAGCGGCCCTGTCCTGGTTGCCCGCCACCAGTCCCGCAACCTGCTCAGGGCTTTGCGCGCCATTAAGGGTAATTTCCGTTTTTGATTCTACTTTAACCTCGCGGGATGTATGGCTGGCTGCCATAGCTGGTATGGGCTGCGGTTTCAGCGCCGGTCCGTCTGGCGGCGGGGTTACATTGGCGTTTACGGCCAGTCCCATTTTTTCCTTCACAAAGTCGGGCAACCAATCCGTCATGCCGGAAAGTTTTTCCTTTAACCAATCCAAAGCAGGCGCGAAAAAGTTCTTTATTGCAGCAGCGGCTTTTTCTGCCCAGGCTGCGAAGTCTGGAAATTTCTCACGAATGAGGTCCCAGTTTTCCCAGATCATGGCGGCGGCTGTTATGATCAACCCCAAGGGGTTGGCCTTAACCAGACCAAACAAAACACGGAAGGCCATACCCACACCGCCGACAGCGCCCTTGAGGAGCATCATCACGGCCTTTAACCCCATGGCTATTGCAACACCTTCAGCGAATCCAGTGAGGAGCTTTTCATGCTCGCGGAAAAAGTTGGTTACGCTGTCGATGGCGTTGCCGATTGCGGTACGCACACCCTCAATGCTTTTTTCCCATGGCCCCCAGTCAAAATAGCTGCGCCCGCCCTCCATGTATGTTTGGTAATCATCAATCAACCCAACTATGGCGGCCAGGCCGGCCACAATCATGCCCAGCGGCGTGGCCAGAAAACCGGCGTTCAAAAACTTCCAGGCGGCAGCAAACAGCACCAGACCCTGGATAATCTTTTTTTGTCCGCCATCAAGCTTATCGTACCAGCCTACAAGGGCAGATGCCCATATGACCATGCGGCGCACAAAGGCACCGATGGCCCCTGCAATGCGGAAGACAACGCCGATCACGGTTTCAAAGATGGCCTTGATCTTGCCGAAATTTTCCATGATGACGCGGCGCAAATTTTCCACATCACCGCGCAGCTGGCCCAAAAACACGCCGCCCACGGCCTTGACTAACAGGCCGCTCATGGTGTGCAGCTTGTTCAGCTCGGCGAGAAAGCCTCGGCTGTCTTCCGCAGCCTTGGCGGCATCGCGACCGGCCACGTCGTACATGGCCGCAAATTCGTTTTTGAGGCCGCTAACGTCCCGCGTCAGCATCGGTACCAAAGTGGGGTCAATGCCCATCTGTTTGGCGTATAGCTTGGCGGCCTGGTCGCTCATGCCGCGCATGTTGTTGCCCACGCGCTCTAGGAGCACGCTGGTATCTTTGATGTAGGGGTATTTTTCTTTCAGACCGCCCAGGGCTGCGGCCACGGCCTCAGAGCTGCTGCCGGTCTGTTCGGCCACATAGCCCAACTCTTCCAGCTTCTGTATGGGCACACCCAAGGCGTCCGCCTGCTTGGCCAGTGCAACCTCGCCCTGGGCAATACGCATGATGCCCGCAAAGGCTGCACCAGCTGCAAGCGTGATACCAGCCGCAAAGCCTGTAACCTTGGCCAGAGCGCCTTTCAGGCTGGCCTCGTCAGCCTGAAAGCCCACAGAGGCCAAAAACTCAGCGATGGTTACGGCCATCAGGCATCCTTATTCTTGAGCGCCGCCAGGTAACGGCGCTCGTTTTCATCTTGCACATTGCATGCGTCATTCATCAGGGCCACGTCTGCCAGGTCCAGGGTACAATCCTTGAGGCTCTCATACCGGCACATGCCTCGCAACACGGGCCGCAACAGCCAGTCCTCGCCGCCCGGCAGGCATACCCAGTCAACGTCTACGTCGTCTTCGGTTCCTGTCCCGGCGCTTGCAACGCCGGGAGTGCGCGAAAAAAAGTGGTCAGGTTATCCTTCAGCACGTGGGCCGTCAGACTTAGCATAGTCAACAGATCCATGTCCGGGTACATGAGTTGCCCCTTGCTGCGCACGGGTGCCCAGCCGCCGCCAGCCTGGCGCATATCCACAACGTCCAGAGCGGCATTGCACACATATTCCAGGCTTTCATCCGGCAGCTCGCCGATGACCACGCCCAGAGGACCAAGCACGTCTGCCAGCTTGGCATCCTTATTGTCTGCGGCGGCAAGTACGCCTTGCAATTTGCCAAGCACCGGGGCGGCGCGCTTAAGCACATACATCTGCGCAAAGGCGTTCAACTTGCCGATCTTGTAAACAGTGCCCTGGATTTCAACTTCATTCATGGCTTACTCCTACGAGATTTCCGGCGTGCCACTGCCGATCTGGCCTTCCACTTTGCCCGCATGGAACGTCCATTGGAGCGATCCACCTTCCTTGGCAAAGACTTTTTCCGGGCTTTTGGCAAAGGCCACTTCTTGGCAAGTCACAGTATCGCCGCGAGCCACATCGCGCACGGTTATGGTGTTGCGGCCCCAATTTGCGCTGCTTTGCGCCTGATAGTTGTACATCTCCTGCAACTGCCTGTTGACGGGGCTGGTGCGCAGCAAATTGACCGTAATTGTGCCGCTGGCGTCAGCCAACAGGCTGTGCATGACGGCACCGTCTGCCCCCGTGGTCATTGTGTTTTTGTCTCCTGTGGGGGCAATGGTCAGGCCCTCCTGGGCAATGCCTGCCCGGTCACCCGAAAGCGGGAAGTTCCCGCCAGGGCCGCTGATAGCCGCATGAACATCAAGAAAAGAATATGCGAATCCCATGTTCTTACCTGTTTACGTTTATGGCCACATCCACAGAGTGGATAGCTCCGGCCAGTTTTATGGCGCACTGGATAGGCGGAGCCACGCGCTTTTCGCGCTCGCTCTGCGCCTGTAATTCGATCGGCTCCGAATAGACGTAGTAGCCCTTGGGCAGATAGTCGCCGCGCTCCAGCTGCCCGAAGCCGTCACCGTTCCAGGTGCCGGGGGCAACCAGAGCATTGTTTACGGCCTGATCCAGCACGTTTTCGATGCAGGTAATAAGCTGATGCACGCCGCTATTGGTCTGCGGGATCTTGGTCTTGCTCTGGTACAGCAAGTTCCACAGCTCGGTCTGCACGGCGTTTTGCAGCCAGTCGGTGCCGTGAATCTCGTCAAACCAGGCGTCGCCGCTCATGACGCCATCTTGAAGGATTGCCGTATCGTTGTTGTAGGCGGCAAACACGTTGCAGCGTTTGGCGGCCAGAGTATTGGCCTGGGTTTCCGTCAGACCTTCGGCTTCCACGCTTGGGAGCTGTTTGAATTTGAGCGTGATAGTACTGCGGTTGGCCGAAAAATTGACTGTAAACGCTCGCCCAATGGCACTGATAGCGGCATATTTGTTGGTACTGTACGCAACAAACAGACGCGACAGCTTAAGCGCTTTGCCCCGGCTGGCCAGATCATCCGCAAAGGCGGCATCAAGCACGCGGGTGTCCGTGATAGTGGCCGCGTAAATACGGCTTTTGCTGGCTGCTTGGATGTACTGGGCAACAATCAGATGATCATCCACCGTCAAGCTGCTGTCAGCGATGGCCAGCCCGTACCAGTCGCCCCGATCCGCCAGCTCCACCACGCACTGCTTGATGGTTTCCGCCGTCTGGCCATCTAGAGGAGCCAGGGCGGTGGCCTCGGTCAGCTTGATTTTTGCAGCCAGGGCAGTGCCACCGGCAGTGGCGTCCGTGCAGTATGTGAGTGTGGCCTCCGGCCCTGTGGCCGTAGTCGTGAGCGTAAACCGCTCGCCGTCCCAGGCGCAGGCCACGCCATTGGCGGCAACCTTGGCACTGATGGCCGATGCCACGGCATTGAGATTGGTGGCAGACCGGAAGTCCAGGCCAGATACTTCATGTGTGGCCCCAGCCACATGCACAGTCAGGCTGCCATCACTGATGCCCGTCCACTGCGCAAGCGCCGCTTCTTCGGCGGTCAAGATACCGCCGCGCAGCATGGCGCTGGTGGGCTGCTTGAGCCAGCGACCGATCTGTAAAATTGCGGGGCGCGGCGATTGGCTGAAGAACAGTTCCGCCGCCAGATATTCGGGAGCTTCCACGCCAAAGTCTGCCGCAACTCCGTCAATGCCGGTGTAGCTGCGGATGCGCTCACTGGCCGAAATAACTTCGGAGCTGCCCACAATCAGCAGCACTCCAAAATTACGGCGGCTGGCGGCAAGGGCCTGCAAATTGATGGTGACGTTGACAACGCGGTCAACGGCAAGCGCTTTTGTTGCCATAAAATCCTCCTATCGCGAGCGACCACAGAGGCCGCAAGCCTTGGCGCTGGCGATATCTCTGATGTCCGTAAGGCCCTCATCTGTATCTATTTTAGGACCACGAGTGAGGGTGATTGTGATGTCCTGGCGGCGTATCCAGCGCAGACCCACCAGCTCGGGAGCGGGCACAATGTCCCCGGCCTCCACAAAGGCCAGATTGGCCAGATCACGCAGCATCGACCGGTTTTGCTCCACATACAGGCCATCCCGTAGCGACCTGGCCAATGCCCTGGCCTGCGGCCCGTAAAAACTGCACATAACGACCAGGCGCTCGTGTATCTCCACATGAGTGGCACCGCCCTGGTGCCAGGCCGCACCACCGGGCGCGGCCTCATTGATAACGCCAAACGCGCACCAATGCTGGTCAGGCGCGGGCTGTTTGGGTGGGTTGGGCTGCCAGCGGGGGCGTACCATCTGACCAGGCAAGCCCGTCAGCCCGCAGACCATGTCGTGCAGCGCATTTTCGAGTACGTCCTCGTCCGGCCCAGCGGCCGGGCGTAGCCATCCGGCTTCCAGACTGCTGGGGTTGACGGAATCAGCCATTATCTAGTTCCTTTTGTGCCAGGGCGCGGGTGTAGCCTGGCCATGTCTCTACTGCGGCTATTGTGTAGCGCGCGCCGTTGTACTGCACGCAATCGGCTGCGGTGCCGTTGGCAAGATTGCCCACGCGCAGCGGCTGCCGCGTGTAAATAGTCAGAGTCTCCTTGTCCCGCTCGCCTTCGGGCAGGCGCTCCAATTCGCGGGCAGTGGCAGGCTGCACCACGCCGGTCATGGGGGTGGAAACCTCCACATATGCAGCACGGCCCTTATCGTTTACAGCTTCGGCGCTACGCACCACCGTAAACGATATACAAAACGATTGGTCATCAAGCAGCGCCGACACATCCAGCATCATTTACCTCCTGGGGTGACCATGCCCTGGCCGCGTTTACGGATCACGTAGGTGTGACTTTTCATCAGCTGGCCCGTGTCCATCAGGGGGTTGGTCTTGCCTTCATCCCGGCGGGATTTGCCTCTTTTGACCCTGCCTTTTTTGTCCGTCAGCGTGTTGCCTTCGGCATCCTTTTTAGGCGCAGCGTAGTCCAGGGTTGAATCTTTGAGTGGGGCCCAATCATTGTTTTGAAATCGGGCGCGCACCGCGTTCTGGCCCAGCAGGCCGATGCGGTTAAGGGCTGTCTCAACAGCCCCGTCATTGCCTTCCAAGGCCTGCTTGGCCGCATCCTTCATGGTTTTGGCAGCCTCGCCCTTTATGTCCTCAATTCCCGGCACCAAGTGGGGGCGGGCCGGTATGCCCGCCGCTGGTGCGCCAAACTCGTGAATATACGACAGCTCCGCGTTGTTAATGCCGCCCGCACGTGCGCCCGCATTTTCTGCGGGCACGCCGATGTACACGTCTACCTTGGTCAGGGCTGCGACGCCTTGCGTCATCAGCTTTGTCATATCCGCAGTCTGTTTGACGGTTACGGTCGGCTTCATGCCATCAACCCGCCTGCGCCTACAATCTGCATGAGCTGCCAGAGCTGCTGGCCATAGATTGTGTTGTTGTACTGTCCGGCATTGACCAGGGCGCTGCCCTGGCCAGATGCACCGGCTCGCGTTACAGCATGGGACATACTGCCCACGGTCTTGGTCTCTGCCGTCACCGGACCGGCAGCGGCGTCAATGCCGCCCGTACCGTCCTGGGCTTTGAGAGCCTCCAGCTCCAGCGTGAGCTGGTGGGCAACATACAGACCCAAGCCCTGATCCAGCAGATCGTCCCACCGTTTGGCGGGCAACAGCTTGCCCGCCACGGTGAGGTGAAACTGCACGCGCGCGTCCGGCACCAGCTCCGCCGTAAATTGCGGAAAAGAGTCACGAAAGGCGGCGATGTCCATAGCTAGATGCCGTCGGCGTAAGCCACAGTTTCGGCGTACACAAACTCCAGCTCGCCCAGGGCCGCATAGTAGGTGGTGATCTGGTACAGCCCCCGATATTCCACCGGAGTGTGCTGCAAGGGCACCAGGGGATAGCGCACATACTGGCGATCCTTGGTGTAAGCCACCATGCGGTCTTTTTTGCCCACACCAGCGCCCGTCAGGTGTTTAACCGGGGCAATTTCCAGCGGGCGACCGTTGACAGAGTTGCACAGGCACTGCTCCCGCACATACTGCAGTATGCTCATGCTGCCAGCGTCCGTGATGGGCTGGGTCAATTTGCTCATGGCCGTGGGCGGCACCAGCAGACGGTCCGGCAATATGGCATAGCCACTTTGTGCCCAGGCAGTCTCCAGTACACTGTTGATACTGGCCAATATCTCAAGAGGGGTGGAGGTTGCCCACGTCTTTGCCACTGTCAGGGGGGTGATGGACGCGTTGTTACACAGCCCGGTGGCCCCCACCACATCGTCGCCCAGGTAGACCATCTGGTCGATGTCCATCTGGTTTTTGAGCTTAAGACCGTCAAACTTCTGCAGGTCGATGGGGCGGCCCACACGTTGGGCGGCCGCGAGTTCTTGCACGGTAAACCCGATCTCCTGGCCCCACAGGCGCAGGGGCTTACTGGTTTTGTCGATGCTCACGGCCATGCCGGCAATGGCTGTGCTGTCCTTGCCCACCCAGTTGATGCCGTTGGCGTAGATGCCACCAGCGGCAGCAAAGCTGCTGTTGGTGAACGAACTCAGTTCATCGCCCAGGGTCACGTCATCGCGCAGGTCTATATCCCTGCCCCAGGTGACCACTGCCAGAGGATTGTGGATTGTAAGATCCAGGCGCTCCAGCTCGCCCACAAAAAACGCGCCAGCATCGCGGATAGTTTTTTTATCAAGCGTAAACATTGATGCTCCTTACAGATTGTAGGACAGTTCGACGTTGCCCATGGCATCGGCCTCGCCCATAAACAGGCAGCCCGGCACGGCCAGGGTTTTGCCCTCAACGGCGGCGGCCTCGATGTCACCCACGGCCTTGCCGGTCTCTGCCGTGTGGCGCACATAGACCTGGCTGCCCTTGGCCGCTGTCCCCTGGGTCAGCTTGACGGTCATGTAACCCCGTCGCAGCACATCCTGGATACTGTCAGGTGCCGCCGCATTATCCATGGTCGGGTACGGGCGCACCACAAAACCGTAGACGGCATCGGACGCGCCCGAGAGCGCAACAAACTTGCCCCCGTCCATTTTGACCGGAGCGCCAAAGGCAACGGTTGCGCCCATAAGCCCGGCTTCTACTGTGGCTTCAGCCTTGCGGCTCACATCGCCGGGGAAACCGGCGGGCATCCGTTTGAGGTAGGCGTTGCTCATTACTTGCCCCCTTTGCCGTAGTACGCGGCGTTAAGCTTGTTGATTTCGGCGGGCGTAATCGTCCCCTTTTTGCCGCCAGCGCCGGGGCTGGAAAGGCTGTCCACAGTGCGGCGGTTGTTGCCAGCTCCGGCAAGCACCCCCACAGCAGCAAACGCGGCCCGCACTTCGGCAACGGTGGCATTGGCAATAGCCTTGCCACCAAGAACGCTGTCCACGATGCGGCGGGTGTTGGGGTTGCGGCAGGCCATGCCCAACGCAGTGCGGCGTACAACATCAGCGTTATCGCCCATGCGGCAGCCAGACAGCCCCATGCGTTTGGCACTGCGCACAGTGGCGGCGTCGGCCATGCGGCCAGGCTTGCGGTCTGCGCTTTTGACCGGGAGGTCTTCATCAGCCTGAGGATCGTCTTCATCCTGCGCGCTCTGGTCCGGGTCTTCATCAGCCTGGGGATCGTCCTCGTCCTGCGCGCTCTGGTCCGGGTCTTCGTCCTGGGCCTGCGGATCTTCATCCGTGCCCTGCGGCTTGAGAAGCTCCAAGATGGTACGCATCATGAGCTTGATTTCTTCCAGGCTGGCGGCCACGTCGTCATCCGTGGTGGCCACGGGATTGTCCTCATCCTGCGGGGGAGGCGTGTCCTCGTCCTGCGGGGCCTTGGCCTCTTCGGCTTCCGCGTCCTTCAGCAGGCGGCGCATTTTATCCACCCAGCTGGGCTTTTTTGTCTTTTTGGGGTTCATAGGGGTCTCCCTTTGATCTTTGATTTTGCAGCGCGCCCCGGCCCGGCCGTGGTCTACAAGCGCCACATGGTTGCCCATAATATTGATTTGCCGTCCCACGCCGGGCCGGATTACCTCAAAATCACAATCATACCCGCACGACAGCTCGCGCATGCCGTCATGCAGTACTGCATCAATGGCATCTGCCTCGGTAATCAGGATGTCGGCCAGCATCAGATCCTGCTGGCGGCCGTCACCTCGGCGCACGTTGAATGCAAATCCGTGGGCCAGCTCTGACCAGTTGTCGGGGGATACGTCTTCGTCTGGATGGTTCAGCGTGAAGGGTTTGCCCTCAAAGCTGGCCAGCGTGGCAGGCCGAAAAACCTCGGCTTCGTCGCGGGTAATAAACACCTGGTCGCCGCTGAAACCTTTGACGATTTCCGGCGGCACCTCTTCCGGCAGGTAAGCCATTGTGCCAGTGCGCGCCAAGGCAGCCCCCTTGCAAAGCAGGTAGCCTTCGGGGGTGCGCGAGATGTTTTCGGAGAGTTTGGCAGTGGTATAGATGCGCATAGGTAGACCATGCGCGAGGGGCACAAAAAAAGGCACCCCGAAATTGTTCGGGGTGCCTTGTCGTGGGAGTGGTGTTTACGGGCGTTTACGATGCCCCGTGCTCGATTAATGTATCACTTTGGCACGGTGATACGCTCCGGCCATATATAGGTCGTTAGGCGGCGTTTTTGGCGATCCTCTCAAACTGTGTCGGCTCTAGCGTGATCAACACGTAACCATAGGGAGCATTATCGCTGACACCAACGTAAAACTCGACATCTGCCGCGCCATTAGGATACGCGCTCATGACCGTACCTTCTGTGCCCGCAGGCAGGGCCACTGCGCGACGCACAAGATCAGCGTTGCCCTTGCTGGTTATGGCCTGAGTCAGACGAATGTCGTCAAGTTCCCGCAACATATTATTTGTCCACATACATGGTTATAAGCCGTGGGGCGGTGTGTATGCCGCCATCCGTATAATCATACTGCCATACGGTCTTGACCGCAACTGTTCTGCCGTTGCGTCCGGTAACGGGGACCAAGGCGTCAAACCGTTGCCCGTATTCCGTACCAGGCTTGACCAGGGCTGCCACGGTGGGCAGCTGCTGCATGACCTGGTCACGCAGCCATCCCGCATCCTGTGGGCCAAGCCCCAGCGCCGATGCAAACACGCGAGCCTTGTCGCCGCCGCGCGGATGGTCAGGGTCAAGAGCGTAGGCAGACAATTTGCCCATGTCCAGTTGCGCCCGCTCGACATTATATAGTGGTGCGCCTGGCACATGACGGACCACTTCGGCCCCCTGGCTCTTTTCCCACTGGGTGTAGAGCTTTTGTTCGCCGCTGCTTTTTTCCTGTTCTTGCGTGGGCAAACTGCTGACGGCAAAAGTTTTGCGTGTGTCATCACCTTTGGGGATAACAGGCTCAGGATAACAGCGGCAATACGGAAATTCTCCGGCGTGGCCGGTCATGCCGTCCAGCGTGGGTGGACTGTCCCAGGATACGAACTTGCCTTCCATCGCCCGATGGCTGGGGCGGGTGGCCCCGTCGCGCACGCTGCGCCAGATATAACCATCACTGCCAACTGATCCGGCTCGCGCTTGGGTAAGTGCCGTGCTGGCCTTGCTGACCTCGGTCAGCGCAATACAGCGCGCCCGGCTCATGGTGGTGCCGCCAATGCTGGCCAGCTCTGCCGCCATGTCTTCGGCCCGCATGCCGCTGATCAGTCCCTCGTGGGCCAGCGCACCCGCGCGCATAGCCGCCTCCAGAGGCAAGCTCTTGATCAGGGTTGTGTTAGCCTCGATGCGCTGGGCAACGGTCTGGCCAATGGGATCGCCCGCCAGAAACATACGCATATCCAAGCCCATGCGGTCGGCGATGCGCCGGAACTGATCCAGATTGCCGCGCGCCACGCCGTCCAGCATGTTGGCAGCGCTTTGCTGCGCCCAGGGCGTGATGGCATCGGCGTAGGTACGCAGTATGTCTTCTGCATCCTGGGGCCGGTTGCTGGTCAATACCTGTGATATCTGTCCGGCAAGGCTGCACAGGGTGCGCTCATAACTGCGCTCCGCCGCGCGTGAGGGCGTAAACACTCCTGCCTTGGCCGTTGCGGCATCGGCCCACGTCCAGGCCAGGCCGGGCCAGGGTGCCGTACTTACGGATAGAGAACTATTGGGCGGCGGGGTTGCCATTGGCCATGCTCAGCGGCGCAAAGGCCGTAGTGGACTGTTGTGTGGGCAATGGTGGCAGGGGCGGTGCCTGCTCGGATTTTTCAGCGCGGTTAATGTCCGCATCACTGATACCCGCAAAACGCCCAGTTACTCGGGCGCTGTCGCGCAGGGCGGCAAGCCCCTGGCTTGGGGTGATGATGCCCCCCTGCACAAGAGCGGCCACGGCCTGGGCGTCGGATGTTGCGATCTGTGATTTATCAAGCTCGGAAGGCTGCATCAGGGACTCAAACTCAAAGCTGAAGCCATCCGGCAGGCTTTCACCCCACAGGTGCCGAGATAACACGGCAAAGATCACATTGAGCGCGGGCCGCAGGTCGTCATCCTGCAAGGTGGCGATAGTGTCGTAGTAGGTGCGCAAATCTGATTCGCCCGTGGAAAAGCCCTTGGGGCTTTGCCCCAGCAGGCGCACCAGGGGAATACCGGTGGCCCCGGCTATCTGCTCGGCAAAGGCCTGCATTGCATCGTACACACCTGCAAAACTGTAACCGGCAGTTGTAAACGTATCGTTTTTGTCCAGCAGGGTGATGCCTTCGTTACTTTGCATCTGGCGGACCATTTCAAACTGGCGGATTAACGCCTGTTCGGCCTTGCCGCCAGCCGCCAGTATTGACCGCAGGCCGTCAACACCGATCACCCGCAGGAAGGATTTGTACAACAGATTGGCGCTGCCTTCTGTGGCACTGTCATAGGCCAGCATACGGGATTCCATTTGTTCGACTACGCTGGCTCCCCAGTGCTGCTCACTGATCCGCTGCTGGTACGGCAACTCAACACCCACAAAACGCAGGGCACGGGTGTGATGTATGCGCTCGCCAGCCATACCGCCGACAGTGTTTACACTGTAAAATTCAGGGTAGCCCAGCATGGGGCCGAGGTCAGTGATCAGCTCGCTGCTGGGCTGTACCTGCCAGCGATCCAGCACATGCAGACCCAAAAAGCTGCCCTCGGTTATGCTGTCTATCTCCAGCGGGGTGGACAGGTCATCGCCGTCTATCAGTAGCACGGCCAGCGCACCGCCATACAGACGACCCCACTTTAGGGCATCACTCAAACGCCCAGGGCAGCCCACACGCCGATGCTCACGCAGCAGCTCGTCCGTTTTGCCCTCGTCCCACTGGGTGCGCACATCGATGCCGCCGCGCACCATGTCCTCGGGTACAACGTTGACGGTGCGGCCCACCAGCCAGCTGGTGCGGTACATATCATCAAGCTGCTGTCGGTCACGGGTCAGATAGCTCCCCTGAGCATAGCCGCTCTTGGCCAGCATGTTGTCCTGGCCAAGTCCAAGTTTTGCCGCAAAATTTTGGAAACCGTCGCGCATGCTGCGGCGGCTTGTGGCCCGGAGAGCCGGGCGCGATGTGCGGGTCTTAACCATTGGCTAACTTCTCCCATGTACGCAACGTATCCGGCCCACCGGCAGCGGCAACTGCCAAAAAACAAGCCCAGGTGCGGTCTGCATGTCCAATACTGTCCCGATCTGCCACAAGACGAGGCGCACCAGTGTCGCCACTGACTTTTTTAAGTTTATGCAGATCTGCCCGTAAAATGCTGTTTCCCGCAGGAATGCGTATTTTGCGATCTTCAAACCGCTGCTTGCCTGCGGTGGCGATGGCCAGGCGACGGCTGCTGGACAGGATTACCCCCTCCACAACCCCTTCGCCATATTCGGCCTGCATATCTTCCACAGGCTTTTCGCCCATGCCGGTTTGGTCCATTGCCAGCTTGGCCATATTGTAATTCTGGTTCAGCCGGGCAATCTCAAGGTCATGTTCCGCAAACTTTGCCTTGCTCAATTCCGAAATTTCGCGTGTCCAAAGCACATCGCCCACTTCTTCAAGTACCCAGGCAACCCACAAGTCACGCCTGGCACCAATATCATTGCCGATATAGCACACGCCGCCTGTGTATAGTTCCGGCTTTCCGGCGTTTTCATCTTCGCAGGCCGTGATAAGATCATAGGTCAGCCACGCGCTGCCCTCGTCGAGAAATTTCAGCTCATACTCTTGTAACCAGCCGTCATCGTCGTCCAAGGCCGCTTTAAGCATGTCGATATCACGGTCAAGTCCCTGCCATACCGCACTGTAAATATCCACCTGGTGCTTTGACCAAACCGTGTCCTTGTTTGTCCAAAGCTCGTAAAATTTATTGTCTTTGCCGTTGGGCGTGCTGGTTATGCGCAGCTTGAGACCGGGCTTCGAAATAACCGGGAAAAGGGCTTTCCATATGGCACGGCTATCTTTGTGGAATGCAAATTCGTCAAGAAACACGTTGGCAGAATAGCCGCGCGCGGTATCAGGATTTGCGGGCAGGGCTGTGATGCGCGATCCACCGGGGAAAATGACTTCCTGGGTTTTGTAAACGGCATTGTCAGCCGTACGAAATTCACCTTCGTAATAAACTGGATCCGCGCGCCCTTTCAGCAGCCCTGCGTAGACGATATAAAAAGCTTTGCAAAAGGGTTTGATTGCTTCGTCAATAGCTTCTTTGGCCTGACGCTCACCACGAGAAAGGATAACCCAGCGCACTTTGCTACCCTTGATTTCGGCCTGGATGCAGTCGTCAACAATTTCGGCGCACGTGGTAAATGTTTTGCCCGTCTGGCGAGCAAACATACCTATCTTGAAACGGGCATTATCCTTCAGCCAGGCTTGCTGATATGGCAAAAATTTGATTATGGGATGGGCAATGTCCATCATTCAAATCCAAGGACGCGGCGAGCTTCCTGGGCAACAGCAGGATCAAGTCCATCATCTGCAGCCGCATCCAGTTTGTCCCGCGCCTCATCAAGCGTTTTTTTGCGCTCTTCTTCGCGTATGCGCTTGGCAAAATCAGCCTCTAGGCTCATGGCTTGAGACAGGTTTTTGAGGCTGCGTGCGATCTTGTCCACCTCCGCAGGATCAAATTTGGCATCCGGTTCTGTCATGCGTTCCTGCATGGTGCGGTACACAAGACCTCGCAGCATTTCCACCAGCAGCCGCCCCTGTTCACCTTCCACGCTTTCCGCTCCCAGCTCTTGGGCAAGAGCGCGGGCCATGTCGCGGTTCTCTCGCATGACCTGGGCAGCGGCAGAAAAATTGGTGGAATATCGCCACAGGGCCGTGCGCGATGGCGCATCGGCCCCGGCAGCCGCGCACTTGCCCGATACAAAGTCGTGCAGCTCGTCCAGGGTCATGCGACCATCGATAAGCGCCTTGTCTATCTGCCTGCGCAGATCAGACGACAGCCGGGTAACGCTGCTCTTGCGAGTCATAGCTATTCCCCGCGCGCGGGCTTTTTAACGCCGGGCACTTCAATCAACCCCTTGGCCACCTCCGCACCACGCCCGGTCAGGCGGAGCATGGGCACGTCGCCCACATATTCCACGCGCAGCAGCCCCAAGCCTTCAAGATAGCCAGCATCTTCCAGTACGGTAATGCGGGGCACGCGATGGCTCATAATCTCCAACGCGTCGGCCATGAGACTCACACTCATGCGGCCGTCCGGTTCTTCGTCCAGGTAGCGCAGGATTACCAGGCGGCGGTCTTCCACCATGCGGCGCTGGAATTCCTCGTTATGCGACATTACTTCCCTCCAATATGCGATTCAGTAATAATATCTACGACTCGTTCAATGCGACCCACACCACTGGCCAGCCCGCGTACTTCTGCTTGGCTGGCTTTTACGGACCCCTCGATGGACGTCAGGCCTACTTCAAGGCGATGTAGGTCCTTTGCAGTGGGGAGAGCTGCAAGTGTTGCCGCAATCTGGGTATGCAAGTTATCAGCTTCAGCTTGGCGTAATTCGATTTGCTTGAAGCGTTCATCCATGCCCTTACTGAACGCTTCAAAAAACGCGTGCGTCACGAACTGTCGAGACATGCTCCAACTTACCCACAGGGCCAAAGCCTGGAGCAAAAGAACAAAAGCCCAGCCATACTTCCAGAAAATTTCCCAGAGAGTCATTTGCCCCCCTCAGCTTGGGCATCGTAGCAATCCAGGGCATCGTTGAGCTGGGCAGCATACAGGCGTAAACGAGCGTCACGGGTAAGCGTGGCCTCAACCTGACTGGGGCTATCAAAAGGGATATCCCCCCGCAGTTTGGGCACTGAGGGGGCCGCTGGCCGCGCGCACCGCTGTACCGTCACCACAACAGGCGGAGGCACGGGCAAGCTTGCTGTCGAGCAGCCAGCCAAACTACCAAGGCCGATTAAGCATATCAGCAGCACGCTTGCGCGTAGCATCGTCCACCCCCTGCCGGATTTGCTCCGGCGTTATTTCTTTGGGTACGGTCTGCGACATAATGTCGGCAATGGCCGTGGCCTCTTCCTGCGCTTTGGCTTCGCGCTTCAGACATGCTTCAGCTAGGGTCGCTTGGACTTTGGCGTTTGTGGTGAGCCGTTTAGCCTCAGCCTCCCAACGCTCGGTGTCGGCCTTGGCGCTGGCAACATCCTTTACCAGCGCGTCAACACGTGCTGTTGCCTTCTCAAGCCGTAATGTTTGCCACCCGGCAGAGCCTCCCGCCAGTATCAACAGCACGCCCAGAATCGTCAGTGCGGCCTTTATGCCCGTGGTCATAAGCTCCCCCTTGCGGCCAATGTGGCCAGCGCCGGACGATAGCGTTGCCGCTTTTCCAGCATAACGTTGCGCACATAGGCTCTGGTAATCGAGTACGCAGATGCCCCCGCATATTCCTTGCCCAGGCTGTTACGACTTTTACGGCTGTGGGTTTCCAGATTTCCAAACCAGCGCTTGGGGTCACAGCCTGACACCTGGCGGCAGTAGGACACATCTGCCAGCACACCGCCGATGCCGCCGTTGTATGCGGCGAGCATCATGCAGGCGCGGTCCTCATCAGTAGCTGCGAGGCCGAAGGCGTTCCACGCCTGTTGGTCTTTAAGCACAAACGCCCGTAATTGGAGGCGTGGGTTGTAGCGGTCTTCCCATTTCCAGGTCTTGAGGGAGCTATGCAGCTTTTTGACGTCCTGAAAATTGTTAAAACGCTCACGCCCGGCACTGTCGTATGCGATGGTGAGCTGCCCCAAGCCAAAGCCATATTCACGGCGGGTTTTCATCTCGTTTTTGGGGTTCCAGCAACGCTTGTCGGTCAGCCCTGCACACGTTTCCTGCTCGATTTGACCGGCGTAGACTGACGCATCATAAAACTGCGGCGTGTAGGATTGGTGCTCGGCCCAAAGCATGGGCAGATACAGAACGGCCAACACAGGCAAAGCACTTGCGCGGAGCATCACTTACCCCAGGCGACCAGGCAGATAGCGATGCAGATCAGCAGCAGCACACGGGCCAGCACAACGATGGCAGCGGCGACGTTGCCGCCCAGGGCTGATCTGGCGTAAGCAGACATACGGATGTACGGCGTGAGAATTTTGGACAGCATGAGGGCAGCGCCCCACATACCGATGACGTAAGACAGATAGCCAGCAAGCCCCAGCGTGGCCACGGGATCTACCAGCATGCCGAAACCCAGGCACACAAGGATTAACAACCACGCGCGGAAGTCGTACAGGGGCCGCAGGGTGAGATGCAACTTGGAAAATAGAGACTCGTGTGAAGTATCAACGGGCATAAAAAAGCCCTCCTTGCAGCTAGTTATGCCGCAGGAAGGCTTAAAGTCTCACCCCGATATTGTTCGGGGGCATCATTCAAATAAACTGGCTTGCTTGGCCTTAGGCCTGCTCACCGTAGATACATGTTCCACATATCGCTGTGTAACGTCAAGGCGAAGGGCAATTTCTCTGGCGCTAGCCCCGGCGTCAAGCATTTTTATGATGTCACCTTTGCGTGGTGTACCCTTACGGTGATTCGGCACCACGATGACCTCGCCTCCGTACACGGCAATTAGGGATCTCAACGCCGTGATTCCTATGACTTTCGCTAGTTCCGTGTCTGTGGATTCAATCTTGGGGACATAAATATAGACGCCCCCGCGCGTAATGCACAATGTTTTTGCCATGTCCGCGCCGATGATGTCCACAAGTTCTCCATAACTGATCCAAACACGGGCCATTAGTACGCCCTCCGTCCCTTCCTTTTGGCGTCGCGCGTTAACGCGGATATAACCCCGCGCAGTTGTTCCGCTGTCGCGTGCTCAAAGCACCGCGTTACGCCACCGGACTGTTTTTTAAGGACGGCCACAGCATAGCCCCAGGGTACATGCGTACCCTCGACCCGGCCCTTTTCCGTCAACTGGGCCTCAATTTTTTCAAGCAGTTGTTTGGTTGCCAGTGGGTCATCGGCTTCTGGCTGCAAGGGAGCGGGGATGGCTTTTTTTCGTGCTGCCTTACGCTTTGCGCTACCCTTGGTCGGTTTAAATCCATATTCCCGCTGCATAACCAGCACGAGGCCCTTCAGCTCGGTCAGGCCCAGCACACCAGCGCTGCTCACATTGTAATACGAGTCAAGCAGGGTAAGATATTCGCCATCCGTCATGCCCAGCTGCGTTTTTGCAATATGCACCTTGGCCAGCAGGGCCGTGCGCATTTCATGCGCTAGGGTACCGCGTTTACGGCGTGCCGGTTGCGCCTTTTCGGGCTGCACCTTGGTGGGGGCCTCCACGCGGCGTTCTACGGGTTGCCCCGTGCTAAAATCTATGACCGGCATAGCCGCCTCCGCAGGCCCCCAGGCTGTGCCGCTGGCGGCAGCAGCCGTACATCCTCGCAGCGCGCAAAAAATCGACGTCCCCCGGCGCTTACCACCACATACCACAGCCCGTCATCGGCTCTGATCGGTGTGCTGTACGTCCATCCTGACAGATGTTTCGGCTCGTCATCTTGCCAGATGGTCACGGTGACGCGGGCGTCACTGGGCAGGTTAGGCCGCTCAGTAACCTGGGCCGGGGTACTGTGCATCAAGTCCGCCAGCAATGCCCCCAAACCAGCCCGATCCACAAACAGCGGGTTGCCGTCATGCCCGTTGCGCCAGATCCTGTTTACACGCACGCGGTAGTGCCCCTCTTGCCCGCCGTAAATAGCGGCGGGTGAAAGTTGTACGCGCACGGCGCTGCCGTTAACCTTGAGCAGGCAGGATGCAGTAATTTTACGGTTGTCGGACATGATAGGCCCCGTTTACGCAATTGTGATGGTGATAGATGCGCCAGGCAGGCGGCGCTTCAACTCGGCGAGGACAAGTTCAAGCGGCACGGGCTGTGCTTCGCATTCGCAGCAGTCACTATCGGCCAGACAGCTGGGGGCATCTGTGCCGCAGTTGGTATCATCAGGCATATCGGCCTCACCATGGATTGCCGGAGCTGGCGACTCCCTGACGAGCACAGCCCGTGGCGGGGCAATCACTTCGGGGGTGACGTTCGGCGCGGAATCGATACTCGGTGCAGCCTCCACATGGGCCTTTTTCAGTCCCCTGGGGGCGGGCACGACATTGTCCCAGGTAATGCCACGCTCACGCATGGCCTCAAGCACCATATGATTCTTCGACCCCGGCATAGGCTCACGTTTACTAGCCTTGGCCGTGTATATATACGCGGGTGCAAATCCCAGCTCTGCGGCCAGTTGCGGCACCGTGTAGGTCTTTGCCTCCATGACGTTCTCCTTTTTTGGCGTAATATGTTCCTGAACGGCACCGCCTAAGTCTTGCGGGTCAAATTCTGGTGCCTTCGCTACAGTGGCCATAAGCTGCCGCCCGTATGGACACTGCTGACACAGCAGTATTTCCCGCCTATCTGTAATCTGCGGAATACGTTCCCAGCAGGTATATCTGGGTGCTTTGAGGGTACGGGCGGGGCAGGTCATGGCTATACCGTTTTTTCATTCAAAATGGTGTAGGTGATACGCTTGCGGTTAATCAGGAATACTCCAACCATCTCATGGATTGTTACACCACAAAGCGTTGCCATTTGTTCAAGAGTCAGGCCCCCTTTGCGATATGTATCAAGGCACTGTTGCCGCAATTCCTTGGGCAGGGCCTTGGCTTCACGTTTGACGCGCGTTGTATATTCACGCGAGGTTTCTAATGGTTTCAGGTTATATTTCTGGCATGTTTTTCTGTACTGGATTTCTTCCCTTACTTTTTTTGCTTTGCGCTCAAGGGCTTCTATCTTGGGGTCTTTTGGGGGCATCACGACTCCTTTTGGCTGCATCATCAGGCCGGAGCCGCCACGCTCCGACGACCGCCCCGCAGGGCGGTTTCGCATTAGTTGAATGATTCGCGGAAATCTTTGCTCAAATTCACGACCAGCACCCGCTTGGCCGGGATGTCCACCGTCTCACCGGTACGGGGATTGCGGCCCTTACGGGCAGCGCGCTCCTTGATCACAAGCTTGCCCACGCCGGGCAGGGGTATCTCGCCGCCGCCGAGCAGCTCTGCGGCAGCGATGTCGCCAAAGCGTTCAAGGTATTCCTGAGCCTGATTGGCGGGCAGTTGGGTGGCTTCCTGAAACGTCTTTACAAGTTCGGCTCTGGTCATGCTAATCTCCTTGGGTTGATTGGTGATTAATGGGTGGTCTGGCTGGCCCGTTCTGCGCGGCAATCGGGGCAGTCGCACTGGGCACGCTTGGCGGTCACGCGGCCTGCCGTTTTCACGGCATCAAGGCACAGTGTAGCTATGGCGGTATTCGAGATTTTGCCAAAGACGCTGCCACCATGCATGGTGCCGTCATCAGTGGTGGACACAAAGACAATCGCAAACCCTTTTGAGTCGTTCAGCCCTGTACGCAGATTTTCAAGGCTACTCTCAATCGCTGTGGCGATATCCGTTATTCCCGTAGACTCCTTCTTCATGGTATCTTCCTTCATAAGGCCTCCAAGGCTACAGCGTTGCTATATCAAGCGGGATAAGGATGTATTTGCCGTTTTCATCACGGCGGTAGAACCGCACATACTGGCAGGTGCCAACGACCTTGATGGACTCACTTATGGCAGTCATGGCGGTTTTCCAGCGCGCATCTTCAATCTTGAGGTTGCGCAACCCCAAGATGGCCCCAGTGTTCAATTTGCCCTTTTTGTCCACACGGAAGGCATGATCCACCAGTGTACGGACATTGGCATTGCCGCCTTGGGTCCAATCCCGAAGACATTCGTCAATCAAGGCCTTTGCAGCTTGCAAACCTTCGTCAAAAGTGAGGTGTTCGGAGAACTGCCGTTCAATACGAAACTGACCGCTGAAGGTGTCCAGCGTGACATTTCCCTTTTTGCCGCCGAGCTTAACGCCATAGCGTTCTGCCGAAAGCTCAACGAAGCTGTCGATGTCTCCCATTGCAGTACGTTTGAATATGGCGAGCCTGTCACTGAGATCCAATGCTGTGACAGCCAGTTCATTCACGAGATCCGTCCGTGCCAGGTCAATATCCTTGACGTTTTCCTTGGCAATCAGGTTGCCGCAGGCATCGCGCATGTAGTCGGCGGGGTTAATGGTTGCTGCCTGGCTCATGGCTTACGCACCCTCCTGGGCGGCGCTGCCGCCTCTTCTTCTACTTGTAGGTTGAGCAGCTTCCGGCTGTGTTTCGCCCTCGGCGCTGATTGTTTCGCCCTGAGGAGCTTCGTCGCCTGAACCGGTTGCTGCGGCTATCTCCGAGTCGCGCAGATTTTCCAGCCATTCTGCCTCATTGGCATATGCTGCCAGTTCATCGCGCAGGGTGGATATTTCGCGCCAGTCGTCGGGGTTAACCCGCCCGGCCATCGCGCCCAGTCGGATGCCGACTGATCGGATACGTTCATGCAGCGACATGGGGGGCCTCCTTATCTGCGGGTACAAAGTTTGCTTCAAGGCATTCCACACTTTCGGTAATGCCCGACAGGTTGAGCACGGCCATATCCAGCTTTTGTCGTGCATCCGGGGCGTTAAGGTCGAGATCGCGCAAGGCTTCGGTCACATGGCTCAATTTTTTATGCAGCATGGTCGTGCTCCTTTGCCGCCCAGTGGCGGCAGCCTCCCCGGCAGGCTCTGTAAACGGCAACGGCCAGGGGGTTGATGCTTGTAAACGGTGTTTGTTGTTGGGAGTGACATTGCTCGGCGCTGATCAGGCCCAACACCGGGCAGGATATAATGGGCGTCATGAGCATTTCACGCACGCGCGCCTCGGCTTTAGCATATGTGGCGTGGTGCCGCTTGCGGATAACCAGGCTCACCAGCGCCGGGGACATCTTGATTTTTCTGGCGGTCTGGTTAAGCCCGCCAGTGTCGCAGGCCTCGGCCAAACGCTGCACCCAATCAGGCACCTCGCCCCAGGCTTCACGGGCTTTGTCTGCATTGGTGGACTTGGCTACGGCAGTCATGATGCGGCCCCTCGGACGTCTGAAGCATCGGCGGCGTCCAGGGAGTCCTGGATATCATCCCCAACAACCACCTTGCCCAGGTTGCAGTCGTACAGTTGCTTGACGCGCAGGATTTGCGGGGCCTTTGCCCCGGAGTCGTACACAAATCGATACCGGACAACATCATTGCCAGACCGCGTCATACTGATCAGATACTTTCCACGCGCCAGCCACTGGCAGTATACGGCTGCGGCACTGGGGGCTATGGCGTCATCTGGCAAAGAGGCATGCACAACCAGATCCTGCACGCTGAACGTGCGCAGCACCTTCATGGCCCGCCACATACGCTCCTGCGCAGTATCCGGCAGCATGGAGCCGTCTTTGCGCACGCGAGGGGCATCCACGCCCAGGTCGCGCAGCAGGGTGTAGGTAGCCGCAGCAAAGCGTGCTGGCTTGTCCTTGCCCAAAATGCCCGCCCGCACCAGGCTGCCAAGGTAATCGTCCATGCGGTACGCATGACGGTCTACGCCTGCTGCGTGTGCCAAATCTGACACACTAAAGGTGTGCAGCTCGCGCATGGCTGCCCACAGTTTTTCCCGCGTGGTCAGCACGCCCACAAGAGCGAGGCGAGGTTTTGCCGTTTTGCGGGTTGCCATAGCTAACGGCCTTCCCTCACCGGAGCCTCGCCGGTGTACAGGGGGCGTTTACCCCATGTGGTCAAGTCCATGGACTTTTTGCCAAGCTCAAGACCCGCCTGCTGCACGCGTTCAAGGTTGACGCAGATGCGCCGGGCCACGCCCTTGCTTTGCGCGTGGATATGTTCCAGCAGATCATCGCCCACGCTTACCTTGGCGCAGTAGAGGTCACGCAGGGCGCGGGCATCATCCAGATCAGCATACTGAGCGGGCACCCATTCCAGCACACGGTTGTGGATGCGCTCCCAGCGGGCAAGGTTTGAGGGCAGATGCTCCTCGCCGATCAACAGTATGGCCGCGCCGCTGCCCTCGTAGATATCGCGCACCACTTCGATAATGCCCTTGGCAACCAGATGGTCGCATTCGTCCACGATGAGCGGGCGGCGACTGGCCGCAAGTTGCGCTGTGACCTGTTCTTCCATTTCATAGATGGTCTTGGCCGGGTCCACGCCCATGCTCTTGAGGATGGACTGATACACGGCCTTGCGCGTCCAGCTTGATTTGGCCTGCACGTAGTAGGCTCGCAGCTGTACGGTGGCTATGGTCGCCGCTGTGCTCTTGCCCAGGCCTGAGGGGCCGTACAGCACCACAATGCCGGGTAGGTGCGAGGGGCGGTTGATGGCCCCAGTAAGCGCGACAAAGGTAAGCCCAACGTTGGCAAGCGGTGCCTTGCCGGGCAGGTTGACGGTTGCGGTTGCTTCCTGCATAATTTCCTCACTTAGTTCTTTGGGGCGTGTTCGGTGGTACGGCGCGCCCCGTTTTTATTGCTATCCGTTGGCGGCAATGGGCTGCATCTGCTCAAGCATGGCAAAGCCCGTATAAGTATTGCTGCCTGCGAAAATTTTCGCCCATTCGGCTTGCTCCTGGGGTACCGTGTCCCCACGTTCTATTGCGGCCTGTAAACGGCGGCACAGTTTGTATTGGGCCTTGGGGCTTTCAGGCAACCAGCGCTCTTCCTGGGCGCTCTGCTGCGCCACTGCCAGGGCACGGGCTGCGGCCACTTCGGCCTCATGCGCACGGGGGGGCACACCTTCGCGCAGGCGCGCTGCGCGTGCTGCACTGTCCAGCATGGGCGTGGTGTGCGTGGTTTCCGTGTGCGCGGCAGGCGCGGCTGCCGCGACGATTTCTGCGGCGCGGGCCTTGTGCATGTCCATGATGCGCTGCCCAGCATTTGCGGCGTCCACGTTGCGGGCGGCTTCGCGCATTTCCTTGGCTGCGGCGCTGACGGCGGATTTTTGCGTGCGCCGCTTGGCCAGGGCCATCTCGCGCCGTTTGTCGCTCTCCAGCCCGTGCATAAGCACCGCCTCGCAAATGTATTTTCCGCGCTCGTCAAATATGTAGGCGTGCTCGGCATCCGCCGTGTTCACGCGCACTTGCACCTGCTGGCCAACGTAGGGACCAAGGGCCGCGTTGTCATAGTGCCCGTTCGCGGCGCGGATGCCTTTTTTGCCCACCGGACGCCAGCCGCCCTTGGTGGCCAGCGGCGTCAGCAGCACGTCCAGGGCGCGCACATCTTCAATACGGGCAATCTCTCCGGTGTATTCCTGCCGCATCTGCCAGGGCGTTTTACCTTTCAGCCCGCTGTGGGCGCGGTGCGCGTAAACGCTCTTGCACCAGTCGTCGCAAAATTCCTGCAAGGCTTCGGGGCTTATGGCCATGCTAAGTTCCAGCGTCTCTTTGCGGTCCATCAGGCGCTTGGCAAACGTTTCCCGCTCGCGGATTTCTTGCCGGGTTGCCACGTTATGGCCCACATAGCAGGGGCACAGGGTCAGCAAATGGTGCGAAAAGCTGCGGAACACGCGTTCAATGGCAGGTTTGAGGTCTGGCCGAAACGGCGGCAGGATGGTGGGCATAATGCCAAGATCCAAAAACAGCCCTTGCGCCTCAGTGCCCACAAATTCCTTGCCGTTGTCTGTAACAACTTCCTCGGCTATGCCCCAATCCAGCAAGGCACGGCGTGTGAGGTTGTTTACAGTCTGTCCCGTGGAGGTCTCCGCCACTTCCAGCAGCAACTCCCGGCTGTAAACATTAATCACACCCACAATGGCGTAGCGTTTACCGTCGTTCAGCATGATGTCCGAGGGCGTGCCGTCATACTCCCACCGCTGGTTGTACCGGGTGATCAACTCGTACATGCTGCCGCAGGCCGCCATAAACTGGCCGCGCCATCTATCCGGCGCACGCATATACAGGGCAAGCTGCGGGTTCTGTTCCTTCCAGGCTGCAAGCCAGGCCTGCATGCGGCGCAATGACGGCACACGGATGCCGGACTGCTCTCTGGCCAGGCGTTCTATATCTTCGCGAATCAGTTCGGCGCTGATGGTGGGATATTCGGCGATCAGCCCCAACACCAGCTCGCGCACCTGTGGCTGGCTGTCTATAATGCCAGCGCCCTTGCGGTGCTGCCCGAAATTGCCCGCCAGCGATGCCATTCCTTGATTCTGCGCGCGGCGCTCCCAGTTGATAAGGCTGTTGCGGCACAAGCTTGGCAGGGCCGCGCGCACGTCTGGCTCCACGGCGATTTCGCCCGCGTTGTAGCGCACCACAAACTCGTCCAGAGCGCGGGTGCGGGCCATCTTGCTGGCGGCTGTAAACATGCGTGCGGCCAGCACTACGGCGGCGCGTGCATGGGCGCGGGTTTTTGCTGCGCCTTGCAGGGTAAGAGGAGAGACAGGAGAAGCAGGGCTTGATGGAGCGTTTACGGTGCTGCATGCAGCTGGGCAGGCGCGCGCCGCAATGGCAAGGCGGGTGCGCTCAGGCATGGACGCCACGATCCAGCAGTTGCCGCCGCCGCGACCTTCGCGCGGACGTGATTGCCAGGACTCACAAGCAGCTCGCTTACTAATAGCTTGCTGTGTAATGCCGAGCAATTCGACAATTTCTTGCGTGGTGTATGCGTCCTTCATGCCTTGTCTCCAAAATTGTTTCCCCGGCCTTGTGCCGCGTCCAGGGTGACCGCGTCCCCACGAGGTTAAAGTGGGTATTCGCCGTTGCGCCTTGCCTGACCTCGATGGCAAATCAGGTTCTACACGAGCGCGGTAGTGGCGGGATTGGCCCGCTTTAATTGTTCCGGCTCCTCTGCTACGCTGATGGATACCACTCACTTCAACCTACAACAGGAGCCGGAAATGCCTAGAAAGCCTGCCAAAAAAAATGATCCCGATAGCGCGTCTAAAAATTTGCAATACATGGGAGAACAACTGCTTGATATTACAATCGGGAAAGTAACTGTTGCCCTCTTGAAAGCTGGCAAACCCGTAACGCCGGAAACCCTCGCCGAAGCCCTACATGGGCAGAATGAAATGGCTAAGGATTTTTATATTCCTGCCCATGAGTTCTTGGCTTCGCTTCAAAAGCCATCATAAGATAAACAGCGGCCATCATTTGTTGCTCGTGTGTTTGGAGACGATCAACAATCAGGTGCAAGCATTCGCGGGGGGCAGTTTGGAACCGGTCACTTGCAACCATATCCAGCCCAATACTTTGCCCCCCTCTTATTACGCTCAGAGATTGGAGCTCCTTTCCCGACAAATCCCACAATGCATTTGCTGCCGCGAGGTCGTTGGCTTCTGCATCCATTACGCCGCCTCCTCTCCGCTCTTGCGCGGGTCGCACAAAAACCGCTCAGCCAAGCCCCGATCCCGAAACCAGTTCAACACGCGGGGGCTGTGCAGGCTGCCGTTGATAGTGCGGTTGATTGTTACCGGGCTAACCCCCAGCTCTGCGGCCAGAGTCGTGCTGTCATAGCCGCACTCGTCCAGCTTCTCGCGAAAGCGGTAGCGGTGCGTGCAGCGTCGTGCGCCCAGGGCGGCGCGTTGGCTTGGGGTCATGGCCATTACAAATCCTCCTCAATTCTCTTCAATCGCTTTCGGCTGGCCTTGGCGTCTCGCACAGCCTTGCCGTAATCACGTAAAAGGCGGTCTTCATCCGTCATCAGGTCCACGCCCAGGCAGCGCGCCATAACCCGCAAGGGTTCGTTGTTTCCAGTTGCCTGGCAGTATGCCAGCAGTGCATGGATGGACGGCGGATGGCTGTCGTCAGATGGCGATAACCATTTGTTCAGAGTCTCTTCGCTGACAGCCCGCACATTGCCGCTTGTCAACTTGATGCCACTGGCCCGTGCTATAGCGTTCAGTTTGTCAGGCAATGCCTTTCGTCCATCCCCCTCAGACGCAGCCGACCGCATGGCGGCCCGTATGGCAGCCATTACGCCAGAAAGGCGCGTCGTTTCGTCAAAAAGGGATATCTGGCGCTGCATGTCTTCCACCTGTCCAAACTTTGTCCGATACTGGACGTTGACCCCTGACAAGGCGGGCTGTTATGTTGTTTACAGATAGTTTAGAAATAACAACCCGCAAATAAAAATTGCAACTTTTTCTCTATAAAGTCAACCAAAATTACGGTTGTAGGTTTCAATTTTTAGAGTTTTTATACATTGCGGGAATAATTACCAAATTATTACAACTTAAGGTTGTATGTTTGGTTGTAGGTTAAAAAATGAAAGACACAACCTGCACGTCCATCCTTGAACGTCTTTTGACGGCTTGCGGAGTAAAAAACGACTCGGAACTTTCCAGGATATTGGGGTTGTCTTCGCAAGCTGTTTCAAAAGCTCGTCAGGCTGGTAATGTCCCTGCTGCGTGGATTCCAAAGGTCTCTGAGAGGTTTGGAGTATCTACGGATTGGCTTTTCTTTGGTGAAGGCCCGATAAAAAGGCTAGAATCTGCACCTACCAACGAAGACGACAGTGACCTAATCAAAATTCCGATGGTCAACGCAGTGCTTTCAGCAGGCTCAGGAAGTCTTGAAACGGATGGGGATAGCGAACGCTCATATGCTTTTAGGCGCGACTTTATAGCGCGTAAGGGCAGTGCCAAGAACATGGTGCTCATGCGTGTTTCTGGCGATAGTATGGAGCCGGAAATCATGGATGGGGACGTTGTGCTCCTTGATCAGTCCAAGCGCACGGTGGTTCCTGGTAGGATTTTTGCTGTAGGATTTGAGGAAGCGATCTATCTCAAGCGCATAGACCTGCTTCCGGGGCAAGCCATTCTCAAGTCTATCAATCCGGCATACCCACCTGTAAACCTCGACCTGCGCGGCCAGAATGGCGATAAGCTGCGCTTGATCGGCCAGGTGCTATGGGTCGGGCGTGAATACAGATAGCCGCGCCCATAAGTGCAAAAAATAAAGCCCCGCATGTGTCACTTCTGGCACATGCGGGGCTTTCACTATTTGGTCAAAATTAACTGACATTTTCAGTCGCGTGTTACGATCTAACCGTCACTTGCTATTCTGGCGTTGACCACGTTTCGGCCTGCGCCTATTCTCTCCAAACCAATAGCCCATGCGGCTTTCCCGTCCCACTATATCCTTCTATATCCCGGTATATTCCGGCTCTTGTTTCTCCAAGTCTATCTGTCGCTTAACACGGGGAACAGATCTTTCAATACCTCTGACACTGAAAAAAGAGCATACGCCAAGCTTAAAGGTGTAAGCCGACATAGCGAATCTATTTGCAACGGTTCCAAACGAATCCGATCCTTAAATCCAGAATGGGGGATCATTTTAAGGTATCTTTCCAAGGATGGTGGATTAGTCCAAGCCACAGCATGCCTCCATTTCGGGCAATTGTGCCAAAAGCATATGCCGAAGTATACTGGCAGATGAAGGCAAGATCTTCATGCCGCTTCATCCAAATACACACTCCGTCATTTACAGACGGGGGAGAGGTGGGGGAGAGCTTTACCTGCAAAACAAAAAAGGACTTAGGCTTTTTTGCCTAAGTCCTTGAAATTTATGGTGCCGAGGGACAGAATTGAACTGCCGACACGGGGATTTTCAGTCCCCTGCTCTACCAACTGAGCTACCTCGGCCCATTAGG
>Ga0209639_1000943_pt1 | contig 34045 bp, 28 predicted proteins | sample EPASupsiteHSE605_FD_187268 | JGI IMG/M metagenome (GOLD analysis project Ga0209639, IMG submission 187268) | Bioremediated contaminated groundwater from EPA Superfund site, New Mexico - Sample HSE6-05 (SPAdes) (version 2) | ecosystem: Environmental > Aquatic > Deep subsurface > Groundwater >... | reverse complement strand
CGAGGTCGGGGTGTTCGCCGTGGCCGACGGTCTCGGCGGTCTCGCCGCCGGTGACGTCGCCAGCAGCACCGCCCTGGCCCATCTGCGCGACCTCTGTTCGTCCCAACAGGCCTCCGGCGGTGGCGAAGCCCCGTCCCGGCTCGGCGCGATGATCGCAGCGGTCAACCGCCACACCTACGAGCAGCGACTGGCCCTGGGCAACAACATGGCGACCACCCTGGCCCTGGTTCAATTCGGCGCTGATACGGCCCTGGCCGCCCATGTCGGCGACAGCCGGATCTACCACTGGCATGACCACGCACTAACCAGGGTCACCAGCGATCATTCCCTGGTCAATGCCCTCTATGAACAGGGCGCCCTGACCGCTAGCCAGGCCAGGCAATCACCCCAGCGCCACGTCATCACCCGCGCCATTGGCGCCGAACCGACAGTTCTTCCTTCAATCAGGCCGGTGGCCATGGTCCCCGGCGACACGCTCCTGCTCTGCACCGACGGGCTGACCAGCATGGTGGCCGATGAAGAGATCGCTGCCTGCCTCGAAAACGGCCAGGACGGTGCCGCCCGGCTTGTCGACCGGCTCGTTGATTTGGCCAACGCGGCCGGTGGGTATGACAACATCACGGTCATTGTGGTAATGATACCGGAGGAATGATCCCTGGTGTTCGGGCGATGATGCCCCTACCGGCACAAAAAAAGGGCGTTCCGGATGACCGGAACGCCCTTTTTTTTCCTGTAGTGTGAACGAATTACACGTGTTTCTTCTCAGGCGCCTTCAAGGTTGCCAGGATGATGACCGCAACCCCCAGAACCGCTGCGGCGATCGCAAAGGGGATGAGGAAGGAGCCGGTCGCAGCCTGAACTTTGCCGCCGAGGTAGGGGCCAGCGAAACCGGCGACACCCCAGGCGGTGAACAGCAGACCATAGTTGGAACCCTGAGCGGTCGGGCCGTAATATCCCAGGAGGGTGGCCGGGAACAGGGTGAACATGGCACCGTAGTTCCAACCGATCACTGCGGCGCACAGCGCCAGCATGGTCGCGGTGGAGCCTGCCGGGAACAGGGCCAGAAAGGCAATGGCTTGGAGGATGAACAGGGTGACGAAGATCTTCTTGGTGCCGATCTTGTCGGCCAGCGGTCCGATCAGAATCCGGACGGCGGCGTTGGTGATTGCCAGGGCAGAAGGAGCACCGGCGGCGGCCATGGCGATGGTCTTGGCAGCGTCAGCCGGAATTTTGGCCGCTGCATCGAGACCTTGCTGCAATTTGTAGGCGATGGTCATGGCGTCGATGCCGTGCTTGGCGATCAGGCCGATACACATCAGGCCGGCAAAGGAGCCGCAGAAATAGGCGGCCCAGAGGAGCCAGAACTGCGCGGTGCCTTTGGTCTCTTCGTAGGTGTAGTCGCGGAAGGCCTTGGGAGCACCAGCTCCACCAGCGGGGGCGGGCGGATTCCAGCCAGCGGGCTTATATCCTGCCGGCGGCACTCTCAAGCAGAGGGCGGCCATAACAACCATGATGCCCATGGCGATACCGACATACTTGAAAACGGGGAGGGCGCTACCATTACCGATGGTTGGCGAGTTAATCATGTAGGTGGCCAACGGCGCCATGATGAAGGAGCCGAGTCCGAGACCGACAACGGTGAAACCGGTGGCCAAGGCGCGGCGATCAGGCCACCATTTAGGGGCCGTGGCGATCGGCGGCAGATAGACGCAACCGCCGCCAAAACCGGCGATGACGCCATAATAGAGATAGAGCAGATACAACTGGGTTTTCCCGGCTGCCTTGGCGGCGTCGCCACCGGCGGCAATAACTGCTGGGTCGGGAGGAGTAATGGTGGAGACCATGAAAAAGCCGAAGGCCATGATGATGCCACCGAGGAGAACGACGTTTCTCGGGCCGTACTTGTCACTGAGCCGGCCGGCGGGAAAGGTCATCAAGCCGAAGATCAAACAGATGATGGCATAGGCCAGAGCAACCTCAGGAACTGACCAACCGAACTGGGCCTGGAGAGGTTTGATGAAAACACTAAACGCATACAACAGTAAACCGCAAGTGGTGCTGCCTAAAAGACCTCCAAGTAGTGGTATCCATCTTGGAAAAGTAGTTTGTTGAGACATTTATGCACTCCCCCTTTTTTGAAGTTTTGTTGACCTGCTTGCTGCGATGAGTACTTCGTGGCTTTAGCTTATTTCTCCCCTCCTTTTTTTGCTGAATATTCTTGGGTTTGCCTGATTATCACCCTGCTTCTGCTCAATGTAGCGGTGACTATAAATGAGTTGGAAAGTGCTGTCAACGAACAAAATCAAGGGGTTCAGGACGTTTTTTGTTCTTTTTTTGCGTGGCCCCTGTTTAAGCGCGCCAAACAATGATGCGTCATTCAGCCCGTACGGCCAGCAGATACAGGCGATCCCGATGCCTGCCGTTTTGGCGGGCCAGCGGAGTTGCCAGACGCGGCAGAAGGCAGAAAAAAGACAGATGGCTACGGGAGGGGCCGGAAATGGTGACCTGGGAGCCATTCTCATCCCCCGCCCCGGCCAGTTACGACCGGGGAGGGCAAGCAAGCGCTGACGCTGGGAAATGGCGCCGGCGGGACAGGGGTGCTGGGTATGCCAGAGAAAGAGGTGGTTGCACTCCGTTGCCGGCAAGGGGCCGTCTCTTTCAGCGGTGCTTGCGTTGTCGGCGCCAGTCAACTATCATGCGTCCGCTGGTTTCTGTCTTCTCCCCCGCCGTCAACAATGGAGCGCGCCATGGCCGACAGCCTCTACATCGCTAATCTGGAAAAGGAAAGCGGCAAACTGGTCGTCACCCTGGGGGTCATGGAACTGCTCTCCCGGCGGATCGACCATGTCGGCTTTTTCCGGCCGATCGTTCCCGGCGACGGTAAAGACGACAACGACATCAACCTGATCAAGCAGCGCTACAACATCGGCCTGGTCTATGAGGAGATGGCCGGCATCAGCCATGACGAGGCCCGTGCCCTGATCGCCGGGGGCGAGGAGCGGCGGCTGTTTGGCGAGATCGTCCGCAAGTACAGCGAGGTGCGGAAGAAATGCGACTTCCTCCTCTGCGAGGGGCCGACCATCGTCAGCATGTCCGAGGCCTTTGACTACGACATCAGCATCCGCATCGCCCGGGAACTGGGGGCGCCGACCCTGCACGTGGTCAACGGCTGCAATCGCACCATCGCCGAAATTGAGGAAAACATCGGCGTCGCCGAAAAGATCTACGAGCAGTATCAATGCCCGCTGCTGGCCGTCTTCGTCAACCGGATCGATCCCGGCCTGCTGGCCGCTGCCGAGGCCGAAATCAGGGCCAGTCATCACGGCAAACCCTATCGCCTCGATTTCCTGCCCGAGATGGCGGGGTTCAGCATGCCGACCATGGAGGAGATCACCGAGGGGCTCGGGGCGCGTCATTTCAGCGGTCCCCGCACCGGCTTGCAGCGCGATGTCCACGCCATCAAGGTGGCGGCGATGAGTCCGGCCAACTACATCGATTTTCTCGAGGAGGATGATCTCGTCGTCACCCCCGGCGACCGGCCGGACATCATTTTCGCCACCCTGGGGGCCATCGCCTCGCGCAACTATCCCTCGCCGGCCGGCATGCTCCTCTCCGGCGATCTGGAACCGAGCCCGTCGATGGTCCGGCTGCTCGACGGTATCAACGGCCTGGCCCTGCCGATCTATCTCATGCCCGGCGACACCTTTACCGCGGCCCGGCGTGCCGGCGAGATCAAGGGGACCCTGCGGCCGCACAACCAACAGAAGATCAACCGGGCGCTCGGCGTCTTTGAGAGCCATGTCGACACCAGCGGCCTGGAACAGCAGGTGATCGAGACCATGGCCACCACCATGTCGCCGCTGATGTTCGAGTATTCCCTCTTCCAGCGGGCCCGGGCCAAGCGCAAGCACATCGTCCTGCCCGAGGGCTGCGAGGACCGCATTCTTCAGGCCGCCGAGATCCTGCGCTCCCGCGAGGTGGTCGATCTCACCTTACTCGGCGAGGAGAAAGCCATCCGCAGCCGGGCCGCATCCCTGGGCCTGAAGCTGCAGGATGTGGCCATCGTCAACCCCAGGACCTCGAATTGGCGCGAGGAATTCATTGAGCGCCTCTACCAGGCGCGCAAACACAAGGGTTCCACCCGGGATTACGCCCGCGACGCCATCAACGATGTCAGCTATTTCGGCACCCTGATGGTCCACACCGGCAAAGCGGACGGCATGGTCTCCGGCGCAATCCACACCACCCAGCACACCGTGCGCCCGGCCTTCCAGATCATCCGCACCCGACCCGGGGTGCTGGTGGTCTCCAGCGTCTTTTTCATGTGTTTCAAGACGCGGGTGCTGGTCTACGGCGACTGTGCCGTCAACCCCAACCCCAACAGCGCGGAACTGGCCGAGATCGCCATCCGCTCGGCCGAGACCGCCGCCCTCTTCGATATCGAGCCGATCGTGGCCATGCTCTCCTACTCCAGCGGCGATTCCGGCCAGGGCGAGGATGTGGAGCGGGTGCGCGCGGCGGTGGCGCTGGCGCGTCAGCGCTGGCCGGAACTGAAGATCGACGGCCCGATCCAGTACGATGCCGCCATCGATCTCTCGGTCGGCAACCAGAAAATGCCGGCGAGCGAGGTCGCCGGCCGGGCCAGCGTCTTCATCTTCCCGGATCTCAACACCGGCAACAACACCTACAAAGCGGTGCAGCGCTCGTCGGGGGCGGTGGCCATCGGCCCGATCCTCCAGGGCCTCAACAAGCCGGTCAACGATCTCAGCCGGGGCTGCCTGGTGCCGGATATCGTCAACACCGTGGCCATCACCGCCATCCAGGCCCAGGCGCTGGAGAAAGAGCGCCGGGCTGCCACGACAGCCGGAAAGCAAGCCGCCTGAGAGACCATCGCTCTCGGCCCACGGCTGGCCCCGGGCGCAATGATTACGCGCATCGGGGGCAGTTCCCCCTGCATCACCACAAGGAGAAACGACCATGACCCAGGAAAACAACGACCGGGAAGAATTGCTGGCACAGATTGACAGGGTGCTGGAGGCGGCCAGGGAAAACGATCTCGACGCCATCTACGATCATCGGGCGGCGATCGTTTCAATGTATGCCCAGGCCATGGTGGAGTTTCACTTCGAGGAAAGCCAACTGGACTGGCTCAACGACCTGTTGGGCGCGGTGGAGACGGATGACATCGCCTCCTGCCGCCGCCTGCTCGCTCAGGAAGAGGACATGGACACCGTTTTTCTCGCCTCCCAGTTCGCGGCCCTCATGGCCGGTTTTTTCCACCACGACGAATTGCTGACCGTGGCCCAGGCCATCGGTCTTCAGGCCCTGCTCAAGGGGATGCAGGCGAACGGCGCTTGACTCTGCTCAGCAGCAGCCGGATAACACCTTGCGGCCCAACAACCGGTTGACCCAGGCGGTCAGGATGGCCACAGCGCAGCCCACCCCCGGCGACACCGTGATCGCCTCCACCGGACAGTTGCGGGCGCAGGCCCCGCATTCCATGCACAGGTCGGGATCGCTGAGGGCGAGTTGGCCGGCGGAGAGGGAGAAGAGACGGTGCGGGCAGACCACGGTGCAGTTGCCGCAGCCCACACACCGCTGCCGGTCGACCCGCAGGGTCGTCACCTTGTCGATATAGCGATATCCGCGCATGGGTGTCTCCGTCTTACAAGAAGGGAGCGGCCAGCCACAGGGCCAGGGTCAGGCAGACGGCCGCGATCTGCATGGGCAGGCCCCGCCGCATCTCGTACTCGACCCCGCTCGGCGAGGTAAAGGGGGTGGAGCCGGTGAAGTTCATCGCCAGGTAGGAGCTGACGGTCTCCGTCCAGAGGAGGAGGGCGAGCTGTTCCGCCGCTCCCAGCCGGGGAGCGGACAGCAGCCAGGCCAAGAGGGCGACCGGCAGCCCGGCGAGCAGGCCCTTGCACCAGAACTGGCGGCCGGGCAGCCAGGGCAGGAGCAGGGGAGTGAGCACCGCCCCGCCGACAATGCCGCCGGCGGTCGCCGCCAGGAGAACCAGGCCGCGATGCAGGGCCGCCGCCGGGGAGAAGACGGACGGCCCGATCCCGGACACGAGAAACCCGAGGAACAGGATCGCCAGCAGGGGTTTGGCCAGGAGGAACAGCTCCACCGGGATCAGGACCGCCCGTTCCGCGAGGGTGAAGGTGACCGTGCGCATGGCCTCGTCGCCCTGTTTGCCCTGGCGGAGAAAGGCGGGCAGGTCGGCGGCCCGCACCGGCCCGAAGAACACGCGGAAACCGCATCCCTTTTTCACCGCCAGGGCGCTCACCCCGGTGGCCGCCAACTGAGGCAGGATCAGGTCGCGGTGGCTGACCAGCTCGCCCAGGCGGGTGTCGCGGACGCTCTGGAGCACCTCTTCGGTGGAAAAGACACCCTTGCCGGCGGCGCACCAGACGTTGATCCCCCTGGTATCGACCACCAAGAGCCAGGCGGCGATGCCGCTCAAGCGATGGCGCAGGGCGTCGAAGGAGAGCTTGTAGTTGGCCGTGACCAGGACCGGCGACAGCACGTCGGGCGAGCCCACCGCATAGAGGCCGGGAACAACCTTGTAATTGCGGCGGATGAGACCGATACGGGCGCCGATGGTGCCCCACCGATCGCGGGCGCTGGCCGTGGTCGCCACCCGCGGCACTGGGCCGACCGGGGTGGCGATAAAATCGAGCACAAAGGGACAGAGGGCATAGCCTGCCCGCTCATGGACCCCGGACCGGGGTTCCGGCTTCGGGCCTCAGCAGGGGGCCTCCGCCGGCGGCGGGGCGAAAACGGGCAGGTCCGGCAGACCGGACAGCGGCGGTAACGGGCAGGGATCGTTGAGGGGCATGGGACGGACTCGTTTGATGAGGGAAATGAGTATGTTCTCACCATAATGCTGCCCGGGGCTTCCGGCCAGTTTTTTTTCCCGGTCACAGGAGGCTCGACAGAGGGCGGCAAAGCGGCTACGCTTGATCGGGCGGAGTGCTCCGCGCCCATCCGTGAACCTTGCCCCGTGAGGTCTCCCATGCCTATTGCCGCCCATGGCCTGCACGCGCGCGGTCTCCTGCACCGGCGGGCCGAAACCGCCCGCCGGCTGCTGGCCGGTTGTACCCTCTGTCCCCGCCGCTGCCGGGTCAACCGCCTGGCCGGCGAGACCGGCTGCTGCTCGACCGGAGCCCTGGCCCGGATTGCCAGCTACGGTCCCCATTTCGGCGAGGAATCTCCCCTGGTCGGGACAGGCGGCTCCGGCACCATCTTTCTCGCCGGCTGCAACCTCTGTTGCTGTTTTTGCCAGAACTACGACATCAGCCAGGGCAGCGAACCGGCCCAGGAGGTCGACGCCCGCGGCTTTGCCGCCATCATGCTCGAGTTGCAGGCCATGGGCTGCCACAACATCAACCTGGTCACCCCCAGCCATGTGGTGCCGCAGATCCTGGCGGCCCTGATCCCGGCGCTGGAGGGCGGGCTCGATATCCCGATCGTCTTCAATTGCGGTGGTTACGAAAGTGCCGCCACCCTCGCCCTGCTGGATGGAGTTATCGACATCTACATGCCTGACGTCAAATTTTGGCAGCCGGCAACCGCGGCCCGCTATGCCCAGGCCCCCGATTATCCGGAGCGGGTGCGCGAGGCCCTGGTGCTCATGCATCGCCAGGTCGGCGATCTGGTTGTCGGGCCGGACGGCATCGCCCGCGCAGGTCTCCTGATCCGCCACCTGCTGATGCCGGGCTCGCTCGATGAAACGGAGGCGATCCTCCGCTTCATCGCCACCCACCTTTCCCCCGCCACCTACGTCAACATCATGGCCCAGTACCATCCCTGCGGCCGGGCCGATCAATACGAGGAGCTGCGGCGCACCATCAGCGGCGACGAGTACCGCCAGGCCCTGGAGATCGCCCGGACCCTCGGTCTCACCCGGCTCGACCGTCCCGATCTGTCCCGGCTGTTGCGACGGCTGGGCAGGTGAACCGCATCCGCGCTCACGGGCAAAGCGGCGGGGAGGTTTACTCCGTTTTCCGGGGGAGCTTGATCACAAAGGTGGTGCCCACGCCGACGGTGGACTCAAAGGTGAGGTCGCCCTGGTGCTTGTCGTGGATGATGTTGCGGGCAATGGCCAGGCCCTGGCCGGAGCCCCGGCCGACATCCTTGGTGGTGAAAAACGGGTCGAAGATCCGTTGCCGCACCCCTTCCGGAATGCCGCCGCCGGTATCGGCCACGGTGAGGGTGACAGCGTCGTCGTCGCTGGCGGTGGTGATGCGGATGGTGCCCATGCCGGCTCCTGCCTTGCCTTTGTGGTCGGCAATGGCATCGGCGGCGTTGACCACCAGGTTGACGATCACCTGGCCGATGTCGCCGCTGTAGACCTTGATCGGAGGCAGTTGGCCCAGGTCCAGCTCCAGGTGGGCCACGTATTTATAGGCATTGGTGCAGACCACCAGGGCGTTGGTGATGATTTCGTTGATGTCGGCTGCCCGCTTGACTTCATTGTCGCCGGAATGGGCAAAACCCTTGAGGCCGAGCACCAACTTGGTCACCCGTTCCACTCCGTCCCGCGTCTGCTCGAAGGCCTGGGGCACATCTTCCTGCAGATAGGCGAGGTCGATCGACTGCTCGATCCGGTCGGTCTCGGCGAGCAGTTCGTCCAAGGAAGAGCCGCTGCGGATCGCGTCTTTGAGCGTGTTGTAGGCGGTCATCAACCGGAGGATATCCTGGAAGCTCTCCTGCAGGAAAGAGAGATTGCTGCCGATGAACTGGATGGGGGTGTTGATTTCGTGGGCAATACCGGCGGCGAGCACGCCGAGGGATTCCAGCTTCATGCTGTGGATGCGGCTGGCCTCCTTCAGCCGCTGTTCGGTCAGATTGCGGAAGATGAGTACGGCTCCGGTAATCTCATTGTCCTCTCCCCGGGTCGGGCAGGTGATGAAATCCGCCGAGAAACTGGCGCCGTCCTTCTGCCAGAAGACATCGCCGTCGACATGGTGCGAGGAACCGTCTTCGATGGCCGCAAAAACCGGACAGAAATCCCAGGGATATTCACTGCCGTCCTCTTGGCTGTGATGGATGGTCTGGTGCAGATGCCGGCCAAACAACTCTTCCTTGGACCAACCCAGGGCTTTCAGCGCCGTGTTGTTGGCCTCGACCACGTTGCCCTCCCGGTCGACCACCACCACCGCGCCGTTGACCCAGGCGAGCATCATCTCATTCTGGTATTTGACCTGCTTGATGGTCTCCAGAAGGAAATCGATCCGCTTCTGTTCCTTGCCGCTGTCCGCTGTTGCTTCGGCCATCTCTGTATCCTGTGGTCAAAATGCCCACCCCGTCGGCACAGGCTTCGATCACTGTGCCCCTGTTACTGTCTCAAATTATGTCGCCGGCCCCGGGAAAGATCAAACCAATTATCGTATACCGATCAGGGCCGCTCGGATTTGGGCCAGCGGCATCTTCGTTCTGTTTTTGGGCGTGCATGGCAGGAGGTGAGCTCCGAGCTGTCCGGCCAAGAAACAGCGGGCATCGAGCGAAAAGCGCGACCATGAATTTCGTTTTGACGAACCGGATTACGGTTGCTACCATGTAGGTATGCGGAATATTGTTGGGGTGCTGATTTCTGCCCTCGCCTCTGTTCCTTCCTGAACGATGAAGAGGGAGCAGGTGTCCGGCCGGATGAAGATCTTCGCTTGCAAACAAGGAGAATGTGATGAGTGTTGGAGCGTTTCTAGAGCCGATGGGCAAGTTTCTTGAAAAGACCCATCTGGTGGAACAGATCAAGGCGGTCGATTTTCCGGGGCTCTTTACCAATCCATGGTTTTTGGTGCCGTTCATTGCTCTGGTCGGCTACCTGCTGTACAAGAAGGCCTTTCGCGACATGATCATCATCGGCGCCATCATCGGTGCCTGGTATGCCTCGGGGACGCCCTACATGCAAACCCTGGTGGTCAACGGCGAGTTGCAGATCAGCAAGATTTTACCGGTTCTTTTTGGCGGCGCCGCCCTCCTGGGGCTGGTCATCTATCTTCTGCTGGGCCGTTCCGATTGAACGGCCCAGGTTCGACATCAACCCCGCCGCTGCCCTGACGCAGCCGCCCTCAGGTTAGCGAGATCATTCGAGAGAAATGGAATACCGTAACGCGATTTTCATCATCACCGAGGAACGTTCCTGTCCGATTTACAATGTCGGTGAGGAATTCAAGGTTGAGCAGATGGCCCTGACCGTTCCCGAGGGCAAACCCGCCTGTCTGTTGATGGTGCGCGAACTGATCAAAGCCGTGACCGAGAAGAAAAGCATGGAGCACTTTTCTCCCTATGGCCTGAAAAAAGTCAAATTCGAATGCGGCGGGTGCACCGGCCTGATCCGGTTTGAGTTCAAGAAAGAAAAGGATTTCGCTACCCTCCAGATGAAACTGCTGGCCATAGCCGAACAGAAGGCACGGATGCGCCATCTGGACCGGTTTTACGATGTGCTGCGCAAGCTGGAGATCTTCGAACCGCTGGACGAGGACAGTCTCCGCGATCTCTCCGGGCAATTGCAGTTGCAGGAATTTGACCCCCATAAAATCGTCCTCAAGAAAGGGGAGCCGGGAACCAGTCTGTATATCGTGCTTGAAGGCCGGGTGGCGGTGATCGGCGACGAGGGGCAGACCCTGTCTGAAATGAGCGTGGGGGATATCTTCGGCGAAATGAGTCTGCTCTCCGGCGAGCCGGTGACCACCACCATCCACTCCCGGGAAAAAACCCGCCTGGCCACGCTCTCCAGTAAGGATTTCAAACACGTCCTCAACCGGTATCCGGTGCTCCAGGTCTTTTTCTACCGGATGCTGGTCGAGCGCGCCCAGGCCAACACCCTGCGGGCCGGCACCATCAGTTCGGGGATGACCGGCCGGCTCTCAGAGATCAATCCGGTCGAGCTCTTCCAACTGATCAACTCCAGCCAGAAAACGGGCAAGGTGCAACTGACGCTCGACGACGGCAACGCCGTGGTCGCCTTTCACGAGGGGGAACTGGTCGATACCCGGTATCGCGACCTCTCCGACAAAGAGGCCTTCTTCGCCCTGCTGGCCAAAAGCGAGGGCAGCTTTACCTACACCAGCGGTCTGACCGCCGAGGAAAAGGCGTTGCCGGTGATCGGCGGTTTCATGGGCTTGATCATGGAGGGCATGCGGCGGGTGGACGAGAAGGAGGTCTGATCGTCGCGCCCCCCATGATCCCAGGTGGGGAAACGGCCAGGGCCGTTACTCCCGGGAGAGACGTCTTTCCCACCTGTCCAACAGACGCTGGCGCTGTTCCGGCGTCGCTGTCTCCCATCGTTCCAGCAGTCGGGTGCGCTGTTGCGGGTCTGCCAGGAGAAGCCGTTGCTTGAGTCGGGCTTTTTGCTCGGGCGGGAGGGATTGCCACCGCTCCTTCAGTTCCTTGCGCTGTTCCGGCGAAAGCTGGCGGAATCGTTCCCGGGCGGCCCGCAGACGCTGCTTCTGTTCCGGCGGGAGTTGTTGAAACTGTTCAAAACGTTCGCGAATCCACTGGCGCTGCTCGGGTGAGAGGTGCCGCCAGCGTTGGAAACGCTCTTTGGCCTCGGCCCGTTGTTCAGGGCTCATTTCCAACCATCGGTCCGCCCCCTTCCGCAGACGCTCCTGCTTTTCCGGTGCCAAGCCATCCCATTCCCTGGCAAACGGCTGCAAGATCCGTTGCTGTTGCGTGCTCAACTCCTTGAAGTCACCGGCCTGGAGCGGCAGAGCGCAGCAGAGCAGCAGACCGACAGCAAGCCACACCCCGCGCTGAACACGTTGCCTACTTGTCATCGCCGTCCTCCTTGGGGGGTTCCTTTGCCTTGGCCAGGGCCTCAAGCTCAAACGGATCCATCCAGCCTGTGTCTTTATCTTCAAATGATCCGAGAAACTCCAGCATCTCCATCTCCGGCACCTCGTCCGTGGTCTCCGGTGTCCGGCCCTTGGCCCAGGCCGCAGGGACCAGGACCAGGAAGACCGTCAAAAGCACGGGACAAACTGTTTTCAGCCTCCTCAGCCGTCGAAAGCCATTCGTAAAAATCAATATCTTCAAAAAATTCAAGGGATTCCTCCGCAGTGAACAGTCCCAGATCGGCTACCATATTTTTCTCGACCATCTCCTGACCAGACGGCCCCCGAGCGACGAAGACCACCAGCACCGCCGCGACCAGGGCCGAGGCAATCGTGCCGATCAGGGGCAGGGGGCGGCGAAAGCAGAGCGGCCGAGGCCCCGCCTTCATCAGGGCCCGATTCCGGGCGCGATGCAGCCGCGACATGACGGTGCCGTCGAGATCGTCCGCCGCTGCATCAAGCAGCCGCTTTGCCGCTTCCACGAAGGCGCGTTGCTGTTCGTCGTTCATGGCCAATGATCCCCCAGTTGTTCCCGTAGGGTCTGTATCGCCCGGGAATAGTGCGTTTTCACCGAACCTTCGCTGCACCCCATGACGCCGGCGGTGTCGGCGACGCTCAGTTCCTGCCAGCCCCGGAGCAGAAAGGCCTGTCTTTGCCGAAGGGGCAGCCGGGACAGTGCCTGGTGCAGGGCGCTGAAGGCATGGTTGACCTGGGCGGCGTGTTCCGGATCGGGGCTGTGGTCGTCGACCAGTTGTTCCAGACCGCTCTCTTCTTCTGGCGCGCCGATCCCAAACCAGAGCAGGCAGCGGCGGATCGTCCGTCTGCGGCCGAGGTCACGGATGGCGTTGTGGAGAATGGTGTAGAACAGCGGTTGCCACTCCTCCCGTGGTCTCTGGGCATATTTGTCGACAAAGCGGCAGAAGGCATCCTGGACCAGATCGAGGGCATCCTCCCGGTTGCGGCAGGCCAGCAGCGCCATGCGGTATGCCGGCCGCTCAATCGATTTGAGGAAAGATTCCATATGGGGATGATCCGGTAGTGTCTCCGCTTGGGTTGCCGCAGGGGAGACCGGCGTGGGGACCGATCTCCCGGTGGGTGGGTTTAACTGTGCCGCCGGTCGAAGCGCCGGTCGACACGCTGGCCTCGCCGGTCCAGCCGGTTATCGATACGGTCTCCCTGGCGGTCGAGACGGTTTTCAATCCGATCGCCGCGGCGATCCAGATTCAGGGCACGCTGGTCATGACCATTGGCGGCGGCGCGGTCGGATCGGATGTCCAGGCGGTCATTGATTCGCTCGCCCCTGGCATCCAGCCGCTGATCGATGCGCTCGCCACGGTTATCCAGACGGGCTTCATAGCGATCGCCCCAGTCCTCGGCATAGGCGTTGCCGAGCAGGAAGAAGAGGGTGAGGGTGGCGGTCGCAAACGATGCTGTTTTCATGGTGGGTTCTCCTTGAGTGAAGGGTGGTTCAGGGGCTTTACTGAGGAGAACGCGTCAGCCGCGGATCGGTTGACAGCCGCAGGAAAAAAATGGAGGGGGAAATCGGGCTATTCGGAGTCCGAAGCAGATTCCGTCACATATTTGGAGAGATAGAAGGATTGCAGCACGATGAAGACCAAAGTCAGGCCGAGCATGCCGAACAGCTTGAAATTGACCCAGGTGTCGCGATCAAAGGCCTGCATGACATAGAGATTGATCCCGCCCAGAATGAGGAAAAAGGTGGTCCAGGCGAGGTTGAGACGGCGCCAGACCGGTTGGGGCAGCGTCAGATTGGACCCCAGCAAGCGCTCGATGGCGGTTTGCCGGCCGACCACCTGGCTAAGGAGAAAGGCGCCGCCGAACAGCCAGTTGATGACCGTGGGCTTCCACTTGATGAACTGCTCATCATGGAGAAAGAGGGTCAGGCCGCCAAAGACGAGGATGATGGCCAGGGTGACCAGTTGCATCATCGCCACCGTTCGCGTTTTCATCCAGGAATAGGCGCACTGGGCAATGGTGGCCACGATGGCCACTCCGGTGGCGACGTAGATGTCGAACAGTTTGTAGGCGATGAAAAAAAGCAGGACCGGAAAGAAGTCGAAAAGAAGTTTCATGGGGGCCGCACAGCAGCGATCAGGGTAAGGGTTAATATCGGGGGGCGGAGCGAACGGTTATGGCCAAGTTTTTCCTGCCGTCACCCCTGGCGCTGGGGGGAAGGGAGAAAGCCGTAACCAAGGGTCGCGATCAGGGCTCGGCCCTTTGTCCGTCTGCCGGGATAGATGGGGGATACCGGTTACGATTGGCAATTGTCGTCCTAATGTAACTATCGATATGATTGAGCGCAATCTCTTCGAGAGAGATTGCGCTGGCCGATGGCGTTGCACAGGGCTTGCCTCCCGAAAAACCGGTGTCTGGCAAGATCATGTTGCGAGTGCCGCTCGAAGTCCCTGCCTGCGTTCGTGGCTGCCAAAGGCGACGGGAAAGAGGCCTGGCCGGGGGGGCTCCTTTCTCAAGGGATCACGACCCGGCAAGGACACCCTGCCAGTGACATTTGGGACATTCCAGGGCTTTTGCCCCGTCTTCTTTGAATTCTTCCAATTCGGGATCAGTTGACTCAATTAATTTTGCCTGACAATCAGGGCAACGACCGGCTCTCATCGATTCCACAATATATTGCCCTCGGCCCGGATCATTCATCGGGACGCTTTTGTTTCTCAATTCCCTTTTTTTCCCTCGTATTCTCCCTTTCATGACCGCACCTCCCGGCTACGTTTTTGAGGACCGCAGTGGCTCAATGGAGGACTTAGAATCCTAAGATTAAGTTAGTGAAGCCTATGCAGATAGCAAGGAGAACAAGCGATACAAGCGCAGATACTGATTGTTTTAACAACGACGCTTGGAGGTGTGACCCGATGGCACGCCAGCAAAGGAGCCACCTCTACCGTTCGTTTGTAATATAAAGTGGCGCTGGTCAGGAGACCGACTCCGATAAGAGTAAACACCAGCGGGAGAACAAAACTGAGAACTATCTCATCAGACATGCAATTCCTCGGGGGCAGGGCGGTCTACTTGCTCGATTCGCTAGGGCGCTCCGATGATTTTGGGAATACTGACCACAAGCTGACCGTATCCCTGGCTCACGTATGCGCCGATTTGAGCAATAAGAGAGTAGGCGAGAGCAAACTGCGCCACGGCAAAACCGGCCACAGTAAACTGACTGATACTGACAAGGCCGATACCAAATTGGCTGATGCAAAGCACTCCGCAGCCAAACTGCCCGATGGCGACAATACCTTTTGCAACGACCGGAACCCTGTTGGGGCTGTACTTGAATGAAACGTGCAGCAAAGGCAGGCCGGCGATATGTGCCTTTGATTTATATTCAAAGCCCCAACCTGTCCATGACTCCTTGGCTGGATATGGAGCACCGCACTGAGGGCATGCAAAGGCCTGCTCTGATATTTGATGCTTACATTCCCGGCAGGGTTTCATAATGTCCTCAAGCTGTTCGGCCGTATCAGGCCCGTAGAAACAGTACTGTCGTTTTTCCTTTTCCACGGTGACCGCTTGCCTGGGCAAAAAACGCGGTGTTATTCTGAGCAACTTGTATTTTTTATATAAATTCTAGATGGGTGTATCGCAAGGCAAGAATGAAAAACAGCAAGTTCAGCGAGAAATGGCTAAAATGATGGCGGGTTGCCGTCTGTCAATTCAGTTCATCATCTTTCCAGTATTTTGTTCCTTTAACCGTAGCCTGAAGCGCCAGTCCGCTTTGCGTTAACTGATAGACGGTTATTCCATCCACCAACGCCTCGCCTCCGATAGCCGCGCCTTTGTCGCTGGCCTTGGCGGCAGCATCGGCGTGTCCACCGAATTCCCACCCGCTGGCTATGAATTTTTCCATCGTGGCCCGATCATGGAAAATGAACACCGCTCGGAAATCCTTCACCCCGAGTCCCAGCCCTAAACCGGCTTCACCCATTTTCATGAAGGTTTGCTTCCCTTTTTTGTCCGTGACGACACCGTAACCACCACCGAAAGAAGCGAAGATTACATTAACATTGGCATTACTGAAAACCGCATAGCCAGGTGCTGCTGCAACCTCAGCCTTTGCAATTGGCTTGACTTTATAAAGATCGGCTAATGTTTCCCTTTGCATGGAAAGAATAGCCTGTCTTTTATCTTGCGGGGTGGTGCCCTTGGTAGTTGCACAACCGATCAAAATAAAGGCGGAAGAAAGAAAACAGATGGTTAGTATTATTCGTCTCATAATTGTTCCTTCGGCTCTCGTTGAAATCACATATTGAAGTTTCATTTTCATAAATCTGGTAAAGGCAAATATTTTGCGTATCTCTATTCATAGAGAACTTTTTGAGGGCTTATTCAGCAAAATTTTCATAACGCCATCCAATGCGGTATGGTTATGCTTTGCCAGTCAGTTCGGATATAGCAGGATTATTGATTAAAAATTTTTCCAATCGATGCAATGTGTCTTCCGACAGATTCAGTAAAGCAGCTTCCTCTGTTGCCATTATATCTATGGAACTATTTTTGATAATTCCAATCCCCATTTTGTGACATATAATATTCGCCAGCCTTACTATTGTGATGAGATGATTTTCTTTGTCAAATTTTTTTAAGTGGTGATCACGGGCAACAACGGAATACATTACTGGTAATTTCATTCTTTTCATGAGCATGTAGCCATGTTTTGCATGCAATGATTCTATTGCTTCGAGAAGCAACTCATCTGGAATATTGAAAATTTTATAAAACTTTTTTTTCTGCTCAATGACCTTGAGAATTAACAATTTTCCGATATCGTGAAAAAGTCCAGCAGAAAAAGCCTCTTCTCGTATTACACCATAGATCCTATTGCTTGCGAGAATGCCAGATCCATAGGCACAAGCAACTGAATGCTGCCATAATTGCTTCATGATGACATCGATCTGGCCATCATTTGAACTAAATAATTTATTATTGATGTCAGCGCAGACAATTTGCATGATTTCAGCCATCCCGAGTCTCATAATGGCTGATCTTACCGTGGTTGTCTCAACTATACCGGAATACATGGCCGAATTAGCGAGTCTCAGTATGGTGCTGGAAAGGGATTGATCTTCAACGATCAATTTTTCAATAATCCTGAGATCAGGTTGATCCTTAATTAATTCAAGTTGTATTTGAATGGAGATAGCGCTGAAAATAGGCAAGGTGCCTTGTTCGGCTTCGAGCGATTTGTTGAGTTGTAACAGCAGGTTTTCTTTGTTTTTCATTGTTGTTCGTGGTTAATGCCGCTTTCAAGGACCCTTTTCAGGGCATTTTCACCTGTCTTACTTATCCTGCACCGAGGAATTTATTCTTTCCATGAAAAAGTGATTTTGTTGGCTGGGGCTTTTTTTTCATACGTCAACTCGAAAATGGTTTCCAGCATCCAGCGGCGGAAGGATTCATTGTCCTGAAACTGTTTAAAGAGTTGGGCGTCATCGGTGAAGAGGGCGGTGATCACCCGTTTCAAGGCCTTGTCGTGTTCAATACGGGCGTTTTGACGGTCGGAATGTTGCTTTGCGTTCCGGTAGGCTTGATCCTCGGCCACCTTCTTCGGTATCTCATCGGTGATACGTTGCTCCATCCGTTTCGGATCGGCAAAGAGTCCGCCAAATTGCTCATTGAACGCCTGGAGGATGTTGGAGAGGTTGTCCAACTCCGGTTCAATTTTGCGGCCCCCGCCTGAGGTCGGCACCGGCTCGATCTCGGCGTCGGCGTCGGGTAGGGCAATGGCCATCGTTGCCTTTTTTTCGGCCCGGTAGCTGTCCATGTCGATGGCCTCAAGGATGCCTTTGGCCAGGTCTTCTTCAACCGGGGCCGGCAGTTTGGGGATGAGGAAGTTGAGAAAAATCGACAGCTTTTCCCAGTCCTGAATGCCATAGGGCAAGATGGTGGCCAGGAAGTCATAGGTGCGGGCAAAGGCTTTGGCCTTGCCCTTGAAATCCACCTGCCCGTCTTCATCCAGATCGTGCAGATAAACCGCCACACAGGCGTCGAGGATGGGGTCCAGCCTGTCCCTGTCCGCCCCTCCCAGGTATGAGGCCACCAGTTCGTCGATCTGCTCGGGTGCATAGACCTGATAGCCATCAAGTTCCCCCTTCAGGGTATGCAGCTTGTTGGGGTCGGTCTCCTTGCTGAGAATCGTGGTCCGGTAATAGTCGGCGAACGATTTTTCTATCGTTTCGGTATCGTTCTGGAAATCGAGCACAAAGACGTCGTGCTTCTTCGGGTGCGCCCGATTGAGGCGCGAAAGCGTCTGCACTGCCTTGATGCCGGAAAGCAGTTTGTCCACATACATGGTGTGCAGCAGCGGTTCGTCGTAGCCGGTCTGGAATTTTTCGGCACAGATGAGAAAACGGTAGGGATCTTCCTGGATCCTGTCGGCGATGTCATTGCTGGGAAACCCGTTCAACTTGGCCTCGTTGACCTTCTCCCCCGCATATTCCGGCTCCCCGGAGAAGGCGACAATGGGTTTATACGGGCTTTTCAGCTCCGTGAGGTAGGCGTTGAAGGCGAAAAAATACTGAATCGCCCGCTGAATACTGCCGGTCACCACCATGGCCCGCGCCTGGCCGCCGATTTTGCGTTGGCCGATCACCTGCTCCAGGAAGTGATCCACCATGATTTCCGCCTTGTCGCGGATGGCCTTGTCATGGCTTTCCACATAGCGGCGCAGTTTCTTGCGCGCCTTCTTCACATCAAAGAGGGGATCGCCCTCCACGGTTTTGGCCAGCCGGATATAGCTTGCCACCGGCGTATAATACTTGAGCACGTCGAGGATGAACCCCTCCTGGATCGCCTGCTTCATCGTGTAGCCATGGAAGGGCCGATGCTTGACCTCGTCGCCAGCCGGGCAGGCGATGCCGAACAGTTCCAGGGTTTTGTTCTTGGGTGTGGCGGTGAAGGCAAAGTAACTGGCATTAGGCAGCAGCTTCCGCGATTCAATGATGCGGTTGATCTTGTCCTCGGTGGTTTCCTCCTCCTGTTCCGCGCCGCCTTCGGACAGGGCCATGTTCATCGCCGCCGAGGTCCGCCCGCCCTGGCTGGAATGCGCCTCATCGATGATGATGGCGAACCTCTTGCCCCGATGTTCGCTTTCGGCATGGAGGAAGGTCTCCAGCGCCCCAAGCGCCCCCGGCACCTCATGGGGCGGTGGCGGCACAAAGGTGGCTTCGTTGAGGGAACAGCCGCCGGGGCCGATCCAGTTCTGCGAACGGCGCAGTTCACCGGGGGTGAGGCGGGCGCCGCGCAGCCCCTGGAGGAGTCGCTCGTGGATCTCCTTGATCAGTCGGATGGACAGGGGGAGTTCGCGCAAACGATCAAGGCCGTAATTCATCGCGGCCACGTAATTGACAACCTCATCCACGTCCTTGGGGCTCTCCGGTGAGTAAATATGCGCCTCAGCGGCAAGCAGGTCTTGGAGTGAGCTTTGTGTACCTTCGATCTGGCTGGAGAGGACCGCCTCTTTGCGCACATACATGAACACAAAGAGGTCGGGATTGGGCAAGGTCTGGATGGAGCCGTCGAGACGGCCCAAAGCGCGGTCGGCGAGCGAGAGCAGGGACTGGAGTTCTCCCTCGTGTGGATCGGCGGAGTAGGTGGAAGCGCCGCCGGGATAAAGGCGCGATAGCCAGTCGGCTGGGCCATGTAGCGGCCAGCGCGATGGCGTAAATCTGTGGATGATTCGGTCGGCTCGCTCATTGTAGGCAACGTTGCATATAGAAGCAGTTTGGCTGCATGTTAAAGGCAGCCTTCAATATAAACCAAAAGCTGGGCTTTGTATCAGGCAACATACAATACGGAGGAGAGCTTGCGTTCATGCCGTTATCCCTTTCGTGATCTCGCTAAGCAACCCTTCGGTTTCTTGCTCAAGCGTAAGGATGTCGGCGCTGATCTCGGCGAGGGTGCGGAGTTGGGGCGGCTGGTAGAAGTGGCGAGTGAAGCTGATCTCGTAGCCGATCTTGGTGTCGGCCGCGACGATCCAGGCATCGGGCGTATAAGGCAAAACCTCGCGACGGATAAAGGCTTCAATGCCGCCCTCTTCGAGCAGCGGGATTTGCTCGTGATCGCGGAGTTCGCTGTCGGGTTCGTATTCAACAACGCAGGGTTTGCCCTTGATAGTTGCCTCGAACAGGCCGTGCAACGGATCGGGCTTGGTTTTGCCGGGTTTGTGAACTTTCTTGATGACAGGCGGAGCATCCTCCACGCGCCAACTGACGGCGTTGACAATGAGCTTCAGGTCGGCGGCGCTGGGTTTGATTTGGAGTTGCTTGAGTGCGACTGCGACGCGGTCGAGAAAGACGTTGTGATCGTCAAAGAGATCGCCCCCCAGGGTTTCGCGGAGCTTGGTGGCCACCTCGATCAGAAGGGCATCGCGTTTCCAGGTGGCCTGGTTGAGGAGTTTTTTCTTTTTGGCTTCAGGTAGCGTTTTTTTTGCAATGGTATCGTCGCCTTCCTCGTCTTTGCCCTCACTCTCACCTGTGCCCCATGCATTGACCATCTGCTCCAGTTGCTTGCGCACGGAGGCGGGATGTTCAAAGAGGGCGTCGCCGAGTTCGTCGTAGAGGACAGCGCGGATGTCCTCGTCTCCCGAGGCAAAACGCAGGGGTTCGATGCGTCCTCGGCTGAGCTGGCTGTGGAGGCGGAGCGGCCGTTCGACCTTCACCTTCCAGTAGCCAAAGGCGGCGTTGGGGAAAATCTTCGACTGTTCGGTCTCGGCAAAAGCAAGGAAGGTGTCGCAGATGCGCTGAATATCTTCCGGGGCCAGTTCGCAGTTTTTCTTGCCCATGTTCTTGCGCAGGGGGTGCGACCATTGGCTGGCATCGATGAGTTGGACCTTGCCCCGGCGATGCGCAGGTTTACGGTTGGTCAGCACCCAGACATAGGTGGCGATGCCGGTGTTGTAAAACATGTTCAGCGGCAGGGCGACAATGGCCTCCAGCCAATCGTTTTCAATGATCCAGCGGCGGATGTTGCTCTCGCCCTGGCCGGCGTCGCCGGTGAACAGCGACGAGCCGTTGTGGACTTCGGCGATACGGCTGCCCAGCTCCGTGTTGTGCTTCATCTTGCTCAGCATGTTGGCGAGAAAAAGCATCTGGCCGTCGCTGGAGCGGGTGAGAAGGGAGTAGTCGGACTCCCCGCCATGTTGGATGATGAAGCGCGGGTCGCGCAGTTCTTTCTTGCCGCCCATGCGTTCAAGATCGCTCTTCCAGCTCTTGCCGTAGGGCGGATTGGAGAGCATGAAGTCGAACTCGCGGGAGCGGAAGGCGTCGTTGGCGATGGTGGAGTGCTCCGGCCCGCCGATAATGTTGTCCGCCTCTTCGCCGTCGCCCTTGAGCAGGAGGTCGGCCTTGCAGATGGCGTAGGTCTCGCCGTTGATCTCCTGGCCGTAGAGATGGGCGGCCACCTGTTTGCCCTGTTGGTGGGCGATTTCCTGGAGCGTTTCCTCGGCCACGGTCAGCATGCCGCCGGTGCCGCAGGCGCAGTCGTAGAGGAGGTAGGTGCCGGACTCGATTTTGTCGGCCACGGGCAGGAAAATGAGGCGTGCCATCAGCCGAACAGCGTCGCGGGGCGTCCAGTGCTCGCCGGCCTCTTCGTTGTTGTCCTCGTTGAAGCGGCGAACCAGTTCCTCAAACATCGTGCCCATGGAATGATTGTCCAGGCCCGGCAGGTCGCCGACCGGGTCGGGGCTGAGGTTGATGTCGGCATCGAGGAACTTTTCGATGAGCTTGCCCAGGGCATCGGCCTTGGAGAGGCGGGGAATCTGGTGGCGGAACTCGAAGTTGTTGAGAATGTCCTGGACGTTGGGCGAAAAGCCGTCGAGGTAGGCGATGAAATCGTCCTTGAGCTTCTGTTGAGTGGCGCGCGCCTTGAGATCGCGCAGCAAAAACGGCGAGGTGTTGTAAAAGGCCTGCCTCGAGGCCGCGCGGAGGGCGTCGTCCTGGTTGGCGACCTTTTCCTGGTCCAGGGCCGCCTTCATGGCCAGGACGGCATCCTTGGTGGGCTCCAGCACCGCATCGAGCCGACGCAGGACCGTCATCGGCAAGATGATGTCCCGGTACCGGCCGCGGACATAGATGTCGCGCAGGACATCGTCGGCGATGTTCCAGATGAAATTTGTCAACCCGTTGAGTTGTGCCTGATCCATGACTCCCCGTTCTTTGTCACCTGTTGCTTCATGCTTAAATCACAAGCAACTTAAAGGGGATAGCATTATCTGACGAAGTCGTCAATCTGAAAGCAAAGGAGCAATGAAAACGAGAGGATACCTTGGGGAAAATGAGAACCTGTAATGCCTGACAGCACAAAGGCTTGAGGATTTAGTTTTGAATCCAAAAGAAAACCCGCTGAAGGCTTGAGTGTTTCTCGTAGCCATGACAGCGGGTTGCAATAAATGGTGGAGGCGGCGGGAGTTGAACCCGCGTCCGAAAATTCTCCCCCTATGTCTCTACATGCTTAGTTCCGGGATTGGGTCTCGCATCCGCTTCTCACCCGGAACCGGGATAGTCGGACGCCAGCCTGAAGAATCTCATCGTCCGCGCCTCAGGCGCGCGCGGACGACCAGCCTGTGGAGTCGACGCCCCGAATCCGGTCCTACAGGCGAGGACCGGTGGAACGGCACAGCAGCTTACGCTGCCAGTGCGTAGTTATAATCGTCTGCGATTATATTTAGTTCCGCCATTTTTACGAGCTGGCAGAAACTCGGCATGCAACATTAAGCTTCAATATCCCCGTCGAATCCGTTTCGCCCCCATATTTGGGGTTAAGATTAAGATCTGTTGTGTTGATAGGCAGGCTGTTTCAAAAAAAAATCAATCGTCGCGTCGCAGGGTGCGTTCTATCTCGCGGTTGGAATCTTTCTCTTTGAGGGCAGCCCGTTTGTCGTAGAGTTTTTTGCCGCGGGCCAGGGCCAGTTCCACCTTGGCCTTGCCGTTTTCAATAAAATATATCTTGAGTGGAATCAGCGCAACGCCTTTTTCGTGGAGCTTGCCGATCAGCTTGCGGATCTCGCGCCGGTGGAGCAGCAGTTTGCGCACCCGCAGCGGGTCCTGGTTGATGTGGGTGGCAAAGGAGTAGGGCGAGATGTGAACATTGTAGAGAAAGACCTCGCCGTCCTTGAGCTGGGCATAGCCGTCGCGGAGATTGACCTTGCCGGCGCGCAGCGACTTGACCTCCGGACCGCTGAGCACGATCCCGGCCTCAAAGGTCTGCTCGATATGGTAATCGTGAAAGGCCTTCTTGTTTTTACTGACGATTTTCTGTCCCATTGCCTGCCTGTCGCTCCTGGTTGCCAATCATGCCGCCACTATAGGTCGTGTTGGCCGGATTGCCAGGGAAAAAATCAACCGCCCTCCGTTTCTCCGGTCACGCGCAGGGCCTCCTCCACCGTGGTCAGCCCGGCTTGGACCTTGCGCCAGGCGTCTTCCCGCAACGTGGTCATGCCCTCCCGGATGGCCACCTGCCGCAACTCCGAGTCATTGGCCTTGGCGGCGATCAATTTTTTCAACTGCTCCGACATCGGAAACACCTCGAAGATGCCCAGCCGGCCAAGATAGCCGGTGTTGCGGCAGTGGAGGCAACCCTTGCCCTTATGCAGCTCGATGGTGTCGCGTCCGGCTGGCACCGGAAAACCGAGCTTGCGCAACCCCGCGCTATCGGCCGCATAGGGCTCGATGCAATGGGGACAGTTGCGCCGCACCAGCCGTTGCGCCAGGGCGCCGAGCAGGGTCGAGGCGATAAGAAAGGGCTCCAGGCCCAGGTCTTCGAGCCGGATGACGGTCGAGACCGCGTCGTTGGTGTGCAGGGTGGAGAAGACGAGATGACCGGTGAGGGCGGCCTGGACCGCATGGGTGGCGGTTTCCAGGTCGCGGATTTCGCCGATCATGATGATGTCCGGGTCCTGGCGGAGGATATTGCGCAGGATGGTGGAGAAGGTGACATCGATCTGGGCCTGGACCGCGATCTGGTTGAACTCCTCGTAGACCATCTCCACCGGGTCCTCGACGGTGACGATATTCTTTTCCGGCGAGGCGATTTGCTTGAGGGTGGAATAGAGGGTGGTTGACTTGCCGCTGCCGGTGGGGCCGGTGACCAGGACGATGCCGTGGGCCGCGGTCATGAAACTGTTGTACACCACCCGGTCCCGCCGGGAGAAACCCAACTGATCCAACTCCTGGAAGATGACCTCCGGGTTGAGAATGCGCATGACCGTCTTTTCGCCGAAGGCGACCGGCACAGTGGAGACGCGAATCTCCGCCTCCCGGCCCTCCTCGTGCCGCCCGATCTTGATCCGGCCGTCCTGGGGCCGCCGCTTTTCGGCGATGTCCAGACGACCCAGGCTCTTGATCCGCGAGGTGATGGCGGCATGCACCGCCTTGGGCAGCTTGTAGATGGTGTGGAGGATGCCGTCGATGCGGAAGCGCACCAGGCAGACGTCCCGCTTGGGCTCGATGTGGATGTCGCTGGCCCGCTGCTCCAGGGCATAGTTGAACAGGTGGTTGACCGCTGCCTTGATGTGCTGGTCGGTGGAGCTCAGTTCCTTGGCCGAGGCCAGGCGCACATACTGTTCGAGATTGCCGATGTCGACGGTGGTCGACACGCCGTTATTGCCGAACTGGGACTCGGCGGCGGTGATCGAGCGCTGGAAGCCGAAGAACTCGGCCAGGATCTTCTTGATATCGGCCTTGGTGGAGAGATAGGGCCGGACCGTCACCTGATTGACCCGTTCGATATCCTCGAGCACATGCTGGATGTCCGGATGATAGGTCACCACCTCGAGAATACCGTTATTCAGCTCCAGGGGCAGAATCAGGTGGTTGACGGCAAAGGAACGGGGGATCGTCTTGGTGACGGTATCCATGTCCAATTCCAGGGGGTCGAGCTTCTTGAAGGGAATCTTGAGGCCATGGCTGACCGCCCGCATGACCATCTCTTCGGTCAGGGCCTCTTTTTTCGGGCCGGGGCTCTCCAACCCCAGGGAGACGATGATGTCGACCAGGTCGGGAAACCCCTTGTCCTGCCTGGTTTCATCGTCTTGGCGACGGCCGCCGAACTGTTTGAGCAATTTCTGCCGTTGCCTGCCCTTCTGCAGCACGACAAACTGCCGCTGCTCACCGGTGAGCAACCGTTGCTGAACGAGCAGGTCGAGGAGGGCTTCGCTGTTGAGAAAGGACATAGTCGTTGTCGGGCGTCTGAATGGAGGGGGCACAATCGATCTGCACCCATTGTCCCTTGCCGGCAGCGGAGAAGCAAGGTTTTTCGGAGGGGATGGACTTTCAGCGGGGAGGTGCGCTGACGCGACGAAGGCGCAACGGCACAACCGGGAATCAGTTCGGCCAGCCGTGGGCGCCGATCAGATCAACGAAGCGAACCTGCTCGATGGTGGTCACGGTGATACCGCCATCCCGCTTGTCCACCACTTGCAGTTCCTGCACATCCTGGCCGCCGACCGGCATGACCAGGCGGCCGGGGTCGGCCAACTGGGCAATCAGGGGTTCGGGGATGCGGGGGCCGCCGGCGGTGACGATGATGCTGTCAAAAGGGGCCTCCGAGGGCCAGCCGACGGTGCCGTCGTCAATGCGGGAGATGATGTTGTGGTAGCGGAGCCGGTCAAAGACCTTGCGCGCCCGGCTCACCAGGGCGTCGAGCCGTTCCACGGTGTAGACCTTCTGGCAGAGGCGGGAGAGGATCGCCGCATGGTAGCCCGAGCCGGTGCCGATCTCCAACACCTTCTCCGAGCCGGTGAGATGCAGGACCAGGGTCATGAGGGCCACGATGTAGGGTTGGGAAATGGTCTGACCGCTGCCGATCGGCAGGGGAAAATCACCGTAGGCATGGGCCTGGATCGCATCCTCGACGAAGAGATGCCGGGGAACGGTGCGCATGGCCTCCAGCACCCGCTGATCGGTGATGCCGCGAGCAACCAACTGCTCTTCGATCATCCGCTCCCGGTTGATGTCAAAGGTGGAAGGTGGGCTCACTTGACCTCTTCCCAGGTGAAATCTTCCATCCACTTGCGATCCGACTGGTTGAAGTTGCGGAACTCGCAGTTGGTGACGATCTCCTTGTCGATGGTGACAATGATCATCTCGTACCCGGTCGGTCCGGTCATGGAGCCGAGCACCGGCATGGAGCCGAACATGCCGGGGCGGTCCTCATAGTAGACCCATTCGTTCACACCGGGAGCAATCTCGCGCCGGCCGTTGGGTTCCCCCAGATACTTCTGCACCTCTTTGACCGTGGTCTGCCCCGGCTTGATCAGGGCGGCGTCGGAGGCAAGATGACGCACCTGCTTGGTATGGCAGCCACCAAGCACAAGGAGCGCAAGCAAGAACACAAACAGGGGTGGACGCATCGGATTCCCTCCAGGAACACTCCGGACAAATAAACAAAAGGTTGTGTTCATATATCGTGAACACAACCTTTTTTCAAGATCAGACTCTCGCCCCCCCACAGAAATCCAACCAAAAACCGACGCGTTAGGCGTCGAGGACCAAGGGCGGGCCAGATGCTGAGGGCGGCTCCTTCAGGTCAGGCGGCGGTTGGTGACTCCCCGGCCGCCCGCTCGAGGATGCGGTAATTGCGCCGCACCATCACCATGGGGTCGACCAGGAGGCCGGCCTGGATCATGGCGTTGTCGTACACCTGCTCGACCACATCCCGGGCAAACTCGGCGTCGCTCTCGCGCAAGGCCGCCAGTTTTTTGATCAGCGGGCTGGCTCCGTTGATCTCCATCTCCTTCTTCGCTCCCATGCCGAAGGTCTCGCCCTGGCCGGAGGCCTTGAGAACCCGCTCCATGGAGGAGGTCATGTAGCCGTCGACGTTGACGATCATCGCCGGACTGTCCACCAGGCGGCTGGAGGCCTTGACCTCCTGGATGCGGTCGCCGAGGACCTCCTTCATCCAGCGGCAGAGCGAGGTCAGCACCGCGGCGGCCAGCGGCTCGCCCGTCTCCTTGGTTTCGGGTTCAGCAGCGGGCTCGGTGGTCTCGGGCAGGCTGAGGTCGGCGCGGTCGGCGGAGACCAGCTTCTTGCCGTTGTACTCGCCCAGATGGCTGAGGACAAAGTCATCGATCGGCTCCAGGGTGTAGAAGATCTCGACACCCCGCTTCTTGAACATCTCGACATAGGGGCCGTACTCGACCGCCGCCCGGCTGGGGCCGTTGATGTAGTAGATCGTGTCCTGGCCCTCCTTCATCCGGCCGACATACTCGTCGAGCGAAATCATGGTGCCCGGCTCGCTGGCCGAAGATTCGAAGCGGAGCAGCTTGGCTAGGTCGGTCCGGTGTTCGAAGTCCGAGGTCACGCCCTCCTTGAGGAAGATGCCGAAGGTCTGCCAGAATTTGCGGTATTTTTCGGCGTCGCGCTCGGCCTCCTCGTTCAGGAACTTGATCACCCGCTTGGTCAGGACCTTGCGCAGCTTGATCACCAGGGCATTGTCCTGCAGGGACTGCCGGGAGATGTTGAGCGGCAGGTCCTCGGAGTCGACCACGCCCTTCAGAAAGCGCAGCCACTCGGGCAGGATGTTCTCGCTGTGCTGGTCGATGAGCACCTTCTGGCAGTAGAGGTTGACCCCGGGTTGCATCCGGCCCATGCCGAGGATCTCGAAATTCTCCTTGGGCACATAGACCAGGGCGTTGATCGCCAGGGGGGCGTCGGCGGAGAAGTGGAGGCGGAACAGCGGCTCGTCGACGGCGTTGCCGATGAATTTGTAGAACTCAATATACTCTTCCTCGGTGATCTCCGCCTTGGACCGGGTCCAGATGGCCTGGACCGTATTGACCTTCTTGCCCTCGACCTTGACCGGGAAGGGAACAAAGGTGGAATATTGCTGGATGATCCGCTCGATGGTGAACTTGGAGGCGTAGGTGTGGGCGTCGTCCTTGAGCTCGATGACGATCTTGGTGCCACGGTGGAGGCCGGGACAGGGACCGACGGTGTAGGCGCCGCCGCCGTCCGAGGTCCACTCCCAGCCCTCGGAACCGTCCCAGGAGCGGGTCTGGACGCGGACCGATTTGGCGGCCATGAACACCGAGTAGAAGCCGACCCCGAACTGGCCGATGAGGTTGACGTCCTTTTTTGCCGCCTCGGCCAACTGCTCGAAGAAATGGAGCGAGCCGGAATGGGCGATGGTGCCCAGGTTGGTTTCCAATTCTTCCCGGGTCATGCCGATGCCGGTGTCGGCGATGGTGAGGGTGTGCTTTTTGTCGTCGCAGTCGATGGTGATTTCGAGGGGGACATGGCTATCGAAGTCGACCTGCTCGACCAGGCTCTGGTGGCGGAATTTTTCCAGGGCGTCGGCGGCGTTGGAGACCAGCTCGCGGACAAAGATGTCACGCTCGGTGTAGAGCGAGTTGATGACAATATCGAGGACCTTTCTGGTCTCTGCCTGAAACTGCTTGGTTTCAACCTGTGCTGCTGTCATGGGGTTTCCTCTCCGGGTAGGCGAAAGCGCATTGTTTTTTGACCGGAACGACACATTTTTCCGGATATACCAGGGGGATAAAGGGCCTTCCCTTTATCCGGGCAACATGGTAAGCACGAATGATCGACTGTCAAGACAACCGCAACCGCCGGTGAACGGCCACCACGCCTCAATATTTTATGAAATCATCGCGCTATGACCTCTGTATCGTTGGCGCCGGCATCTCCGGTCTCTCCGTTGCCGCCTTTGTCCGCGCCCTGCGGCCGGACCTGAACCTGCTGGTGCTGGAGCAGGCGGCCGGGCCGGGCGGCGCCATCGCTACCCATAGCGACTCCGGCTATCTGGCCGAATGGGGGCCGCACGGCTTTCTCGACAACTGCGTGGAGAGCCGCGACCTGATCGAACTCGCCGGCCTGAAAGCCGAGGTGACCACCGCGCCGCTGGGCCGGTTTGTCCGCTATGTCTGCCTGGACGGCCGCCTCCGGTGCATTCCCCAACAGCCGCTGGCGATCCTGCGCCAGCCGCTCATCCCCTGGTCGGCCAAACTGCGAGTGCTGGCCGATCTGTGGCAAAAGCCCCTGGACGGCGAGCCGACCGTGGCCCAATGGGTGGCCCATCGCTTCGGCGCAGCACTCCTGCCCTTTGCCGACGCGGCCTTTACCGGCACCTATGCCGGCGATATCGAACGGCTGGCCATCGACGCGGTCATGCCGGGGGTACGGGAACTGGAACGGACGCACGGTTCGGTGATCCGGGGGGTGTTCAAAAAAATGCGGGTGGCCGGCAAGGAGGGAAAGACGAAAAAAGGGCTGCCGGCCATGACCAGTTTCAAGGACGGCATGGCCCGGCTGCCCCAGAGGCTGGCCGCCGGTCTGGCGGCAACGGGGACGATTGCCTACGACACGCCTGTCCAGGGCCTGACCCGGCAGCCGGAGGGCTGGCAGATCCATGCCAACCAGGGTGACATTGCCTGCCGCCACCTGATCCTGGCCCTGCCGGTGAACCGCTGCCTGGAACTCCTTGGCCAGGCGCTGCCGGCCATGCCGCCGCCGCTGGCCGCCATCCCCGAGGCCCGCATCCTCTCGGTGCTGCTCGGTTTCGACCACCGGGCCCGCATCCCCTTCGGCTTCGGCTATCTGGCGCCGGAACAAGAACAGCGTTTTGCCCTCGGCGCCCTGTTCTCCTCGCACATGTTTCCTGGCCGCGCCCCGGCCGGCCACCAGTTGCTCGAGGCCCTGGTCGGCGGTCGCCGCCACCCCGAGCGGCTGGAATTGCCCGACGACCGGTTGATCGAGGCGGTCTGCGCCGATCTCGGCCAGTTGATGGAGTTGCCGCCGCCTGCCTACGCCGCCGTCCTCCGGCCCCGCTCCGGCATCCCCCAGTTGGAGGCGGGATACACCGGGCTGTTGCGCTGGCGGAGCGAGGTGCACGCGGCCTATCCCGATCTTCACCTCTGCGGCTTCGGCTGGAAGGGGATCGGTATCAACGACATGATCAAGGAAGCCCGGCGGATTGCCGGCACGATCTGCACCCAGACCACGGCCCAGGAACGGACCGAGGTCAAGGGCGTGTACTTTTAGGGGGGTAGGGGGTTAGGGGTTCAGCCTAAAAACCTAACAGACTAAATAGCTATTTTTTGAGCTTGGCGCAGAGCATCTCCACCTGCTGCCGTACCGAGGCCTGCTGGGACATGTCCCGGGTGATGGTCTTGATGGCGTGGAGGACCGTGGAATGGTCGCGGTTGTACATGCTGCCGATGTCGGCCAGGGATTGATCGGTGTATTTACGGGTGAGGTACATGGCCACCTGCCGGGGAAAGGCGACGGCCCGTTTGCGCGACCGCGATCGCAATTCCTCGACACTGAGCCGGAATTGGCTGCCGATGAGATCGCGGATGAATTCGCCGGTGACCTCGGCAGCTCCGCCGGTCAGGCCGAAGACCACCTCCCGGACCATGGCCAGGTCCGGCGGGACACCCTGCAAACAGGACTTGGCCTTGATGCCGATGATGGCGCTCTCCATCCGGCGGATGTCGCTGTGCAGATTCTCGGCCATGAAGCCCACCAGATCCTCGTCCGTTCCCAGGCCGTGGACCCGCATCTTATGGCGGATGATCCGAGCCCTGGTCTCGTAATCGGGCGATTCGATGCCGGTCACCAGGCCCGAGGTCATGCGGCTGCGGAAATCGTCGTCGATACCTGCCAGCTTGCCGGGGGCCACCGCTGAGGTCAGGATCACCCGCCGTCCCGACTTGATCAGATAATCGAGGATGGTGTTGAGTTCCTCCTGGGTCTTGGTCTTGCCGGTCAGGGTGTGGACATCCTCCACCAGCAACATGTCGCAGTTGTTGACATATTTTTTCGAAAACTGCTCCATCGAGTTGGTGCGGATATTCTTCACCATCTCGGCGGAAAACTGCTGGGCGGTCAGGTAGTGGAGCCGGGTGGAGGGGGCGGTCCGCTGCACCTGATGGACCACGGCCTGGGTCAGATGGCTCTTGCCCAAGCCGGTGCTGCTGTTCATGAACAGGCAACTGCCGAAGGTGGCGTCGCCGGTGGCCAGGGCCTTGCAGGCGGAACGGGCCAGCAGGTTCGATTCGCCGACCATGAACTGCTCGAAGGTGAAGGCCGGATGGAGCGCGCGCAGACGGGGCGGGCTGGCGGTGCCGGGCAGCAGTAGTTGGCCGCTCTTGTTGCTGTCAAAGGACAGCGGGCGGTTTTCGGCGACGTGCAGCCGAACCTCGGCAATCTCGCCCAGCTCGCGGGCCGTACGGCGGATGAGCTCCAGGTAGCGATCTTCCACCCAGGCGCAGAAGAACCGGTCAGGTCCGGCAAGTTCCAGCACTTGCCCCTCCTGGAGGCGGCATTCAAGCGGGTTGATCCACAGGCCAAATTCACTTTCCGATAAGGTGCTGTGCAGGGATTTCTTGATCGCATTCCACATCATAAAGACGTTTCCTTGGTTGACACAAGACGTTTCCCGAAAGCCGGGCGACCGGATGAATGGCGTTTGATCTACCGAAAAACCGGCCGGCGGTCAAAAGCGGTTTGCGTCGATTTCAGAATGTAAACGAGACGGTTGTGCACAGAATAAAAGCCCTTGCAGCCATTAGGCTTTCCAAGGGGAAAAAGGCATAACCCTCAATAAAAGCGTCCGTTTTTTGATTATTATCTATATATCATGTTAAATCAATATGATATTTCGATAATCGAAAAGTTATCAACAGGTTTTCCACAAGATAAGATTTCACTTTATCTCCATTTATCTCATGAAAGCTCGATTATGCTCCGTTTTTATCTTACCGGACGACTCGATCGTTTAACCCCTCTTCATTCCATGGTTTCAGCAAACGCTGACTAAAGAAAAAAATCTTCATCCCGGACCGATTTGTTTTTTTCAATAAAAACAAAAAGAAAGATGGCGCGAGACCTGTGGTCAAGACCGATGCATCCCTTCGTTCTTCCTGGGATATCAAGCGGGGCAACAGTCTGAGATCGCTTGCCCGTCGGTTACCGGGCAACGGCGGCACATCCTCAACCGGATGCGTAGTGAAATTGGTGGGATGGGGGGAGGGGCGCTGCCCACAGTTGAAGGGGAAGAAGGTGTGGGCAGCGTCGCGTTGGCCAAAGAGCCTGTCGCCCTCTGGCGCAACGCGAAGGTCAAAAACGAGGCCTTACGGAGGGGTGATATCGTCATAGACCGTGGTTCGATGGTCCTGCATGCGCCGTTCCTTTGCCGGTTGGAAGTCGCCCAGCGTCTTGACGCCGCCATAGATCTCCAGCGGCCCCAAGAAACGCATGCCGATTTCGGTATAGGGAAACATCGCCTTGGCATCGAGAAAGAAGGCGTCAGACAGGCTGTATCCCGCCCCGAGGGCACCCTGGATTTCGTTGTTGCCGTAAAAACCGAGCAGTTCCGCCGAACCGTTCCAGCCGTTGAACACCTCGACGAAAAGATTGCCTTCCACGCCCATGACCCGGTCGCCTTCATCGACCCGGACAGCGCTATTGGTCAGGGTATAGCCCAAATAATCGTGGGGAGGAGTGGTCGAATAATGGTCGGTGATGTACCGGTGGGTGACGATCTCGTCCTCCTCCACATCCGCGTACTGGCAGGTCAGCCCGATCCGGATGGCGGCAGGATCGAAAAACGAGCTCCTGGCGTTCAAGTCAAAGGGGATCTGGAGCACGGCGCCGGCCCTGATCTCATCGTCGGCGTTAGCCGGCGGGGCCGGAAGCGCGAAGAGGAGGCCGGCAAGGACGCCGGAGAGAACCGGCCCGCAGAGGGTGGATGGTTTTTGAGGTCTTTTCATATTTTTCTCCTCGGATACAAATTGAGTTAGAAGATTGATCGCGCCGGGAAGAAAACATCTTTCCGTAATTTTTTCAACAAGATCTTAATTGATGGTGTCGAGCCGCACCTGAAAAAAGAGTTTTTCCGGAAATGCAGTTACTCCACTTTCCCCGCTGTCGCCGGAAGCCCGCGCCGCCCGATGGCGACACCCTCGCTCCCGGAGCGATGCCGGAAAAGCTGTTGACTGTTCCCCCACGATTATCTATCTAGAGGCTCGTGCGGAGGTGCGTCTTTCACCTGATTCGCTCGGCTTCCTCGCAAGCGGGTTCCGGAACCTGTATCGGGTGGAAGGAGGATGAACCGTTGCCGTGATTGCCAGCGCGCCGTTGCGCGGGAGAGGGAAGCATGCAGGGGTTTGTGCAGGTGTACACCGGGGACGGCAAGGGCAAGACCACCGCGGCCCTGGGGCTGGCGTTGCGGGCCGCGGGCGCGGGGCTCAAGGTCTACCTCGGCCAGTTCATCAAGAACGCCGACTACAGTGAGCTCGACATCCTCCATCGTCTGGTCGATGTCATTACCGTCGAGCAGTATGGCCGGGGCTGCTTCCTGCTCACCGAGCCCGGCCAGGAGGACATCGACGCCGCGCAGGCGGGACTGGCCACCATCGGCAATGCCATGGCGTCCGCAACCTTTGACCTGGTCATCGCCGACGAGATCAATGTGGCCTGTGTCCTGGGGCTGCTCAGCGAGCACGACCTGCTGGCGCTGATCACGAGACGACCGCCGGCGGTGGAGCTGGTGCTCACCGGCCGGGGCGCGCCGGCCGCGGTCGTGGCCCGTGCCGACCTGGTCACCGAGATGCGGCCGATCAAACACTATTACGATCGGGGCGTACTGGCCCGCAAGGGCATCGAAGGCTAACCAACACCAACAGGAGCCGGGAAAATCCTGCGACCGCCCCCGCGGTCGTCACCGCTCCGGAGGCAACTATGACCAACAAAGCAGCCTGTCTGGCCGTGCTCGGTACCGGTTCGGATGTGGGCAAATCCATCGTCACCACCGCCCTCTGTCGGATCTTTGCCAACCGGGGCTTACGGGTGGCGCCGTTCAAGGCCCAGAACATGTCGAACAACTCCGGGGTCACCCCCGAGGGGGCGGAGATGGGCCGGGCCCAGATCGTCCAGGCCGAGGCGGCCCGGATCGCGCCCCACTGCGACATGAATCCGGTGCTGCTCAAGCCGGTGAGCGATGTCGGCTCCCAGGTGGTGCTCAATGGCGTCGCCTGGATGGATGCCTCCGCCCAGGCCTATTACACCAAAAAAGACTACCTCTTCGGCGAGAGCCGGGCCGCCCTCGACCGGCTGCGGGCCAGCCATGACCTGATCATTCTGGAGGGGGCCGGTTCCTGCGCCGAGGTCAACTTGATGGCGAACGACATCGTCAACCTGCGGATGGCGGCCTATGCC